>Ga0075117_1002291_pt1 | contig 11069 bp, 6 predicted proteins | sample AntAceMetag02UKJ_FD_69789 | JGI IMG/M metagenome (GOLD analysis project Ga0075117, IMG submission 69789) | Saline lake microbial communities from Ace Lake, Antarctica - Antarctic Ace Lake Metagenome 02UKJ | ecosystem: Environmental > Aquatic > Non-marine Saline and Alkaline > Saline | place... | reverse complement strand
TCGCCTTCGGTGCGATCTGCGACAAATGGCTGAGCACACCCGGTCCCGGATTCTCGCGGGCTTGCGCAGATCCGTTCATCAGCGACGCCAACGCGGCGGTGCCGATGCCGGTGCTGGTGCGACCGAAGAAGTGTCGTCGAGTTTGCCGGAGTTGTGATTCGTGGATTGGATCTTCCATTTTTTGTATTACCCCTTCGTAATCGCTTCATCCAGATTCAAATACAAACTCGCAATGCTGGCGAACGCGGCCAGTTGCACTGAGTCCAGTGAAGAATCGAATTTCGATTCGCCCACCTGAAGTGTCTTCAATGCCGCATCCGGTGACGAAGCAAATTTCTGCCGTTCAGATTCAAAGGCATCCACGATCGTCGCCAATTCCAAGTCCGTGGGCGTGCGAGCGGTGACCAGTCGAAACCCAAACGTCAGCTTGTCTTCCAGACGTGGTCCTTCGTGCTGCATCATTTTCTGACCCAAGTGCCGAGCGGCTTCCACAAACTGTGGACTGTTTAGCAAAACCAGCGCCTGCGATGGCGTGTTGGTTCGCGAACGACGGATGGTGCAAAATTCACGTTCCGGAGCGTCCAGAATCTTCAGCATGGGCGAAGGCACGGTGCGTTTCCAGAATGTGTAAACGCTGCGGCGGTACAATTCGTCTCCACTGCCCTGCGGATAGGCTTTGGAATAGCCCGGCCGATTGTTCAGTTCCAGCCACAGCCCGACCGGTTGATACGGGTAGACACTTTTTCCGCCCAGTTCATTCACCAACTGTCCGCTGATCAGCAGTGCCGCGTCGCGAAGTTCTTCACCATCAAGTCTCATGCGAGGCCCCCGCGCCAGCCAGCGGTTTTCTGGATCTTCCTGATAGGCCACGGCACCCACGCGCGAAGTCTGGCGATACGTTGCCGATGTCATCATCAGTCGTTGAATATGTTTGACGTCCCAACCGCTGCGAATGAATTCGGTCGCCAGCCAGTCCAGCAATTCCGGATGACTGGGAAGTGATCCCTGCACACCAAAGTCTTCGGATGTTTTCACTAACCCAGTTCCAAATAGCCGTTGCCAATAACGATTGACGGCCACGCGCGCCGTCAGCGGATGGGCGGGGTCCGTCAGCCAATTCGCGAAGCTGAATCGATCGGCGACCGTGTTCTGTGGCAGCGGTGGAAACACGGCGGGCACGCCAGCCATAACTTCGTCCGTCGGTTCGTCGTACTGGCCTCGATTCAGCACATGCGTTTTGCGAGGCTGCGGCATGTCCTGCATAATCATGGTGGCCGGAAATGCGGCGGCCTGTTGCTGTTCGATGGCCGCGATTCGCTGTTTTAGATTCTGTTGAGGATCGTGGTGTGTCACAAAATAGTCGCGCAGTTTGGTAGCATCGTCAGCAGAACGATCCGCCTTGTCCGCGACTACGATTCGGCGAATGTCGGCAGGAATTCCCTGAAGACTCAGATCACTTTCCTGATCGGTCGTGACGGAAATCCGAGCTCGACCGACTCCGTGCGTGGCAAAACCAGCTTCATGGCGCAGGCGAAACTGTAACTCGGTTCCGCCTGCAAACCCGAACGGCTTTTCTGCGACAAAGATGGCGGTCGCGGGTTCTTTCCGAGTCGGACCATCAACCGCCCAGCCATCGTTATTGGCCACCGTACCGTTGATCGCTTTGGCCACTTCGTAGTTCGCTTGTTCGTAGTCGGCAATGGCTCGCACAAATTTCACAGCTTGAGTCTTCGCATCATCAACCACAGAAACAGCCGTCAGTTCAAACTCGCTTAACACAAAGTTCGAATTGCTATGCCGCCCGGGGCCAGTGCCAGGCAGTGATTCGTGAGTCAACGCTTCCAGTCGCACCGCTGTGACACCAACGGCATCGGTTCGCGAACTGATGTCATAGATATCCTGTGACGGGTTCGCGCCGCCTGCCAGAATCGAATTGTCGTCCAGCGGCGTCAGTGTCGAACCGCCGGAAGACTTCAGGCCTTCGGGAGTCAGCACGTTCCAACCGCCGACGGTTGACTTCGCAAGCTGCACCGCCCATTGATCCAGATGCGAATCCAGATCGATCGGGGTACTCAGTTCGGCCCGCAATTCTTGAAGCTGCGATTCCATATGCTGCTGCCGATCGTTTGCCAGCGGAGACGGAATTTTTTCGTGCGGTGTGAAGCCGCTCATGCCTCGTTCTGGCACTTGATTGAAGAACGAATACAACTGATAGAATTCTCGCTGCGAAATCGGATCGTACTTGTGGTCGTGACACCGCGCACATCCGACGGTCAGTCCCATCCAGACAGCGCTGGTGGTTGAGACTCGATCCATCACATATTCCGTGCGGTATTCTTCGTCGATGATCCCGCCTTCGATGGTGATGCCATGATTGCGATTGAAGCCGGTGGCCAGGCGTTGTTGCGCCGTGGCGTCGGGAAGCATGTCACCGGCAAGCTGTTCGATCGTAAACCGGTCGAAGGGCATGTTGCGGTTGTAGGCATCGATGACCCAATCACGCCACACCCATTGTTCGCGTTCGGTGTCGTACTGATAGCCGTTGGTGTCCGCGTAGCGAGCCAAATCCAGCCAGTGCCGCGCCATATGTTCGCCGTACGCGGGTGATTGCAAATATCGGTCGACCATGCGTTCATAGGCTTGATCCGTTTTGTCCGCCAAGTATCCATCGATCTCGTCAACCGTCGGCGGCAAGCCCGTCAGATCGAAGGCAACGCGGCGAATGAGTGTTTCGCGAGTCGCTGCGGCGGCCGGTTTCAATTGCTTATCCAGTAACCGTGCGACAACGAAGTGATCGATGTCATTCTTCGCCCAATCACCGGCAGCCGTTTTCGGCACCTTTGGTTCGCGGACAGGCTCAAAGGCCCAGTGAGACTGATATTCCGCGCCACTTTCGATCCACGTTTTCAGCGTGGCAATCTGCTTCGTATCCAGTGCCTTCGGGCCGTCGACCGGTGGCATGCGAACATCCGGATCAGTGGAAGTGACGCGTCGCATGATTTCGCTGGCGCTAACATCGCCCGGCACGATCGCTATCGCACCAGAATCGCCGACCGCTGTCGCCGCATCATGCAGATCAAGTCGCACTCCGCCTTCCCGCGTCGCCGCATCCGGCCCGTGACAAGTGAAGCAATGATTCGAAAGAATGGGCCGCACGTCACGATTGAATTCAACATCTTCACCACAGGCAACCGTTCCACAGGCAACCGTTGAAAACGCGAATAGTAGGACAGTCAGGCGGGATGAAATACCGACAGGCATGAGCATGGGCACGGGGTGTGTGAGGCAGAACAGGAGGAAAAACGGCAAGCTTCTATGATAGCAACTGTGATCCCGAATCGACAGAAAAACGAAAAATGTCAGCGGTCGCCAAAAAAACGCCACTGCCCACATCTGGCACCGGAAACGCGATCAGTGGCATTCGGACCTGCTCTTTCGAATCAGTATCATGTTCCCGTATCGCGCCCTGATGAACAATCAGCTTCCGTCCCGTCGTCACTCCGCTTCGTCTTCCGGCGATCCCTAGGGGGATTTCAGTGTCTGCAACCGCCCGCGCCAATCCGAGGCGTCCGAAGGCGGAGCAGTGGAAGCCAGTTTTGAACAAGGCGTCACATCGACTCTTGATTTCGTCCACCGCACCTATGAAAAAACGTTGAATGCGCCGCCACAGAACCCTAAACCGAAGCGCGGGAAAACGATGTCCCAAAAAAAATCGTCAAAAATCACGAAGCGGGCCGCCGAACTCATCCAGTCGCTGGCTAATCGCGTCGCTGGCTAATCGCGTCGCTTGCGTTAAAGATGCGAAAATGCGGCAGGAGGACACGTTCATTAAATTGATCAACATTGAACACATTCGCAAAGAATCTCAAAGAACTGGCACGATCCGCAGGGGCAGTTCAGTGACTGTTGATGTACAACAATCGCGGTGACGGTCTGATCGCACTCGGCCGTTTTTCGGCGTCTTGTGCGTTGCCGGATCACCAGCGTAAAATGTGTGAGGCAAAGAGCGTGATGACGAATGAATTCTGGCTGATTCTCAAGAGCCAACTTGGGGTTGGCATTCTCATTGTCGACCACGATGGACTCGTGCTGTTCAGTAATGATCACGCCAAAGAAATCTATTACGGCGGCGATTTTGAACCGGTCGGAAAAACGATCGAGGATATCGAAGGCCGCGACTTTGCGGCCGCACGGATACCCGTCATTCGAAAAGTCATTGACACTCGCCAGCCAATCGTGCTGCGGCATATTCGCGGCGGCAAAAACACCGAAGCTCTGATCTGGCCGATGGAACCATTAGAAGGACAAAATCCAAGAATCATGGCGATTACTCGACAAGGCTTGGAATCGACCGAATCCGTTGGCGATTACCAAGTCTTTGATTCACAACTGGTGGATCTGGGGCCGCTAGACGTACTTACCAAACGCGAAATGGAAGTTTTGGCTTTGGTGGGCCACGGCGTTCCACAAAAGACTGTCGCAAAACAACTGGGAGTCGCTCAACGAACGGTCGAACGCTACCGCACGGATGTGGCTCGCAAGCTGAACATTAAATCAATCGCCGAAGCTGCGCGCATCGTGCAGCTGGCCGGCCTTGAAGCCAACGATGCACTGCTACCGCGACTGCATCGTTGGAGAAAATCAACAGACACCACATGATGTCGGGTTAACAATCAGATCGCTGTCTGCAGCCGCGCGATGTGATGTCGGAAACCCGTCATACAGGTCTCAGCGCCCCGGCGTATACTCGGGACGTCGCGAACGTTCAATCGCACCAATCACAGGTGCGTCCCGCATGGTTCAGATTCCAATTTCTGAATCATGCCCTCAGGAAAGACGGTATGTCCAGTACACAGATGCCACCCTCAGCCACGGATATCAGTGAACCGAGCACGGTCGAACACGCCGTGTCGTCAGACTCTCTGTTTGTCGACTGGCAGGTTTTGCAGCAACTACGAGAATCAGGTCGCAGACGACTGGCCGCACTGTCGGGCCGCGAGGACGACGTGTTGCGCCTTGTAGTGCTGGGTCACCCCAACAAGGCGATTGCTCAACAGCTGAAAATCAGCATTAAGACGGTCGAAAAACACCGAAGCCGTTTGATGTCAAAGCTGAAGGTCAAAACCCCACCAGACCTGATGCGGATCTGGCTGCAGGCCAATCCGAGTGACCTGATTTCCCGCCCGATACTGAACACTGGTCGGACATCCTGATCTTTGTCAGAATGCGGAATGGGGACGCGGACTGTTGACGTTCCGGATTCTTGGCAGAGGTGGACTTCAATGAGTTCTGAGTTCGATGCTTATCGAGATCTTCTGGACATCAAATCTCCAGAGCGACCGCCGAATCACTATGAGCTGCTGGGGATTCAGCGATTCGAAGGCGATCGAACGATCATTGATGACGCGACTGGGGAACGCATGGCCATGTTGCAAGAGCTGGCCAATAGCGAGCACATGGATGCGTCGCAGAAACTGTTGAACGAAGTCTCAGCCGCTCGTCGCTGCCTGCTGGATGCCACCCAAAAAATCGCCTACGACGAAGACATCCGCACCAAGCAAAAGCGCGCCAGTGCTAGCGGCAGCGGCAGCAAAACGGGGAAAATGGGCCGAGTCAAACAACGTCGCGGAAAACCGGTGCTGCCCGTGGGGATCGCTCTGCTCGTGGTCGTCATCTTGGCCGCATTCGTATTGCTCAAAGGCGGAAGCATCGCGCCGCGGAATCTGATCGTCGACTGGCCACTGTCCGAACGGCAGGGAGCCAGCATTCTAGTGGACGGCCTGCCGACCGAACTTGCAGAAACAGATCCTGTGAATTTGAACCTGCCCAAAGGTCGTCGCACAATCGTCTTCTGCCGGACGGGCTTCGTGGACATTCAAAAGACGGTCACGTTCGACACAGCAACCGTGCGTATGAAATTGGGGTGGGTGCCGGATTCGCCGTAGCAGAAATTTTTGCCGTCGACGCTGCTAAGCGCAGGTTCAGAAATAACCTGACATAACAAAACCAGCCGTTTTGACGCCAGCCACGGACCTGATGCAAAGAAACTCATGCACGATTGCTGACGTCCGCAAAAACCGAACGTTTTTCGTCAAATCCGGGCGTTCTTTCCGCTTTTCCCGTTTTCTGAGTGTGGAATACCACGGCTGCGACGTAGGTTAATGATGGATGGATTGCGGCCCGCGCTCCAATCTTTTTCATCCTTGAACCGCCACGAGTACCACCGCACCGGGAGCAACGGGATTGTCTGATCAGCGTGGAAAAGTGGCCGTCGGAATCGACCTCGGAACAACGCGGTCTGTAATCGCTTATCTGGACAACACAGGTCGGCCGTTTACAGTGCAAAACTTGGAAGGCGACGCCACAACTCCCAGCGTCGTGTTCTTCGACCAATCCGACATTGTCATCGGCAAGGAGGCGCTTAAGGTAGCCGAGTTCGAGCCAGACCGTGTCGCGCAGTTTGCCAAACGTCACCTCGGCAAGGAAGCGTTCAGCATTGAAGTCGCTGGTCGACATTTTCCGCCCGAAGTCATCCAAGCGCTGATCCTGAAGAAGCTTAAAGACGACGCCACTCATCGACTGGGTCCGATCGACAAATGCGTGGTGACTGTTCCAGCCTACTTTAACGAACCACGCCGCAAAGCCACACAAGACGCCGGCCGGATGGCGGGCCTCAACGTAGTCGATATTATTAACGAACCTACTGCGGCGGCGCTGGCTTATGGAGTTCAGCAGGGGTTTGTCAACGCAGAAGGACGCACCGAAGAACTGGAAACCGTTCTGGTTTACGATCTGGGCGGCGGCACGTTCGACGTCACGTTGATGGAGATCGAAGGCAACGACTATCGTGCGATCGGCACGGCTGGCGATGTTTACTTGGGCGGTATCGACTGGGATGAGCGAATCGCGGATCACGTGGCTGAGCAGTTTCAGATTCAGCACGGCGTCGACCCTCGCAAAGATCCGTCCAGCCAGCTGCGACTTCTGGCCGAAGCCGAAGACGCCAAACGCTCACTGTCGCAACGCGAAGAAGTCACCATTCGCTTCACAGCGGATGCCAATCGTGTGCAGGTGCCAATCAACCGCGAACAATTTGAATCGATGTGCGGTGACTTAATCGATCGCACGATGTTTACAACTCGCCGCGTGTTGAAGGAAGCCGATCGATCGTGGCACAATCTGTCGCGGCTGCTATTGGTCGGCGGTTCGTCGCGCATGCCGATGGTCCAGAACATGCTGGAAGCCGAATCGGGCCTCAAAGTGGACCGATCATTGTCCGCAGATGAATCGGTCGGCCACGGAGCGGCGATCTACGCCGGTATTCTGCTGAACGCCGACACGCCGTCGAAGAATCGAATTTCCGTCAGCAACGTCAATTCGCACGACCTTGGCATTATGGGAGTCGACGCTGCGACAGGATTCCCACGACGTTCGGTGATGATTGACCGCAACACCGCCCTACCCGTCCGCAAAGCGAAACGTTTCAGTACAGGAAAAGTGGGACAGAAAAGTGTCGCCGTCAATGTCGTGGAAGGCGGTGACGAACAGGGACGACATTCCACGGCCGTGGGCAAGTGCGTGGTGCGAGACCTTCCGGACGAACTTCCAAAGGGCACACCGGTCGACGTCATTTTCAACTACAAAGTCGACGGACGACTGGAAGTGCTGGCTCAACTGCCATCCATCAAACGCAAAGCGGCATTGACAATCGAACGCGGCAGTGGTTTATCTGACGCAGAAATCGGGATGTGGAAGAAACGAATCGACGAAGGAATCCTTAAGTTCGAAGATGATTCGCCCATTGAAGAAACGGAGCCAGTGCCGATGCCGGTGAAAACAAAAAACGAGACTGGGCCATCTGCGGAAAAAGTCACCACACAAACGACGGTGCCCGTTGCAGAATCTGTTGAACCTTCAGATGTGACGGATCAACGACCAGACTTCAGCTTTACTGAACCTGCTGTGCCAGAACCACCAGAGCCTAGTCCAGCACCGCCGAAAACAGAAAAACCAGCGAATGCCGGCTGGAAGTCGCGCCGCAAACAAGTCCAAGCAGGTGATGACGAATGAGCGAACATAGCATTACGGTTTCAAACGGCGAAGACTTCTTCCGCATTCCTCTCAGCGACCTGCAGGAAGCTTGCGATGATGGATTTTACGTCCCCGCGATTCAGCAGCGGACCATCGTTTCGGACGGCGAACAACTGTTCGAAATCCCATACGCCGATCTCGCGGAAGCTCAGGCAGACGGATTCTGGGATCTGATGTCAGCAGAAAACGATGTCATTCAGCAGGCCCGCGCGATCTTAGCCTTGCCACGGCCAGCGCCTGACGACGCTGCGAGTGCTGACTTGCAGACCACTCCTGCCGCCGACACGATGATCGCATCAGCGGTCACGCCAGCAAACGTGATCGACGAATCGAAAGCTGCGCCAGTTGGCGAAGCAGATCTGCCGGAAGACGAAGAAGAAGAAGGCTCCGTGCTGTCAAAATTACTCCCGTCTGGTGGAACGGTTGGCGGCAGGAACACTTGGCAGGTGATGGCGATGAATGCGGCCTTGCACGGTGGAATCGTGCTGCTGTTGGCGCTGATCATTTTGCCAACGCCGGAATTCGATGTCTTCATGGAAATCACCAGTGCGATTGAACCGAAGGATCCGGTCGAGATGGACTTCGAAGCGGTGGAACTGGAGCAGCCCGTAGAGCTCGATACTGACGTTTCAGAAACGGAAGTCCCCAATCAGTTCGATGTCGAGAGTCCCGACATGGTTGAGATGGATGTCAGTGATGTTGAACTCAGCATTCCCGATCAACCCATTCTTTCTGACGCCGCCACAGGGCCCCCTTCCAACAATTCCAAGAGCGAAATGGGAGGCCGTAGCAAGGCTGGTCGAGCTGCCATGGTTGCTAAACGTGGCGGTAGCGCGGCCAGTGAGGCAGCCGTCATGCGTGGCCTGAACTGGATGGCAAGGCATCAATATCCAGACGGCGGTTGGAGCTTCGATCATTCGTTGGGGGAATGCCAAGGACAATGCGGTGACCCCGGAGAATTGACAACGGACTGCCGTAACGCGGCCACAGGAATGGCACTGCTGGCCATGTTGGGCGCCGGTCAAACGCCGTTTTCAGGGGACTTTCAGAAAGAAGTTCAAGGCGGCGTTGCGTACCTGATGAGCAACGCGTCAAAACCCCCAGCTGGCCTCGACCTGCGCGGCAAACATGCGAACAACACAGGCATGTACACTCACGCCATCGCGGCCACCGCCCTGTGCGAAGTCCTCACCATGACTCAGCACGAATTGCTGGTTCACAAACAGGACAAAGACCAAGCAAAAACCAACGTACTACGCAGACGATACATTTCACAGCTGCTACCGGCCGCAAGATCCGGCGTCGAATTTATTATGAACGCTCAGCACAGCAACGGCGGCTGGGGATACGATCCCGGAACACCTGGCGACACATCGATTCTGGGCTGGCAAATGATGGCTCTGAAAAGCGCGTCGCATGCCAACATTCCGGTGTCTGGCAGAACGGTCGTTGGAGCCAACGCCTTCTTGAACTCCGTCCAAGCAGACAACGGTGGCTACGGCTACCGCGACCGAAACCCCAAACTGTCCACCACCGCCATCGGAATCATCTCACGCATGCTGTCCGGCATGCGACTGGATGACTCCAAAATGCAAATGGGAATCGCTCAAATCAGCGCTCGAGGCCCCGACAAAAACAACATGTACTACAACTACTACGCGACGCAGGTGATGATGCACGCTGGCGGAGAAACATGGCAGAAATGGAATGCCGTGATGCGTGATCAACTGGTCAGCACACAAATCACAGACGGACATGCGTCTGGCAGCTGGAACCTAGCAGACGCACACGGCAGACGAGCGGGCCGACTGTACATGACCTGCCTGTGTACCATGACCTTGGAGGTCTATTACCGCCACTTGCCGCTGTATGGCGAACCGGACGAAAAAGAAATCACAGACGACTCAGAAACCACCGTCGACCTCACAAAAATGAAAGACTAAGGTATCGTCGGGGTGCGCTCATGGATTTCTCCAAAGTTTTGAAACACTCCACGGCTCGATATTTCCGCACTAACGTGGTGTCGTCCGCTCGACAACGCGCGATCGAGCAAACTTGGAGGCCAGCATGGGCTGCAGATATTTAAGCTTTGTCGCGGCGGAGATCGCGTGTTCCGCCATGAGTGTGTTGCATGCACAGGCGGTCGACACCTTACCGACGAAGGGATCGGAGTCGTCCGCAGCAGGAGTGCCGTTTCGTCACGATGTCATCGCTCTCGCCGCCCAAAAGAACGGAGTGACAGATTTCGCGACAGGATCCGTATTCAAATTTCGGGACGCTGCCTGCCGGGTTCAGCGAGGGCGTGGTGATCGAGGCGGAAGCCAGCCGAAATCAGATCCTGCGTGGCGTGATCATCCGGAACACCGTCGACCAGAAAGGGGGGCAGTTCTCAGTCGCAGTCCCCAGCGAAGTCCTCTGCCTTTTTACCAAGGCAGCACGAAGAGGGTTTCTTCATTGGAAAGGAAAAGCTATGACCCTGTCTGCCTTTATTGATCCACTCGCCACTGTTGTCTCTCGAAATCAAAGAACGCGATGGGGTACTGACTTGGACTTCCGAAGCCAAGTGTCCCGCTTTGAATCGGTACCAGAATGGTAGAACCACTCGCGATGTCCGTAGGTCGGTTCGAGGATGTGTTGAATATTGCCATCGTCGACCAAAACCTGCAGGGTCGTTGGGTGAAACAAAGGTGTCAAGTACCGTATTCTGAGAACGGTTGGTTTATTATTGTGTGTGTGTGTAATATTGTTTTGTTAAACTGATCGAGTTACAAGCCACAAATGGGGGACAGTTATGGGCCGAGCACCGCGTGCGGATGAAGCTGGCGGAATTGACCACGCGCTGAACCGGGGGAACGCTCGGCAGCCGATCTTTTTTAAAGATTCGGACGACGCGGCGTTCGAACGAATCATCGCGGAGAGGCTGTCCCAGTTTCCGATCCATCTGATCGCGTACCAGTGGATGAACAACCACTGGCACA
>Ga0075117_1002288_pt1 | contig 11084 bp, 7 predicted proteins | sample AntAceMetag02UKJ_FD_69789 | JGI IMG/M metagenome (GOLD analysis project Ga0075117, IMG submission 69789) | Saline lake microbial communities from Ace Lake, Antarctica - Antarctic Ace Lake Metagenome 02UKJ | ecosystem: Environmental > Aquatic > Non-marine Saline and Alkaline > Saline | place... | reverse complement strand
GCCGAGTTCGACTAGCAAACTGTCCAGAGACTTTATACTCCGCGCGGTTCAAAATGATGGCTTGCGGAGCTTTAAGTTTTGGTTAAAACCGCAGCTTGAGTTTGTAGATCAGTTTTGCATGATTTTTCGAGGAGTCAAGGATGGCTCTATTGACGTTTACGGATGAACAAAATCAGGCATTACGGACGGAGCGGTTCGAGCATCCGCATCCACGAGTACAGTTGCGAATGGAAGTGCTGTGGTTAATCAGTCTGGGTGAGACGTATTCGAATGCTGCTCGGCTGGCTGGTGTCTCTGAGCCGACCGTCGATCGTTACGTGGCTGTCTATCGTGAACAGGGGATCGAGCGGCTGAAGCAATTCGACTGGAAAATCCCAACCAGCGAACTGGTGGCGCATCAGGCGTCTCTGGAAGAAATGTTTCGAGCGCATCCGCCGCACACAACGGCGGAAGCGAGTCGTCGAATTGAAGAAGCCACCGGTATCAAACGCGGGCTGACGCAGACTCGCAGGTTTTTAAAAAAAGTCTCGGCCTGAAATGGCGATGCACGGCGGCGATCCCACTGCCTCCGAAGAAAACGATTGAGGAACATGTCGCGACACAGGAAGAATTCCTCGACAAAAAACTGGAACCACTTTTGGCGTCGGCTCGATCTGGCAAAGGCCACGTCGACTTTGTCGATGCGGCGCACTTCGTTCAGGGAGCGTTTCTCACCTGTGTGTGGTGTGCGTGTCGGCGGTTTATTCGAGGCGCTTCGGGCCGAATGAGATACAGCGTTCTCGGGGCATGGAACGCTGCGAAGAATGAGATTGTGAGCGTGACAACTGTCGGCACTGTGTCGTCGGCCACGATTGCGATCTGTTACATAAAATCGCAGCACTCGGATTGCAGGGACCAATCACGCTGGTGCTGGACAATGCCCGCTATCAGCACTGTGCTCTGGTGAAGGATCTGGCGGCGACACTCAATATCCAGCTCCAGTTCCTGCCTTCGTATTCTCCCAACCTGAACCTGATCGAACGACTATGGAAATTCGTCAAACGCGATGTTCTCTACGGGCGACACGACACGACATTCGCCGAATTCTGCCAAGCCATCGACGGCTGCCTAGAAAACATTCCGTCAAAACACCGCAGCCGACTTGCATTACTCATAACGCATAATTTCCAGCGATTTAACCCGGCATCTTTCCTAGCCGCGTGAAGTATAACCGACCGCAGCGATCGACCATGGGACAACACGGACCGACGCCCTTCACACCGAGACAAACGACGCGTCATCGCCCGCAATATGCTGCAAAAACAATTGACGGCGGCTCTGCAAAAAACCACCGACACCACAAAATTCAAACAGCTCTGAAACTTGTGCATGGGTGCTTATGGGCAGTCAAATTCACTGGGGATGCTCGAGTGTCAAACCACGAATCAACACGAATAGCGGCATCAAATTCGTGTGCATTCGTGTCCATTCGTGGTTAAAGACGTCCAGCACATTGAATCCGGTGGTGTCAGCGAATTTCCAGGGGATTTCGACTCTTGCATTGTCATTATGACAATCCGCGACGTGGATTCGATTCCCTCGATTGCAATCTCAACCTTCGCCGACCAGCACGAACTGCGGATTTTCGTTAACCGGCAAAGCCTGCCAAACGAATTAAGGCCTTTGATGTAAGCCACTTGCGACGCAATCGTTTCGGCTTTGGCACGTCAGATCTTTTTTGGCACACCATTGGCTATATCAGGATCACAGTGACAACAAACATTCTGTTCAACACCAACAGAATCGGAATTCTGGACGAACAAACCTTTTCAGGAAGTAATGACCATGCTCGTACTGACACGCAAACCAGCAGAAATGATTCAAATCGGCGATAACATTGTTATCAAAGTGATTAAGACAGCCAAAGGCACAGTCAAGATCGGTATCGAAGCTCCCGACAACGTGCGAGTTGTCCGTGGAGAGCTGCTTGATCAAAACAATGCTCCCGTGATTCCAGAAGTGGCCGTTAGCAAGCTGGCAGAACACTTCAACGTACTGTCAGACCAGTACCCACACGTGGCTTAGTCGATCGCAACCCAATCGCACTCACACAAACAACATCGCTGGCTCTCAAAGCCGGCAGAAATTTCTCATGAAGGAGGAACGAAAATGATAACTCAAACCAAACAACTTCTGGCTCTGGCTGCCATGGTGATCGTCACACCGGCAGTCCACGCCCAATACTCGGATTCTGTCAGCGACTGCCGCTATCGCGGCGAAGCGTATTCTTCGCCACGGAATGACTACGCCAGCGGCGACCGATACTCCACAGACGATTTCGGCTATCGCTCGAACTACCAAACCGACAGTCGGTCCCCAGATTCACCATTCACCAATGGCCTGTCTTACCTACGAGACGAATACCGGGATCGATTCAATGCTGGGCGGAACCGCTTAACACGAGGCTACGACTATCGAGCCCCACTGAACAACGCAGTGGAAGATTCTTTCCGGTCTCCGTTGTCGTACGAAAATCGAAACTACGAACGCACCAATCTTAGCAGCAACGATCGTGGGCGCGATCTGCATCACACTTACGAAAGCCGGGGGCGATTGGTCGATCCGTTTCAGCTGCCTTCGCAGCAGGATTATCAGCAGCGTGACCAGTATCGCAACGCACCGTTGAGCCGTGACTATCGATCTGAAGGTGACTTTCAGAGTCGTCTGAGAATTCCTTTGGACCGCATCGATTACACCAACGATCGCAACAACGATCGCCCTGTTCAAAGCAGAGACCGTTTGGATTTTCTGGATGGCAACGGGTCGACGAACTTCGACAACCGGATCACGCCTTCACAGAACAACCGTCCTGTAAGTGGAGCCGATCCGTTTACGCCGCCACTGCCGCGTCGAGACGGTGAGAACGAAGCCGATGGTGTTTTCAAAGCAATCTCAGCTCGCTACGGCAATCCCGTCAACGTGCGAGCTGTCGGTTCGATGACCAGCACTCAAGCCATGGCTTTGTATCGTGAAGTGTCTCAGCAAACGGATCAGCGACACCTTGAACCCAGCAGCTACGACCTACGAATTCGACGCGGCCTACGAAACCTAGGCATGGCGTTGGAGAACCCAGCGTTCACTCGATCACTGGGTGTTCAAGTCGACTCATTCCGCGTCGATGGCTTTCGCACAACACTGTCGCGAATTGCCGAAAGCATGCGGGTTGCCAATTACAACGACGCTCAGGGAGTCGTACAGACAGTCATGCGAGAAGCTCAGAACGTTCCCGGACTGAATGCGAACGTCATCGCCTTCGAGTTTGCGAATGCCACGGTTGACACGCTGGATAAGTTTTCCGCTCTGGAACCGGCCGAGCCTGGTCGCGGAGCTTCTCTGGATCTGCAGCGAGCCGAACAGGTTCGTAGTGCGGCTTTGGAGAGCGAAATTGTGGGTGTGGGTGTGGAAGTGAAAGTTCACGACGCTGGCCTGCTGATTATGAAAGCATTGCGAGATGGTCCGGCTGCTGAAGCGGGTCTGAAGTCTGGCGACATTATCACCGCGATCGACGGACGAAGCATCAATGGAATGCCAATCGCCAACAGTGTCGATTTGATGAAGGGATCTGCGGGAAGCCGCATGCAACTGCGAATCGTTCGCAACGGTTCTCAGGGAACGGATGTGGCCATGGTTCGACGTCGAGTGCGAGTCTACACGGTCAACGATTACAAGCTGTTGCCCGGTGCGGACAACGTGGCCTACATGAGTCTTAGTCAGTTTGGGCAGAAGTCGACAGAAGAACTGGATCAAGCATTGATGGAACTTCACAATCGAGGAATGCAGTCGCTGGTGATCGATCTGCGAGGCAACCCGGGTGGTTTGTTGAATGTCTGCGTGGACATCACCAACCGATTTCTGCCTTGCGGCACGATTGTTTCCACGAAAGGACGGCTATCGTCTGACAACATGCAGGAAACCGCGTCGTACGAACGAACTTGGAGCACACCATTGGTGGTTTTGATCGACGGTGACAGTGCGAGTGCCAGTGAAATTTTTGCCGCTGCTGTGCAGGACAATCGTCGAGGAATTGTGGTGGGAGAACGCAGCTACGGAAAAGGAACCGTGCAGACTCACTTTCCGCTGAGCTCTGTGTCCGGCAACCTGCGCCTGACAACCGCTCGCTTTTACAGCCCCAACGGCAAAGCCATGTCTGGCGAAGGCGTGACACCGGATGTGCGAATCGAAGATGCAGACGGCCCAGCCAACGGCGACCGAATGCTAGAAGAAGCTGTTAAGATTGCTCAAAGCCAGCGACTCAAAGACATCGCTCAAGCCGTCAAGCAATGCCGACCCAAAACCGGATCAGTTCCCGTTAAGAACACCGCCAACGGCAGTGAAATTTCTGACATGATCGCCCCCAAGACTGTCCTGCGATAAGTGATACTTTCCCAAGCTGGCCTCAACCACTTGAACCACGATGGTTCACTGGCCATAACACTTCACCCGGATCTCAAGAGGAGACCTGAGCATGCCGAAACGGAATCGCGTTTCACAATCTGAAAACTTCTGACTGGTTGATTTTCGAAAGAGAATCAACCAGTTTTGCGTTGACGGAATCAAAATTCGCCACCGAGATATTATTGCTCAGCTTCGGCGATCGGATCGGCAGGCAGTTGTTCAACCGTGGTTGGCACCGGCGAAGTAGGATTCATCACAACACCGACCACCAGCACTCCAAAGACGCCCAGCAGCATCAGCAAAGACAACACTGTCCCGACAATAGCCAGCACTCGCGGACGCCCCGGCAACAGCATGCCAACGACACTCAGCACCAAGGCGACCACAACCAGCACAGCCGTAGAACATCCCAGAATCAGCAGCCGTAGGTGCGCGGGCGAGTTATTTCCGGACTCACGGAATTCCGCCATTCCGTCTGGCAGCCGGTTGGTCAAGGCAAACATCAACGCACACAGCGCGGCGGACACGCCGACCAGAATCATACCAATCAGCGCAACCGTGTTCGGCACGGACGGCGCAGTGATGTCCGTGATTCGCACTGGAATTTCTTTGTTATCTGAGCCCATGTCGGCAGTCTACCGAATTTCAGATTCGAGTCGAACGAACGACGCAGGGTTTGACCGCCGGGGTGCGCTGGTTCGTGGTTTTCGATCGGTGCGGGACCGAGGCGGGACTCAGCCGGGGCGCGACGAGTCGCGTTTGCCCGCGCCCAAGACGAAGTATCGCCAGATTGCTTTACGATTCCCGAGGACTGACGAAACCGGGGCTAGCGTCCAAGCGGCTAACACTGATGCTCGAAAAATTTGCCAAGACAGGCAGACTGCACAAGACATTCGTCCAGCAGGATCTGCTGAAATCGCAACTGTGCAATGTTCACTGGTCTCAGGTTTCACTTTGTCGCGTGCGGTGCCGATAGAATCGATAGGGGCGATTTTACGGATTCATTCTTTGCACAGCAACAGAATGAGATTTCAGGATGGCAAGACGATGACTGACAGTGAGCGGGTTCAGCAGTTGGAAGAACAGCTTCGGATTTTGGATCAGCAGTTGATGCAATCTCAGAAGCTAAGCTCCGTCGGAGCGTTGGCCAGCAGTATCACTCATGAGTTCAACAACATCCTGACGACGGTCATCAACTACGCCAAGATGGGCGTCCGACACAAAGACGCCAAGACGCGCGACAAAGCGTTCGACCGCATTTTGTCAGCTGGTCAGCGAGCCGCCAAAATTACCACCGGCATGTTGGCGTACGCTCGCAATTCCAGCGATCGTTATGAGCCATGTGAATTGAACAAGTTGCTAGAAGACGTGCTGGTGCTGGTGCAGAAGGATCTGCAGATGCACCGGATTGGCGTGGACGAAAATCTACAGCCAGCCGTATGGGCACTGGCCAACAACAGCCAGATTCAGCAAATCATCCTGAACCTGATCGTCAATGCGCGGCAAGCCATGAAAGACGGCGGCCGACTTCGATTGGTGATCTCAGACAACGCCGCAGAAGGCTGGGCCGAAATTTCCATCGGAGATTCCGGCTGTGGTATCCCTAACGATAAACTGCAGAAGATCTTCGACCCATTCTACACCACCAAAACCGCTGATGCTCAAGGGCAGGGAGGGTCCGGAATCGGGCTGTCACTGTGTCGCAAAATCATCGAAGCCCACAAAGGCCGCATCCGTGTCGAAAGCGAAGTCGGCAAGGGCACAATGTTCACGCTAAAACTGCCGCGATCGGAATCGCCCGCTGGTTTTATCGACACATCTGCGGCCTAATTGGACAACGACTAAACATACGCCACGGCTTGCAACCCGGTGACCTCGCGGACGGTCGATGCGATATCTTCGACTTCCGATTTTGACAACGCTGTGACGAACGATTCTGCAGGCTGGCGCGCGACCGTGTAGATCTGAACCAGTTCCAGTTGGCCACCTGCAGCGCTGCATTCCTGCAGGCGATTGCAGAACGCGAAAATTTCGGCAGCGTCGGGCGGTACGCCGTTGACGTTCATGAACAGGCTTTGAATCACAATGGGGCGAACAATGGCCGCCGCTGTGATGTTGTCCAGAATTTGTCGAAACGGAATCTTGGTGCGTTCGATCAGCTGGTAGTAGTTTTCCGTGCCAGCATCCAGTTTGGCCCAGATCTGGCCGTTGTTTTGGTCTAGGATTTCCAAGCCGCGTTTTACATGCGGCCGGTGAAACATCGAAGCATTGGTGATCAGCACCATTCGCACAGTGTCCGATACGTGCTGCCGCCGGATTTCCGCAGCCGCTGCGATGATCTGGTCAAAGTTGCGGAACGTTGTGGGCTCACCATCGCCAGAAAACGCAATGTCGTTCAGCCGTCGCAGATGTTCGGGCGTGGAAGCGAATTGGGGATGCTGAAAGAGTTCCCCGCTGTTGACGAGCTGCAAGACCGACTGCAGTTCTTCCAGCAACGGCTGCATGTCAACGAAGCGCGTATCCGATTCTGAGCGGCGATTGACTTGGCAGTAAATGCAGTCGAAGTTGCAAACTTTGTCCGGATTCAGGTTCACGCCAACAGAAACCCCTTGGCTGCGGCGAGACACCACCGGATACACAAATCGATTGCTTTCGAACAGTCGACTGTGCTGTTGGAAGACACTTCTGCCTGAATCGGCGGAATCTGCTGCTTCTGGGGCGTTCATTTGGTGGAGACTCTCAATCAAACTACAACAATTCGTGGCAGGTGCGGCGAAGTCCTGTTTACGTTGACATGCAATCACTGGTATTTTCCAGCCCTCACGCTGTTTAACCAGCTGGATTCCGATATTCCATGGATGGAATTTGATCATGCTCTTCAATCGCTCACTTTCAATGTCCTGCCTGATGACCTGTTTCTTGTTCCTTGCAGGGTGCGGTGCATCAACATCAGAGACAATCGATGTGTCCAGCGATGATGATCAGTTTTTGGGGCAGCTCATGGATGAGCTCGACGCCCAGGACCAAGATTCCGAGACAGCAGAGACGCTGCAACAGGTTTCCACAGCCCGGACGGTCTTGGCCGAACCTATTGAACCGATCAGTGTTCCGTCGGGAGGACAGTTGGAGCTAAAACTGCAAACGGGTGATCGCTTTCCGCTGGTGAAAACGATCCGACAACAACTGGTGCAAACATCGGCTGCGTTTCCGGCGAATGCAGAAAGCCAGTTGCAGATGCACATGGTGATTCAGGTTGAAGACGCGAACCCGCAAGCCATTTTGTTGAATGTCCAGTACACGCGAATTACGTATTCACATCTTGTGAATGGCCAATCCGTCACGTTCGATTCCGACACTCAGTCGGACGCGGTCCCAGCGGCCGTTGTTCCGTATGCGGGCATGGTCAACAACGGATTCGCTTTCTGGCTCGGTCGCGACAACCGAATTCAACGCACGGTGGGCTATCAGGATTTTCTCCAGCGCTGCGTTCAGCAGGTTCCTGTGGAACGACGTCAGGCCTTGCTGGCAGAAGTCTCCGCCAAATTCGGCGACGACGGCGTGGCCAATTTCGTGGACGATACGGTGGGACTGCTGCCATACAACCGCAGCACTTCCGGCGACAGTGCGACTCGAGTGGCCGTCGGCGATGTGTGGCACCGCGAACGACAACTGCAAACGTCCTCGGCGGTTTCGATGAAGTCCACCTGCCGGCTGCTGGCGTTGACTGACGAAACGGCTGAAATTGATATCACCGGTCAAATTGCCAACGGTGAAACGTATGAAATTCCTTCGGGGCAGACCCGAGTTCAAGTTCGGGAAGGACGCAGCATGGGATCATGCGTGATTGATCGAGCCACAGGATTGCCCCTAAAGGTCAACCGGAGTCGTTATCTGAACATGGTAATCACGACAGCAGACGGTCAGCAGTACGAACAAGAAAAACGTATCGAGACGACGATTCAAACGTTTCCCAATACTCGCAGCCCGATTGCTCAAGCAGCACCGACACCCCTGACTCCAGCTCAGCAACTGCGGCCTATGCCGGGTGAAGGACTCAAGTCTCAGCAGTTCGGAATCCGTCAGGTGAACGGTACTGAGCCGTTGCCAAGAGAACGAGTTCTGCAGCCACTGGGCGGCCTGCAACCTTTGCCATCGCAGGCTGAAATCTCGCATTTGAAATCCGATGTCCAAGCCGTCTATCCAGACTGACGGGCCGGTGCCAGTTTTGGGTGTCTGCGAAGGAAAACGCTGTCCGAATCAGCATGAGCCATCGAGCCGTACTTCTCCCCCGTGGGGGAGAAGATGGCCGAAGGTCAGATGAGGGGGCCTTGGTGAATGCAGGTCCCGAAGAACAATTGTTCGCTGAACGAAAAACCCCTCACCCTAACCCTCTCCCCGAAAAAGGGGAGAGGCGACAAACGCAGCGAATACTCTCATCCACCAGTGCTTAACCACGTCGGATCAGTCTTCGGCCTTCACGGTAAACTGCTTCGGATCGATTTCCAAGTGCCGAAGCTTGGTGCGTTTGTGCGTGTAAGTGATGTGGATGTGGCCATCGCGCGACTGGATCATTGCCGGATAGCTAAACTCGGCCTTCTCTTCTTTCTCCAGCACGCTGACTTCTTGCCACGAAATTCCGTCGGCAGATACCGCAAGATTCAGCAGACCGCGTCGTCCCCATCCGGTGTCTCCAGACGAAAGGTGATTGTAGACCAGTAGGTGTCTGCCATCAGCCAACGTCACAGATTCAATGCCGGAATTCGGATTCGGAAGTTCTGTTGCGATCATCTTTGTCCACGTTGTGCCATCGTCGTCTGAAAAGCTGGTTGAGATAACACCTTCTTTTGTCCGACACAAGACTTGCAACCGTCCATTGTCATGTTGCAGGAACGTCGGTTGAATCGCATTGAATTCGCTCGCTTCGTTGATCGGGCCAATTCGTTTCCATGACGTTGCTGGCATTCCATCGACCAATCCCACGGATTCGAAATGAACTCGCCAACCATCGTTTTCCGTCGATGACCCGCACAGCAATGTCACATCGTCGTCCAGCAGAATCGGTTTGCAACGCACGGGTCCGTCGATGCCTTCTGGCAATCGACGGCGATCTCGGAACGTCCGACCGCGGTCGTAGCTGACCATCATTTCGCCCCACCATTCACGCGGATTGGGGCCGACTTTGAAAAACAGCAAGGTCGGAGCGTCACCGGGAGGTTGGTACAGCACAGGATTCCAGCACGGGTACCGTAGACCGTTGTGCTGAACGCCATCCGCGACTTTTTGCGGACCGTTCCATTTCAGGCCGTCATGGTAACTGCTCCAGATACCGACGTCTTCATGACCTTCCTTCGTCCCGCCAAACCACGCCGTGACCAACCCGCGTGATGTTTCGCAAATCGTGGACGCGTGACATTGCTGAAACGGAACCTTGCCGTACACAAACTCCTCTTTGATCAACCCGGCGATTCGGGGCTGCTTAGCCGCCGCCGCTGGCTTCGCGGTGATCTGTTCCGCCGAATACGACACGCAGTCATCGTGGCCGATGTAATAGATGCGGCCATTTTCGCTGCCGACCAACAGATCCGGTTTTCCGTCTTTGTTGAAGTCACAGGCGGCGGGGCTGGATGTGTGACCGGCGACGTTTCGCTTGGCAAGATTGCCGATTTTTTTCAGCACGATCTTGCCGTCGCGCGATTCACAGTTCCGGTACCACGTGGCGTTTTCTGAATTCACCAACAAGTCCAGACGCGAATCGCCATCCCAGTCCACCATCGCCAGTTTGATTCTTCCAGAACGACCGCAGCTACTCGCGTTCAGCCGAATCGCCGCACCTTGTTCATCGACAAAGATCCTTTGAGCCGCACCGGCGGCGGATCGAAGAGTCAGAAATCCTTCCTGATCCAGCAGCACCAAATCCAACTGGCCATCGGCGTCGAAATCGATTGCCAAAGGTGTCGTCCGCCACTGCGTTAACGTTTCGCTGGATGGAGTTTGCCGCCAATACCATGCCGGCGGTAATTCACTGACAGAACCAGCGAACGCTTCTTCTGACAGCGTTCCGCCATCGTTGATCAGGAGTCCCAGTCTGGCCAGAATTGAGTTGTAAATGATGTCACCGTCACCGTCGCCATCCCAGTCAGCAACCGACAATGTGGTGTAGCCCCATTTCGCTTCACACGGCCCCTGAATAGAACCGTTGGGCCCCGCCATGATTCGGAACGGAGCCACAGCGCCATCTTGGGACTTGACGTTCAACAGTTTCGGAGCATCCCACTTGGGAAGTCCGTCAGCCCCCGTGCCAATGTTTTCGAACAGCCCGATCGAACCAGCCGTGTTGCCGCAGACGATGTCTTCATCGCCATCATTGTCCCAGTCATACGCGAATGGCGTGGCAAGGGCTCCGAACTTCAGCGTGTCGGCCTGTTGTCGAAAGTACTGTGGTGCTTCGAAGGCTGGGGTTTGGTCGATCAAGGTGCCTGAGTTCTCAACCAACGCCACGCGGCCGTCTTCGTCGCCCACAATCAGATCCATGTCGCCATCGCCATCCCAATCGATCGCGGTGGGAGTAATCATTTGCAAGTGCATGACCAACGGATCGCCATTGGCGTTCGTCAGTTTTTGCCCGGCGGCATAAGTTGGCTGCGTGCGTG
>Ga0075117_1002283_pt1 | contig 11101 bp, 9 predicted proteins | sample AntAceMetag02UKJ_FD_69789 | JGI IMG/M metagenome (GOLD analysis project Ga0075117, IMG submission 69789) | Saline lake microbial communities from Ace Lake, Antarctica - Antarctic Ace Lake Metagenome 02UKJ | ecosystem: Environmental > Aquatic > Non-marine Saline and Alkaline > Saline | place... | reverse complement strand
CGATTCCAGGAGCAGAATCATTCGCATGGCGAATCCCTCCATCAGTCGGGTCAGTATGCAACGTGTCCTAACTGTAGCACACACTCGATTGATTTAAGCAATGTCCCTCGTAACGAAGGTGACCAGCTACTGGTATTCAAACACGCTTATTATTTGAAAGGACCACAGCGCTGGGATGTGACCGTCTTTCAGAATCCAATGAAACCCACGCAGGCGTACGTCAAAAGAGTGGTCGGCCTGCCTGGTGAATCAGTCCAGGTCAAAGACGGTGACTTGTATATCAACGGCAAGATTCAACGTAAAGACCTTCAAACACAACAAGCGGTTCGATTGCAGGTTTATGATCATCAGTATCGGCCAGAAGATGACGACTTTTATCAGCCCCGATTTATACCCGTTGAAAACGAGGTACAAAATGAAAGCGATACCGACTCCCCCAGGAACCACGCCTGGGTTACGCAAGGAGATCAATTTGTTTTTGACGCGTCCGGGGGAGATCCGTTGCACTCTTCTGGTCGGGATGAATGGTCATGGACAAAATATCAACATTGGATGAGAGAGGGTGGGCATTATCTCACTCCAGTCACTCTTGAAGAGTGGCCTGCTGACCTCGAAAGACCAGAACCCGTTTTCGGTCGCGTTCAATATGACGAATTAAAAAAACAGCTGACCTGCAAGGGAGCCATGACCGCAGAAGATTGTCATCGTTATCTGGATCAAACAGAAAATGATGAATTTCGTTATGCGATTGCATTACTTTATGAAAAATCACATGTCGCGCCTGTGATGGATCACTATGGCTACAATAGCGGGTTGGAAAATCAGGAAGCAATTCCTGTTCACGATTTTATGTTTGAATGCAACTTGAATGTCATTTCAGGAGAAGGGGAGTTTGCGATTGAACTCTTCGACGGGCATCATCGATTTCGGAATATCATCGACTTCCAAGAGGACCAGGTTTCACTGTTTATTGATGACGCGAAGCAAGCCATTCGTACGGGTAAGCTGCGTGGCGGTAGTAGATCAGAAGCACTGAAAATAGAGATGTCAGTGATCGATCGTCAGGTTTTGTTGGCCATCGATGATCAGCTTGTATACCAGCCTCTGTTATACGGAGTGAGTACTAGACCGCGTGCAGAGATTCGAGAGCCCGTTCGGTTCGGTTCGAACGGTGGACACTTACAAGTTTCAAATTTAAAACTCTATCGAGATATCCATTACACACGTGGAAAAGGCATTCATGGGGTCGATGAACCGTATCAACTAGATGAACAGAGCTATTTCATGCTCGGCGATAATAGCCCGGTTTCGTTGGATAGCCGGAGTTGGTTAGAGGGAAATGTCGATCAGAAATACTTACTAGGCAAGCCATTTCTTGTCCATTTACCATCCAGACAGGGTGAAGTGAAAATCGGAGATCATGTCGGTCACTTGCGCATTCCAGATTTCTCCCGTATTCGCTATATTCGGTAGAGGCAAAAGTACATTATTTGAGAAAAATGCTCTCAAACAGGACGAAAAATTTCCAGAAATCAATCGTGACAGCGAATCACCAAGTCTAACCCAAAATAGGGGCACCGGTTGAAAGCTGTCATAACATTATTAATAGGTCGTCTGTAATGACAAAAAAAGTTGACAAAGCAAAAGTGAAAAAAAAACTGGCGGAACCAGTTGATAAAACAAAAGCCGAGGATGAAACGCCCCGCGGCCGACATAATGAAATGCGAGATACAATCGAGTCCATTATTATTGCCTTGGTTTTTGCATTTGTCTTCCGCGCCTATTCTGCAGAAGCGTTTGTCATTCCCACGGGGTCGATGGCGCCTACTTTGTATGGTCGCCATAAAGAAATCAATTGCCCCGAGTGTGGTATTAAATACGCGGTTGGTGCCAGTGCTGAGGTCGGGAAATCCGGGTATTATAGCCCTGAGAAAAATGTCACCGGGGCAAATTGTCCGAACTGTCGTTATTTCTCAGATCTCCGTGATGCGAAACCATACACGGGAGACCGGATTATTGTTAATAAGTTTCCTTTTGATTTTAGTACTCCCGCTCGCTGGGATGTGATTGTTTTCAAATATCCCGAAGAAGCACAAACCAATTATATTAAGCGTTTGGTCGGCCTACCCGGTGAAGAAATTCAGATCTCCCGCGGTGACGTCTACGCAAGAAAGAACGAAAAAGAGCCATTTCAAATTCTTCGCAAGGATCACTTGGAGAAGCAGCTGGCTGTGCAGCAACTGGTCTACGATGATGACTATCCACCCAGAGATATCCTGAACGCGGGTTGGCCTGAACGCTGGTCGGTCATGACTCAAGTTGCTCCCAATGAAACGAAGTTTCAGGAACAAAAAAAATCTGCCTGGGAAATCGATACGGAATCACGTGCTTATCAATATCAGGGCAGTGCTGCGGGAACTTCTTCCAAAAATCTTGTGTGGTTGCGATACCAGAATTTTGTACCGCTTCAAGACGAGTGGGAATTACTGCAGGAGAATCCAGAGCTATTCAAGCAGACGATTCAGACATCTCCACCACGCTCCCTATTAATCACTGATTACACTGCCTACAATGACTATTCCGGTGGTGGGCCGGGAGAAGAAACTCGGAAGTATAATGCTGCTTTCTGGGTGGGCGATTTAACAGTCAGTTTCGATGTTGATGTTCAGACAGATGCGGGTGAATTCCTGGTTGAACTCATGCGGGGTGATCGTCATTATCGGGTACGCTTTGATATTAAAACAGGTCAGGCAACACTCTATTATCTGGAAGACTTTCCTAATCCCGATCCTGTGAAAACAGAATTAATCACCGTGCAAACGGCCTTAAAAGGCAAGGGTGCTCATTCAGTGATGTTTGCGAATGTTGACCAACGGCTTTGCTTGTGGGTTGATGGTTCAGAGGTGGATCTGGAACACAAATCAGTTTATCAAGCACCAGTGTCGCCGTCACCGCGCGCTGGTGATTTAGCGCCCGTTGGAATTGCTGGTCGGGGAATGGATTTTGTGGTTTCGCATTTATTGTTGCAGCGTGATATTTATTACCGCGCTACAGACCCTTATACACCATATCAGCAAGATGAGTATTCTCGTGATAAAAAAATCTTATGGGATTTGCTTTGGGATCCAGCAGCCTGGAGTCGTCAGTATGAAGATTATCGCCAACAGGTTCGGTTTGAGAAATTATCAGACGATGAGTTTTTTGTACTAGGCGATAATTCTGCTCAAAGTTCGGATAGCCGCCTGTGGGATAATAAACGGAATGCAGAACGCGCTCATGCGGTACCTCGCTCTGCTTTGGTCGGTAAAGCGTTTATGATCTACTGGCCTCATGGAATTCCGTTTATGAATGATGGTCGCGGCTACTCTCCTGATGCGGGGCCTTTGAAGAAATTTTTCTATCATCAAACTTCACCGGGGAATTACCCCAGAGATCCATACGCTAAGCTGTCTTTCCCGTTTTATCCGAACCTGAGCAGGATGAAACGAATTCGATAGCCATTGAATGGCGTAAAAACCTGTGTCAAATCGCTCTTAAGCCGTTTCAGGGATTTTGCTAGAATACGCGACCAGGAACTGAAGATAAGAGAACTCGTCAAGGAGGGCGTACGTAATGGCATTGCTGGAATGTGTTAGTCTGGTTAAAGATTACCCGGGAAAAAGAGCCGTCGATGGTGTCGATTTCTATGTAGAACGCGGCGAAATTGTGGGGCTTCTGGGACCAAACGGCGCCGGCAAAACCACAACCTTCCGCATGGCCTGTGGAATGATTGCCCCCACAAAAGGGCGCGTTTATCTTGAAGGAATAGATGTGACGACCTGGCCGATGTATAAGCGTGCCCGACAGGGAATGGGATATCTACCTCAAGATGAGAGCGTTTTTGTAAAACTGTCCATCGAACAAAATATCTATGCCATTCTCGAATTTCTAGATTTAAACCGCAAACAGCGTCACGAGACTGTTGACCGACTCCTGGATCAGTTTGGTTTGACTGCCAAACGAAAGCAGATTGCCTCGACACTTTCCGGTGGAGAGCGACGACGTCTGGAGATTGCCCGTTGTCTGGCAAGTGGTCCTGAATTGATTTTACTGGATGAACCATTTACCGGAATTGACCCGGTCACAATTCACGATATCCAGGATATCATTGCCGACTTACGCGATAGTGGTATTTCGATTCTGTTGACAGACCACCGGGAACGTGAAACGCTAACAATCACAGATCGCAGTTACATTATCAGTGCAGGTCAGGTACTCGTCAGCGGAGACGCAGAGACAGTACTCAGTGATGAATCTGCACAGGCACTTTACTTTGGTAAGCGCTTTGATAAAGGCTCGATCATCGAAGGGCGTGAAGCCTTCGGTACTCGTGCAGCAGAGCGTGATGCCGCTTAGCTCATGTAGTGGCCGGGTTGCCACCTGATAGCAGCTCTACCGCTACACATGGAATCATTCAGATGGTTCATGCAAATTCCTGCTGCCGGTAAGAGAATGATATCCCCTTGATCGACGGGGGCATAACCATTTGTAAAAACGACTTCTTCCAGACGAGCCAAAATGGTCGGAATCGTTGAAGAAATGGAATTGCCATAGTCAGGCAGGTTATTGAGATAGTCGGCAGCGATCGGAATCTGGCGTGCCGCCGCGATCATTGCTTTTAATAATTTTCCACTGGGCTGGTGGGGCGCGATCAGGATTCGTTCTCCTTGCCCGGAAACTTGTTTGTATGATTTCAGACACGCTTCCAGCATCAAATCGACACCATTCAGGAAAACAGACTCACCATCCATATGCATGACCAGTTTATTTTCCGGCCGTCCTCGAAAATCAAACATATCTCCTTGTTCGGTCCAGAATAAAGGGACGTCTTCTTTGCGGCGTTCCGCGGGGATATATTCAATTGCAGTTTCCACGTGCAGTAAAGAGTGGCCAGGGCCTCTCCAGAGCGTGGTTCCTGTGGCGCCTGCTGAGACGATACCACAGAATGCTTTATCAGACGAATCATGCCAATGTTCGGGGGTTTCCACTGTGAGCAGCGGAACGTGTACGCCTGCAGGTAAATCTTCCAGTATTTGTGAGGCTCGATTCAATAGTTCGATAAAACCAACACAGCCGTAATTTAACGGGATAAATCTGTCGGCGGGAATATTCAGCTCGTCTGAGAGCTGGTTGCATAATTGTAAGGCTGATTCATGATTTGTATGGGAATGACAAAGGAGAATCGCCGGGCAATCAGCCCATTCAAATCCGACCGTCATTTGCAGTTTCTCTGCAATGGCAACAGCGATATCGATCGGTGCGAGATGAGGCTGCAATAAGCGGCGCGTTTCAATACCCGTAGAGCGGCTAATCGCTTTCACACTTGAAAAGCCGTCTGTAATTCCCTGGTGAGAAAGCGCATAGACGCTCTCATTGTCCAGAAGTTCAAAAAGCTCATTATGATCAGCAAGATCTACAATTTCTGTGAGTGCAAATCCATTATCCTGCATAAAGTAATCCCAACCTAATTCTTGCAGAAAGGGAGTCCATAACCCTAATCGTCTGAGTATGTGCAACCGACGCGAAAAGTGCAATTGATTAGGAATAAATGGGGATATATTTTTAGCAAGTCAAGCTAGGATGGCCCGGTAAAATTTCCCAGACTGGTTAGTCGGAATCAGATTAGGGCTAAAATGTGGTGGTATGTTCAGAGATTCCAGGAAAGGAATGCCAATAACATCATCAACCCACCCATAATGATCAGGGCGTAAAAGAAAAAGCGTATCGAACGTTGAATAATCACCTGGGGGATTTCATAACGTGTCGCGTTATAGACCAGACTGATCACCGCCAATAGCGGAATCAGGTAGACAACCGCATTTACCTGGTTCGCAAGTAGAAGTGGGATCGACATGCTAAAAATACCTTTGCCTTATAAAACACGATACACAAATATAGTCTGCGAAACGACTTTCAGGTCTTTGCTGGTGTCGGTTGTTTGTCCTGGCCTGTGATTTCTTCTTCGTCGCCTCTCCCATAGGCGGGCCCTTCAAAGGCATCCCAGATGACGAGCAGATTCAACAACCCGGCAATCCATGTAAATACGACGGCAAACTCATAACGTTTCCCCAGTTTTTTGTTGACGTCATCAAGTTCTCGATTTGTCAAAGGCATCTCATACCAGTTGAGAAACGGTCTGGGAATCGAACCTTCAATATGGCCTGTATCGATCTGTCGGCCTTCTACCTCACGTATAACAGCACATTCGAGAGAGCGTTGTGAATCTCCCCCTAATGGTAAACCGATTCCGATCGGATCTGAAAGATTAAGTGCCTCAATGGGTTTGTTATCCAGGGTGCCCTCAAAAGTGCCACTGATTTCAGGGCCAAACTCACCTGGGATGGTCTTGAGCTTGATATATCCATCCAACTGACCGCTGACATTTTTACCGTCATCGCCTCGATCAAGGAGTGTGCCTTGGAAAGGTGCTTCCAGAGGGATTTCCATTTGGGAGGGGTGGGAATCAAAATAGCCGGCGTTGGCACCATTGTGTGCAAGTTTCGCTGGAGTGACCGATTTATTGTAACGTGAAGTCTGTATCAAAGCAGGAAGAGCGGGTAAGCCGATGCCGACCTGCGCAAAATAACCAAGATTCCTTTTGCCTGGTTCCGACTGATAATAAACGGTTTTCCAATCACCTAATGCCATACCACAAAAAAAAGTACTCATGATACAGAAACAGTAGATAGCAGCTTTGAAGGTTCTACCTTGATATAAGTGACCGGCACCCGGAATGAGAAACGCTAAAATCGCAGCGATCACTGGATTTTTCAACTCAATGTGATTGTGACTATCCGTCATTTTGAGATCCTCAGGCACTTCCACTGTATCAAGACGCGTATAGGAATTTCGTTCCCGAGCGGCGAATATTTGCTGTAAAGTAAAAAAAACTAGAACCGCACTCCAGGAAAAGAATGACTTTCCAATCTCTCTCAAGACTGACAGTAGTATATCTTAAGAGGATTCAAAGGGACAGACTAACCTGAAGTCTTTAGTATTTATGGAGTTGAGAATGTAGCCTCCCTTTATACTACAGGAAGCTCATCTCCGCTTCAGTTCAGAATCATTGCTCTCCATCAGCTCGTTTTGACCACCAGGGAAGACTGATACCACCATCAATGGTTGTGGTGCCGCCCGTCATATAATCTGCGTCAGGACTAGAGAGAAAAGTGACTAGTTTGCCGACATCACTTGGCGTTCCGAGGCGTTTCCACGGAATATTTTCAGCACCGGCCTCCAGTTGTTCATTAGTAAAGAACTTTCTTTCACCCGGAGTATCGATCCAGCCAGGATGAACAGTATTCACGCGAATTTTGTGTTGTGCAAATTCAATGGCGGCAGTTCTTGCCATATGGTCGATGGCTGCCTTTGCCATGTTGTATGCTGCCGAAGTCGGGATTGCAATCACCGCGTGAGGAGAACTGATCACCACGATCGAGCCCCCTTTCTCCTGTTCGACCATTTGTGTCGCTGCAGCACGCACGCCAAAAAAAGCACCCCACATCGTGACATCAATGGTTCGCTTAAAACCTTCCATGTCCGCATCCAGAATCAGTTCTCGCTCACTGTAAGCTGAATTAGAAACAAACAAATCCAGGCTGCCAAATTCTTCAACCACTTTCGCGACCGCTGCCTGCACCGATTGCTGGTCAGAGACATCTGCCTGGATTGTGATCGCCTTAACGCCCAGTGACCGAGCCTCCTCAGCAGCTTCTTCCGCTTCTTCAGGATGAGAGCGATAGTTGATGGCTACATTGGCGCCTTCTTTTGCCATTTCAATTGCGCATCCTCGACCGATCCCACGGGACGAACCAGTCACGAGCGCATTTTGCCCTTCCAGCTTCATTGTATTTCTTCCTTCAGTGATTTGTTTCGTTTGTATTTATGTTGTAAGTTCAAAATCGTGAAAGCAAAACTCGTAACGGTTTACACCACATTTCTGATTGCTTAACCGGAAGTCGCGCGGTCTTTCGGATCTCACTCTCAACAAGTGATATTTGTTTCATTCAAATTTTGTATCGCGCAAATCCGTTGAACGCACGTTGAGCCGATCACATCTTAGCTGAGATCGCAATACTTGCTTGATTGTTGTTCTGAGAAGACCCTTCGATCAAGACAAACTGTAAACAAGCGCCGCCTGAAAACAAAGAAAACCGAGGAGCATTTTATGCTCCTCGGCAAAATCTTTGTAATTATAAGTTGTTTACAAATTGAGATCATTCAGATGAGGATCTCGAATTCATGCAGAAAAGCTGCTTCCACATCCACAGGACTTAACGGCATTAGGGTTATCGAACGTGAAGCCTCGTTTTTCCAAGCTTTCATAGTAGTCGACCGTTGTTCCATCCATTAAGAGGTCGCTTTTTTTGTCCACGACGACTTTAATGCCATGCTGTTCGCTAACGGTGTCAGTTTCTTCATTCATCTCTTCAACGAAACCGAAATCGTATGAGAACCCACTACAACCACCAGAAACGATTCCGATTCGTAATAGGGGACCTAAGCCAGCATTGCTTTCCCTAAATCGCTTTAATTCTTTGGAAGCATTCTCAGTAATTGTGACAGCCATGAATAAAATCTCCAGTTTAAATAGTTGTTTGGTTTATAAACCTTTGGTGGAATATCGTTGGAAATAAGGACCAAAATCAAATTTTGACTTTACGGTAGGCGATCCTGTTAGCCTTTTGCCCTCTCCTGTTATTATAGCAGGAGCTTGGTTTTTTCCGAGACGCTTTTTGCTCGGATCTAATTTATCTTACTGTTTTATGTAAGTGTATTTATTTCATTACTTTAGGGTCTGTGTGGTGCGTGGTTTGCGGCCGAAATCCAAGTGGAAGACTTCAGGAAAATACGACATTTCTTATTAATAAATGGGGATAAGCAATTGCGAAGACAAAGTGGATATGGATGTCTGGAATTGAAGTGGTTTGATAATCAGTCTCTTTTGCACTAAAGGAGATACGGCTTTAGAATGGGATTTGTTTTGTGTTTTAGATCACCGAGGCAGGATGCATGAATACACCTCAGCAAGTTTTATCATTAAGCGAATTGGAACCGGGACAATTCGCGGACAGCTTTGTGCTGCTCGTTTCCAAAGAAAAGGCAACCACACGCGACGGGAAGCCTTATTTTCGGATTCAGTTTCGCGATAGCGACGTGACCGCAACGTCAATGATTTGGAGTGATACAACCTGGTTTGAGGATTGTGAATCGAAGTGGGTAGAAGGAGAGTTTTATAAAGTTCGGGCGCGCTACGATGAAAATAAATATGGTCCTCAGTTAGACATCGATCGGATTCGGGCGGTGATCGAAGGTGACGCAGCCGACGGATTTGATCCCAGCTTGTATTTTATGCGTTCCCGCTTTTCCAGCGAGGAAATGTTTCAGGAATTGATGGAGATCACACAGGCACAAATTGAAGACATTCCTCTCAAGAATCTGGTCTTGGATATTCTGAACCAGTATGAAAGCCAAATCAAAACCATTGCTGCTGCCAGTAGAAATCATCATGCTTTCACGGGAGGTTTTTTGGAACATGTCTTATCTGTCACCAGAACGGCCTGCTATTTGGCAGAGAAATACAGCGACTATTATCAGAACATGCAGCCTCCTTTGAATAAGTCACTGGTTGTTGCAGGAGCCATTTTACACGACATCGGTAAACTAACCGAATTGGAATACAAACCTCATGCATCAAATTATACTCCCGCGGGACGGCTGATTGGCCATATTCTGCTCGGTCGTGATCTTGTGCGTGAGCATGCAGCCAAAATTGAAGATCTCGACGCAGAAATATTATTGCGACTGGAGCACATGATTGTTTCGCATCAAAATTTACCAGAGTGGGGTTCACCGGTTGCTCCCCACACACCAGAAGCATTATTAGTTCATTACGCCGATGACATTGATGCCAAATTTCATATGATGGCAACGATGCTGGAAGAGGTACTGCCCAGTAATCAGGATCAGTTTACCAGCCGTGATAATGCGCTACGGCGTAGCATTTTTATGGGTTTGAAGTCGAACGAAGAATAAAATTCACACGTGTGAGATGACAAGAAGTTAAAACCAGAATTCAATTTGAAATAGAAAAATAGAGTGATGAAATTTACCAAGATGCAGGGCGCAGGTAACGACTACGTCTACGTCAACTGCTTTGAAGAAACGCTCCCTCAAGATATTTCCCAACTGGCAATCGATGTCAGCGACCGACATAAAGGGATTGGCGCGGATGGTTTAATTCTGATTTGCCCCTCTGAAAAAGCAGACGCGCAAATGCGAATGTTTAACGCCGACGGTAGCGAATCGGAAATGTGCGGCAACGGAATTCGATGTGTGGCTAAATACGTTTACGATCATGGCATCGCTCAACAACAGAATTTAAAAATCGAAACCGGAGCAGGTGTATTGAGTCTGGATCTTGAAATCACCAGCCAAAAAGTCAGTCAGGTCCGTGTGAATATGGGAAAACCCATCTTAACCAGTTCTGAGATACCGACACTGCTTCCCGGTGATCCTCCCGTGAATGTCGATCTGGATCTGGGAAAAGAAACGCTGCAAGTGACCTGCATCTCCATGGGCAATCCACACTGCATTACCTTTGTGGAAGAGATCACCGATCATCTGGTTCACGTGATTGGTCCTCAGGTCGAAGTCCATCCGATGTTTCCCAATAAAATCAATGCGGAATTCATTCAAGTGATTTCGCCCACAGAACTAAAGATGCGTGTCTGGGAACGGGGTTCGGGTGAGACTCAGGCATGTGGCACAGGTGCTTGTGCCTCTGCAGTCGCTGGAGTTTTAACCGGGCACAGCGAACGGAATGTGCTTATCCATTTACCTGGTGGTGACTTACGACTGGAATGGGCCAGTACCGATGAAGTCTTTATGACCGGTCCCGCTGTGGAAGTGTTTCAAGGCATTTGGACCGGACCAAAGTGAATCTAAAGAGCGTCGAACAGGCAGGCTTGGGTTTTGTCTGAGCGTAGACAGAACATTTTTTCGAAATGGTCTTGCAGGAAAATATGAGAACTGATACACCTCGGCTTCTCTCATTCTCAAA
>Ga0075117_1002280_pt1 | contig 11109 bp, 23 predicted proteins | sample AntAceMetag02UKJ_FD_69789 | JGI IMG/M metagenome (GOLD analysis project Ga0075117, IMG submission 69789) | Saline lake microbial communities from Ace Lake, Antarctica - Antarctic Ace Lake Metagenome 02UKJ | ecosystem: Environmental > Aquatic > Non-marine Saline and Alkaline > Saline | place... | reverse complement strand
TTATTGTTTCTGTTTGCATCTAACATATACAACTCACCATCAATTATTCTCACTATTCCAACATGTCCAATTCCATCTTTAAGGTTAAATATAGCTATTGAACCGTCAATCCAGTGTGTGTCAAATTCTTCAATTGTATAATTTATATTACGTTCCTTTGTTGAAAATTTTGATTGAAATATTCGATTAATGTGAAAACTTTGTAAATAATTATTTACAAACGTTCCACAATGACCAAAATATTTTCCAACTTCTTGTTTTTCTATCCATTCCTTGTATTTAAACTCAGATTCTAAATAAAAAGTTTTTTTTTACTATTCTCAATCTCTTCTTTCTCGTTTTTTAATTTTTCAATTGCTTGCTCGTTGTCTAAAATAACTCCTTTGTGATCAAGTATTTGACCCTCAATTTCAGTTACTCTTTTTTGCTCCTCTATAGAAATATCTGGGTAACTGTATGCGTATGCTGTACCTCCTACAAGTAAGCAAAGTGTAACTATTGTAATTTTTTTCCATAATGCCATTGATGTATTGTTTTCGTTTTCCATTTGTTTTTTTAGTTAGGTTTTAAATTTTTTTACTTTATAAATGTCGGTGTTTGTGGAAATAAAATTGACATTATCATTAGGTACGAAATTAATACAATCACTCCAACTCGAACTCTTTTACTGTGAATAATAAGTTGTGCAAATACTAATCCTCCCAAAACTGCGAATATAACCTGAATTGGTGTAACCATATTTGTTTATTAAGATAATAAAAATTTCGATGGTATAGAGCTTAGAGCTATTTGACCTGATGAAATTTCTTGAAGCTTTATCTCTTCATTTCCTACCTTTATAATTATAAATTTTCCTACATCGTTTCTTATTCTCAATGCTCCTCGTATCCTTTGAGGGTAAAATCTAGACCCGTCAGGTAGTAAGCAATTAAGCTGTGCCAGTGATTTGATTTCTAGTTTTTGTGTTTTCATTTTTTTTTTTTTGGTTATAATATAATAATTAAAATGATTTAATAACTTTGCTCATTTCTTCATCAAGTTCAATAATAATTTGTCTCGCTATCATTCTTTGAAGGTAAGACATTTCATCAATCAAAACTCCAATAATAGGGAGGAGCTGGTTTATTGTTTCCTCTAAATTTTTAATCTTTCTCGTCTGTGTAAACTTTTCCATCGTCTTAAAACAATCAAGCCTGTCCTCAAGTTTTATTAATAAAATCCACGGATTCCTTAGGCTAAATGTCTCTATCTGCTTATAATACTTTCTTTTCTCAAATGGAGATGTTTTTTTTCCTACTTTTTTTATTGTGAGGGCATCTACTACATCAAACACTAAATATCCAAATTCATTAATAATCTCAATTGGTGACGTATCCGTGTCTTCTAGCACATCATGAAGCAATGCTGCCTCTTGAACCCATTCTGGCGCGCCTCTCTCCTTCATCTTTTTTGAAACTCTTATTGGATGTGTTATGTAAGGCTCTCCCGTCATTCGCTTTTGCCCTTCATGTGCCTGTGTTGCTTTTTTAATGGCTTCTTTTATCATTGTTTTTGGTTATGTTTAAAGGCTTGATTCTTCTTTGTCGAGATAATCATTTAATATATTGTTTATTTTACTATTTATTTCACCACGAGTTCCAACATATTCAGAATTTTCTACTTCAAGGAAATCTAGGTATTCTCTACAATCCTGTATTGACATAATCGTTCCTCCGCAATGTTTCATGTCTTCGCCCCACGCCATACCCCAGCTTGTAAAGAACTGTATGTATGCAAATAAAATAGTTGTTAGTATTGCTATACATATTACCGCGATAGTTTCTTTTTTATTGTTCATGGTTTTTTGTTAAGAATTAATAATTTAAAGTGGTCGAATTCGGACATATTATCTATCTTGATACATATACATGTGTTCATCTTCGTTCTGTTCTATGCATTCATGACAAATTATTTCATCATAAATATCTTTTTTAAGTTCTCGTATCTCATCACATTGGCTACATTTTTGTTTATTATTCATATGTTTTATGTAAGTTATTATAATTATTTACTCATAAACTCTTCTATTGCTTTATTTGCTGCTTTTAATGAGTGGAAAACTTTAGATTCTATAAATTTGAAATCGTTAGAAAAATTTACTTTAAATGTATTAAGCTCTTTGTAAATGATTGATGCTTGTTTTTTATTGTTCATGTGTATGTGTAAATAAATATTGTTTTTTCTTAGCGTCTGAATACAGTATAGCGAATAAAATACATAAAGTCAATAGAAAATAAGCATATTGACTTTATGCGTATACTTTGCTATACTTGGTTTGTCAATTAATACTAACAACATTATATGGAAACTACTTGCCCGAATTGTGACAAAGAAACACATCTTTCTGAAGTATCGCTTGATGATGAAAAAACATTATTCTTTGAATGTGAAGAATGTGGCTCAGACTTTGATGTAGAAGAGAACGAGGACGGTATACAATTACACAAAATTAATTACTAACAACATATTTTATGGAGGATAAAAAAAAAAGAACAAAGTCTGTATATATTCATGATGAATATTGGGTAGAAGCAAAAAATATTTGCCAAAAACTTAGACCAAAAAAAAGTTTTTCAAGGTATTTAACAGAGGCTTTGGTTGAAAAAAATGATAGAAGTAAAAAAATATTAACAGAAAAAACCCTTTAAAAAAAACAATGAAAGAATCTTTTTACTTCCCCCACGATTATTCAGCACGCAATGATGATAAAATTTTGTCATTACGTGCTGAATATGGAATGGAGGGATATGGAATTTTTTGGGCAATTATAGAAGTAATGTCTGAAAACGAAAGCACCATGTTTAATATAAAACTAATTAAAGGTGTTTCTTTATCGCTTTTTGTTGATGTAGAAAAAATCGAAAAAATTATTGATTTTTGTGTCGATATATCACTTTTTTCAAGAGATGGAGATTTTATATTTTCTCGACGACTTTTAGGGCATAAAAATACTAGAAAGTTGTTAAGTGAGGCTGGAAAGAAGGGTGCTGCTAAAAGGTGGGGAGAAAGCCAAAAAAATAGCCTTGCTATTAACCCCCCACTAGCAAGGAAAGGAAAGGAAAGGAAAGGAGAGGAAAGAAAAGGAAATAAAACAGATATAAAAAAGGCAGAAAAAATGGACTTATTTGACTTTGAAAAATTCTATGGAATATATCCAAGAAAAGTTGCAAAAGGAAAAGCAGAAGATTTATTTTTAAAATTAGAAAAATCTCTACTCCCCCAAATAATTGAAGCTGTAACTGAACAAATACCATTTTTTGAAAAGAAAGATATAAAATACACACCTCATCCAACAACTTGGCTAAACCAAAAACGTTGGACAGATGAAGTAGAAAAAGAAAAACCAATTACAGAAATGACAAGTATTGAGATATGGGAAAAAATTAAAAATGACCCTGATTTTGAAAAAAAATTAAAAAATGAAAATTACGATACGTGGTACGAAACTTATTTAGCTCATAATTCATAATGCAAGAATACAAAAACAAAACAATAAGCTTTGAAGAATGCAAACAAATACCATTCATAGACGTTTTCCTTTGGCTAGGAATTGACTATAAAAATGGTTCAATATTTGAGAACGGAAAAGCAACAAGCGGTTGGAAGCTTAACGAGGATCAAAATATTGTGAATGATTTTACTATAAATAATAGACCAAAAGGCGACCCTGTAAGCTTTGTAAAAATGTTCATGGGGCTTAGCTCTATGAAAGACGCATCCGAAAAAATGACCGAACAGTTTGGTCATAGGTACGGCACAATGCAAAAAATAAACACATCAACACCAAAAAACGATAAAAAGTACATAGAAATGTCCACAAAATGGGAAAAAATGGAAAATTCAACACAAAAAGAACTCGATTATTTAGAAAATAGATTTATAAAATACGAAAAAGTTTGCGATGTAGTAAAAAGCAATGGAGGCGTATCTGTACCTCTTCGTGATTATTCACGAAAAGTTATAAACGTAAAAACAAGAAACCTTGACCCAAATGCAAAGCAAAGGTTTTGGCAAGAGAAAGGAGCAAACCCGTACGGTTTATATATGGGGTCGATAAATAGAGACTTAAAACTTATTGTTGTAACAGAGGGAATGTTTGATTTTCTTACATTTTACCAATTTTTTAAAAACACCGTTGGATTAAACAACTTTCAACAGGGTTTTGATATTTTAAAACAATTTAAAAAGGACGGATTTAAAGCGGTGTACTTTTGCGATAATGACGAGGCTGGGAAAAAAAGCATGGAAGAAATGAAAAAACTATTTGAAGACGATTTAATTTGTTTGAATGTATCTCAATTTGGCGAATATAAGGATTTAAATGAAATGTTTTGTGATAAAAAAGGGGAAATAAATCTTGTTGAATTAATAAAAAACCCCGAAAAATACATTGAAATATTTAGAATAGAAAGATTTAGAAATACAGGAGATGAACTTATTGACCCTATTGACTCAAACGACAAAATATATACATGGGGTACGGAAAACCTCAATAAAACCATCACACCTATTAAAAATTACCATTATATCGTGTTGGCAGGAGAGACTGGTTGCGGTAAAACGGCTTGGACTTTCGACGTCGCGCGCAAAAACGCTCAAGATGGTGTCAGGGTGGCATTTGTATCTTTAGAGATGGACACGGGCGCTATAATTACGAGAGATGCGAGACAATATGCTGGAATTACCAAAGATCAATGGCGAGATAAAAGTCTTATTACAGAAAACCAATTAATTGCATATAAAAAAAGGAAAAATTTCTTGAAAAATCTAAATGGTTTGCATATGATAGGGTTTCCGCCAGATGAAAAAGTAACGGTAAAAACAATTGAAAGCATGATTAAATACGCCCCTTACGATCTTTTTATAATTGACAACCTTGATTGCATTCAGAAAGAAAGAGAGTCAACACGTGACTTTGACCACGAGAAACAAATAGCTGAAATGTTAATGAAAATAACAACAAACGTAAAAAAGCCAGTTATTATACTTCACCATCTCAGGAAAGGTAATGACGAGTCGGGAAACCCTCGTGGCATTGATTCTTTTAAGGGAAGCTCAAAAATAACACATAACGCGGAAAATGTTATACTGCTACACCGAAGAAAACACGAATCTTGTAACAACGAAGAGGATAAAGCAAAGTTAAATGTATACCAGCTCAAAGATAGGGACTTTGGTATTGGTGGAAAATCCGTAGTATATTTTAATAAAGGAACTTTTGACGACTTTTGGATTGACCCCAACCCTTCACCTGCGAAAAAAGCAATTCAAGATGTTTTCATGCCAAAAGAAGAAGAATTTGACGACATAATCGACAAACAGCGTACACTATTTAACAAAAAATCATGAAAGATCCAATTACAATAAAAGATAAATATCTTTACTGGAAAACTTATTTTTCCTTATTTTTTACATCCATAACAACCAAACCTATGAAATCAAGAGTTGAATTTTTCTCATCATGCTTATCGTTATTGTTCTTTATTATCGTATTACATTGGCTTGTTTCAATGTATTTAAAGATGAATAGAATTGAAAAAGCACTTGAGTTAATTAATTAATTATCTATTGACTTTCTATTTAGATTTTGCTAGAATGTATTTGTAGGTTAGATAAAGCGGTCGCATAAATATATAGCACATGCCGAATTACTAACTAATGCAAAAATACTTCATTAATATTGATATTATGGACTTAAAAAAACGGTTAGATGAACTTTTCAGTAGTCATAATCAATTAATACGATCTTTATCAGGAATCTCTGACTATGATTTAAGAAAAACAGATTCCTACAAAAAACGTGAAGAGGAAAAAAGTAATGAAAAATAATTTAAAAAAAATATGCAAGAAGAATTATATCCAGAAATGTCTGAACACATAGAAGAACTCGAAAGACAAATAGAATCATATCAAAAAGAGAATGATACGCTTTTGTATAGCCTAAAATTGAAAAACGAACAAATTTACGTATTGAAGAAAAACCTTGAAGGAAAGCATAAAGAAAGAGATATATTTAAAAAAGAATTAAAACAACTTAATATTAAATAAAATGTCTAAATCTGAAATTGTATCAAGAATATTTATAAAAGAATTGCCTACAGGAAAAGAAATTTTCTTTAACTTTAAAACAAGAAGCTCAGTTTTTACAGAACCAGTTTCAAACCTTCACGGTTTTCTTTCATCGCTTATGTTAGAGGGCAGAAAATCTTATAAAAGAAGCCCGAGTAGTGAAAAATTACTCGTACTTGATGTTAAAAAAGTTGAAAGTGCAGCAGTTCAATTAGCACAAGAAGCAGATTATGAAGGATGCGAAGGGTGGCAACATAGAAGGGTTCAGAGTTTCTTTATGCAAAGAGATAATCGAACACTTGCTGTAGAAATTCCTTTGTGGAGCGAAGAAATTGATATGAGTGGATTTGCAGATATTATTAGATATTTTCCATCGGAAAACGGAAAACCTGAAATATTTCAGTTACTAGATTTTAAGCCAAAAGCCAAAAGCGAAAGAAAAGCTGCAACACAGCTACATTTTACAAAAAAACTGCTTTCTGAATGCGCAAGAATCCCCCTTGAAAACATAAAATGCGTATACTTTGACAATCAAGCAGCTTACGAAGTTTTAACATAATAACACTAAAAAATCATGAAAGAATTATCAGACTGTTGTGGTGCGGAAGCATTTGTATACGAAGCAGACGAAGGCACATGTTGTTATATGTGCAAGAAGTGTAATAAGCCTTGTGATATAAAAGTTGATAAAGAAGAGGTAGAAAAAGAAGAAAACCCGTTTGATGTTACGGATAAAAGTAAACAAATGTTGGTTTCATACATTTCAAATAATAAAATAGCTGATTTTGGAAAAATATCAACCTACGTAAAACTTTCAATGTGCCAAAATGTAAAACAGTGGCAGGGGAAACATTCAGTTATTTCTAAAAGATCAATAGGAAAAAAGAAAGTTGGAAAAATCTGGCAGGAAATAAATGTTCCATACCTTAAACATCAAGTGTCTAGAAAGTTTCTAAACTTTTGTTTTAATTTTAAAATATCAGTAAGGGCAATTGGAGAGGATAAATTCTCTCAATATGAAGAAGAATATGAAAAATGGGACTGGGTAGAAGAGGGTGGTCAAAAATCAAAAAAGAAGGTCACAGACACAAGAATTATTTTTGAGGCAACTCTTGTTCGTGAATATTCTTTTACTGACAATAATGGAAATATTTTTGTCAGACCAGTTAGAGCGTCTGCGAAGGCTTATAAAAACCCTGCTACGTCAATGTACTCAGTGATAGAGAGCGCTGAATCAAAAACGTGGACAAAAGTTGCAAAAACCTTTGGCATTGGAGATGATTTAGCAGAAGATGAATCAAGAGCATATACTAGAGCAAATAAATCACAAGAAGAAAATAGGTCTGCAAAAAAAGAAGAAACTAAATCAAAAAACCATGGATACTAATAGTATGAAAGCAAATATGAACAACCTTATGTTATTTCAAAAAACCTATTTCAATAATTTAACACAAAAACAATGGATGAAAAAACGCAAAAGCTTGCAGCGATTGATAAAGACCTTGAAAATGTCAAAAAGCAATCAGCAGGATTGTCAGTTTCAAATGAAGATGGGAAAATATTCGCTGTAAACTTTCTCGGCGAGATAAAGAGCAGAATGAAGCGAATAGAAACACTTAGAAAAATACACGTTCAGCACCTAAACGATGAGGTTAAAACAATAAATAATCAATTTCGTATACCGTTGGATAAGTTTAAAAAAGTTGAATCCGACGTAAAAGATATGATAAAAACATATATTGATGAACAATATAGGCTTGCAAGAGAAGAATATGAAAAGAAAAAGAAAATAGAGCAAGAAAGACAAGAAAAAATAGAAGAAGAAAGAAAGAAGCTTGAGCAAGAAGCAAGTAAGGCAAAAAACGAAGAAGAAAAAAAACGATTACAAGAAGAAATTAAAAACAAGGAAGAACAGGCAAAAATTACAATTCCTGTTGAAGTTAAACAGCCAGAACAGCAAACAAGAACAGAGGGAGGGCTTATGAGTGTTAAAAAAGTATGGAAATTTGAAATAGTTGATGCTAGAAAAGTTCCGAATAAATATTTAATAATTGACGAGGCTGCAATAAGAAAAGATATTAAACAAAATGGCGAAAGAGAAATTGCAGGAGTAAGAATATTTCAAGACTCAAATATTTCAATAAGATAATTTTAAAATTATGAAAAAAACAGTAACTAAAATTGTTAGATGTACTAGTTGTTATATATTTTTTAAGAAATGGGTGGCATGCAATAGCAAAATATGTGAACTGTGTAGGGTTGAAAAATCAAAAGCACCAACTCCAAAGCCTCTATCTTGGGAAATGTCTGCATATAATATAAAAAACATTGTCATTGCATATCATCATATGGAGAAGAGAATTATGACATTACACAAAATATTTGAAAAGAGAAAAAAAAATGAGATGAAACTGGCTGGTGTGGTTGTAAAAAATCAGCCAAAGTGTAAAAGATTTAAAATAATCAAATGAAAGTAAATTTATCGGAAACACAAAAATTAATAATTGATTGCCTAAGGTCATGCATACAAGTAAACAAAGAAATTCCAAACCTTAAAACACTTCACTACTGCATGGCGTTTAATATAAGTAAGGCAAAACTATCTGTACACATTGAAATACTTGAGGAACTTGGCGTTATATTGAGGTCTGTTGACAAAAGAGGCATATCAACAGGAAACGACATTTATTTATTAATTGAATAGAATGATAAAATCAGAATTAAGCATGCAAGACGGAATATTAACAATTGAATTCTGGACAAAAAGCAAAGTATTAAAAGATGAAAGAAAAAGAAGAAAAATGTCACTTCTTGATGTTGCAATTAACGCAGCTATTACTCCAAGCTACCTTTCACAAATTGAAAACAACAAGAGAAGTTGTACAGAAGATCTTTTTTTAAAAATTCTTGTAAAATCTTTTGATTTTAGTAAACAATTATCTTTGAAAATATTAAAAGAGTGCAGGAGAGACTTAGAAAAACTAAATTCAATAAAATCGATTTACTATTTATAAACTATAAAAAAAAATAAAAATTAACTAAAAATATATGCATCCTATTTGTAAAATATGTGCAGAAAAAGAGGGTCTGACCTCTATTCGAAAACATGGATTTAGGCTATATATTCCATGTAGATCATGTGGGTCAATGGACGGAACAAGTTTTACTAAATATTTAAAAACTATATATGAATACAGAAAGACCAAAAAGCTGTGAAATTCTTCCCAGCGAGGCATTATTTATGTTTGCTGGAATGTTAACATCAAGAAAAGAGAAAACAGTCATGTCTTCAACCGATGACTGTGCGCATATTGCAACTATTGTAAATGATTTTTGCAAAGAATATAATCTTTCCCCTCCGAGAGAACATTTTGGACATCCCTTGAATGTTCACGATAAAAGGAAAGAAAAGCTTCTTATGAACCCAGTTTTTAAGAAGCTTTATCTTGATGAGATAGAAATTCACAAAAAAAGAGTTGAGGAGGAAATATTTGAAGAATTTTACAACACAGTAATTACAGGAAATGGTCGAGGATATTCAACTGACAAAGAAAATCAATCTCATTTTTGCGATTTTTGTAATAAAGAAAATATAATATATAAAAACATAACAATCGGTAGGGTTTTGGCTCTTATGGGAAATCAATATTGCATTGATGGTGATGGAAATATATACCACATAGAGGGTAGGATTACCCTAAGTAATAATCATGTGATTATGATGATAGGAATTAATTGGAAACTTTTAAACGAAGACGGAAGCCAATGCACATTCGATAATCAGGACATTGATACTATAAAATCTATTTTAAAAATTTTACAAAACTAACATGAAAACATTTAAAGAAATTACTAAGGAATTATCAAAAATGAGTGACAAAGAACTTAAAAAACAGATTGACAAAGAAAATGATAATCTTGTTGATCACGCAAAGTCATTAAGAAAAAGGGCAATGAAGGGAAAAGAATATATAGACACATTCGAAGAGCAAACAGCAGAAAAATATTCATGTGAAAAAATCAATGGAAAATGGGTTCAGAAATATCCAGATTTTAGAGTCCCAACCAGAATTTTAGATCTTTTACAGAAATAACATGGAATATGAAATTAAAATGGAAATTGAAAGATTAAATATTCTTCTCATGGGGAAAAGGGAAGAGTATAAAATGTTCGGTAAAACACAAGAAGATATTGATGCTGATAATGAAATTATTAATAAAATTAATCTTTTACAAAAATAATTATGGAATATTTAGGAGACTTCTGGATATTAATTTAAAACTTTACACACTTAACTAACTGCTATGGATGAAGAAGAATCAATCAAACAATAAAGGATTGCTATGATTATAATGGTGAACATCCATTTATTCGTGATATTTTACTTTCTTTGCCTTTATGTATAAAGCCTGCAAAGCTGTCAATTCATATTGATATACTTGAAGAGCTTGGAAATATAAAGAGGTTAAAGAATAGAGGAGGTAATACAAGGGGTGTCGTAGTCTTAACATAAAAATATGAAAATAGTACAATTGTATAAAGGAAGGAGTAGGGGTTGGAGTAGGAGTAGGAGTAGTAGTTGGAGTTGGAGTAGTAGTTGGAGTAGGAGTTTGAGTAGGAGTAGGGGTAGTAGTAGGAGTAGTAGGAGTTGGAGTAGTAGTTGGAGTAGTAGTTGGAGTTGGAGTTGGAGTAGGAGTTGGAGTAGTAGTTGGTGTAGGAGTAGGAGTAGGAGTTTTTAAATAATTTATAACTTAATTTTAAAATATGAAACTTACAAAAAAACAAGAAAAGGCAATAGCTGAAATTATCCAAACATCGGAGGAAAAAGAGGTGGTATTCAGTGCAAAGAAACTCCCATTTGAAGTAGGAGAAAAGTATTTATTCAGAACTGTTACATATCATGTAATTGGTGAGGTTGAGGAGATTATCGGTGATTTTATCGTACTGAAAGAAGGTACAGTTACTTGGGTTGCTGATAGTGGTAGATTTATGGCAGCTAT
>Ga0075117_1002276_pt1 | contig 11120 bp, 7 predicted proteins | sample AntAceMetag02UKJ_FD_69789 | JGI IMG/M metagenome (GOLD analysis project Ga0075117, IMG submission 69789) | Saline lake microbial communities from Ace Lake, Antarctica - Antarctic Ace Lake Metagenome 02UKJ | ecosystem: Environmental > Aquatic > Non-marine Saline and Alkaline > Saline | place... | reverse complement strand
CTGATCAAGCATCGGGAAATGTTCTTCCTCATGCTCGAAAATCGTACCGTGCGGCTTGCCGTGCCAATCCCAACGACCGTATGCCAGCGTGACACAACGCACACCCACTTCGACCAGACGTCGGGCCATCAGAAAATAATCATTCAATAAAGGTCCCGCGTCGCCGTATCCTGCAGGCTTGGTCGAGCCGCGGCCATATCGATCGCGCAATTTCGGGTCTTCCTTTGATAAGTCCAAAGCCTGCGCCAACTTGCTCGAAGTCAGAATACCAAACGCTTGTTTTGTATAAGCATCGATCCCTTGCATATCCTCGACCACTTCCGCGCGGCGCCGCATATTATCGAGCGAGGCCAACAATGCTTTGCGATCATCCAACCGCTCAGCATTGACCGCGTTGAGAATCATATCCTCTTTTCCTTCCGCACTCGGCTTGAAGGGAGCATGAGCGACTCCCAGAAACCCAGGCTGCCCCGCGTCTCCCCAGGGAAAGTGTCGCATCTTCGGCGACAACCCGACGAAGGGAGGCACCGCAGGATTGTCCGTTCCTTGCAGCTTAGATAATGTCGACCCCAATGAAGGCCAGCCTCCTTGCGGCTGACGGTTGAGCTTTCTGCCGGTCATACACTGGAACGCAGCATGTCGCCCCTCGGAACCCACAATCGAACGAATAAAAGCAAACTTGTCTGCCACCTTCGCCAGCTGGGGCATCAATTCACAAACTTCGATCCCCGGAACATTCGTGGCGATCGGTTCGCGCGGACCACGAATTTCGGACGGGGCTTCCGGTTTGAGATCAAACCAGTCCTGATGCGGAGGTCCACCCGACAGAAAAATCATGATCACCGACTTTTGAGAGTCCTGCTTGCCGGAGAGATCCTGCGCTCGCAGAATTTGTGGTAATGACAGCCCTCCCATAGCCAGCGAACCAATCCGCAAGAAATTACGGCGGGAGACCCCGTCACAAAAGCGATGTTTTTTGCCACTCTCAATCGTCAACATAGGACAAGCTTCCTGGAGGCGCTTCGTTGTGAGAAAAAATGCTATCAAACATCCTGTACACAAACTGTTATGATAAAGGGGGTTATCGGAAAGATCAATACCCATTGATGAGTCAATCAACGCAGGAATTGTCCCTTTCGAGGATGTCAATCTCCTATTTGTAAAATTCAAAACCGTTATAACAGTGAAATGAAACGACTTGCGCCGCGTTACTCACTGAAATCGTAAAAAGAAATTACCGGTTCGCCCGACGGCGCTTCACCCCTTACGCAGTTCACCGAAGGCACGTTCCATCGCGTGCTGCAACATCAAACCATCATTGGCATACACAACGAGCCGCGCACCTTGTCGAATCGTACGCAGCGCCTGCTTTGTTGTACCGAACCAGCACCCTGCAGCCACATGCTGCTTATTGGCGGTATCGATCACATTTTGAATCGCCGCGATTAACTCCGGACTGTCATATTCGCGGGGAATTCCCATGTTCGTCGTCAAATCGCCGGGCCCGACAAACACCGCATGCACGCCAGGAATCGAACAGATCTTTTCCAGATTCTCAATGCCGGGCACCGACTCGATCATAGGAATGAACAGCGTGTTCTCATTTCGTTTTTCGATGTAGTCTTCAGTCTTTTTATTCGCCCACTTACCGGTCTCCAAAACGCGATCCAGCACAATCCCTTTCAGCGGTCGATAGACGGCGGCGGCCGCCAGTTGTTGTGCCTGTTCGTATTCCTCAACATACGGGACCACCACACCATCAAATGTATCACAGACCCGCGCCACATCAGCCGGGTCGCGGCTGTGCGTGCGTGCTAAACAGGCAATGCCCTTCGAAGCCAGTGCATATTTCAACGGCAGGAATTCCGCCAGATCGAGGGTTGTGTGTTCGGGAGTGACAATCACAAAGTCGAGCGAGTTATCCGGAATCGACTCCACCATCGCCGGCACCACCGCATGCTGAAACAGCGAACCATACACGGTCTCGCCTTTGATGAGCTTGTCTTTCAACTGTTTAGCCAGCATAGCCGCCTCGCATTATCAGTGGGAATAAAAATCGATTCTCAAAAGCCAACACACTCCATCATGCCGACATCGACCATAGATGTAAAGAAAAACCGCTTAATTTGTAAAACATGACTGCGTTCACAAAACTGTTTCACCGAACGAAAGCAAACTTCAATTCCCCAGCGTTAGCGGTATCGTATGTGCTGCCCACTCTCGATAAAAAACCATTGACACATTCAGGAATCTTCAAACAGCCAGTTTCCGCTGCTGACAAGTGAATATTATCGCACTTGACTCCGTCGGCAACTGTCCCATAGTGCGTTATATGCGTCGCGCGCGAGCTGAGCTTTATGCGCACTGCATAACACGAACACTGAAGATCTCACTACTACAAAAGTGCTTGTGTTTTGAAAATCTTCACCTGCCAAACCGTAACCAGTGCTCGTTGCCTCACTATTTCTCGACCACGTTCGCGCACATCTCGACGGATTTGAACCACCACTCGACCACCGCTCGCCAGATCTCAACCACTTTTCGTGCAATAAAAGGGTCTTGACGTCTGCCTGTCCATCCGGAAGATGTACGCTGTCCGAAATGAAACGTACACACCAGCAGATCAAAACAGAAAACCAATTCATGAACTCCTCCCGAGGACATCAAATCATGACCAGCAAAGAACGGGACGCCGTCTATGAAAGAATCAGTAAAGACGACAAACAAAAAAACGAACCCACATTCTACCCCACAGTCACCAAGCAATAGAGATGAAAATCCCGAACTGCACACCAATACAAAAAGCAGGAAGCGAACACACAGAAAGCAGGAAAGGGCGCGGACCCATGTGTCCGCCCACCAGCGCATAATACCAGCGCAATACACATAAAAAGCAGGGCAGACAGGGTGGGCCCGAATTTTATTCGGGCCGAGCGCAGCGAGCAGGAAACCGTCAGAGAAATCGAACAAAAGGCTCAGAGCGTATCCTGCTCAACACAGTAAACCAGCCAATGCCTGCTCCAGTAGATCCATGCGCGCTAAACCCGACATCAGACTTTCAGGAATGTTCAACTCGCCCCAATAGGCTCCTGCCAACTGCCCACAAATGGCGCCCGTCGTATCAGCATCGTCACCCAGATTCACCGCGCGCAAAACAGCTTCCTCAAATGATTCCGCATTGTGAAATGCCCATAGCGCCGCCTCCAGACTTTTGATGACCCAACCAGACCCTTCGATATCAGGCGGCTGCTTCTCCCGAAAACTTCCCACAGCGATTTCCTGAACCAAAGGATGCAAAGGCTTGATGTCATTCAGTTGCTGTAGCGGTTCCCAGTCGGGCGAAAGAACGTCCTCTCTCGTTTCTCCTTGAATCAAAGCAGCAAGTATCGTTGCCAGATACCGACAAGCTGACAGACATTGCTCACTAGGGTGCGTCGGCAGACTCGATTCCTCTGCGAGCCGCGAAAGCTCGGCCAGTTGTGTTGGGTAAAGTTGATTAAACTGGATCGGCACAGGTGCCAGCCGCATGATCGAACCATTGCCGCTGGCGCCTTCAGAGGGATTACCAGAAGTGAGTGCATTTCCGTTTGCTGCAAAGTGACCCAATGCACATCGAACGGTCATGCCGATATCGAAACAGCGTCCATTCACAAAGTACGCACCTGTTTTCCACCATCGCACGTATCGCTTTGCCTGATCATTCAAGTTCCAGCCAACCGTTGCAATGCTGTCGGCTAATGCCAGCGCCATGCTCGTGTCGTCGGTCCACTCTCCCGCGTCTAACCCATGTGGTCCACCACTTCGGTAGCCGGTAACAGGGGCAAAGCTGCCCGGGGCATCAAACTCAACCGCGGCTCCCAACGCATCTCCCACCGCCAACCCAACCAGAGTTCCTCGGCAACGATCGATCACTTCCCTTTTCATTGGTTCCATTTTAAGAATCATTTGTTACACCTGACGTAGAAGTAAAGAATCAGAGGTCCATTTACAAGGCAATTCAACCATTCAATAAAAGAACCTTGAAGTTCCCTGGGAATTGTGAACGCTCTAAATTATATGCTGATCGAGCCTTACTCTTAAATAGCGTTCGTGTTTCATTTATTTGATGTTTTCAATTCAGTCAAGATCACAATACGAGCATCAACATTGAGTACCTGTGATCCGTCGTCATACTGAATGCACGACTTGTCCCATGAGAATGACCACGGATGACAAACCGAGAAGCCGCAGAGGTTCGGCGTTGATTTATGTCAAATAATCTGGAACCCGGTTGTCTTCTGTGTTGTCATTATCCAAAATAATGAAGCGTGATTTCACACCGTAGGAACAACCAATGAAACGGTCTCCAGAATCTCAGGAAGTACTTTTCCAACTCAACTCGTTGAAAAAGTCACGTACCTGGTTTCGGCAAACTGCGAAGCGAGAGACAATACGTCAACTGCTGAAGAAACTCGCTACATTGGGTGATACTGCTGCGCTGCCTTATGTTGCAAATTTCCTGTCGATCTCAGATCCTGACACGTTACAGGTCGCCAGGCAGACGATTGCCGCTCTCATTTCACGCTTCTCGCCTCAGGATCTACTCCAAATTGGTGATGTTGGATACTGGGACTACGCCTCGTACGTCGGCGATGAGTGGACCAAAATTGCTCCCGCTGAAGTCGAAGCAATCGCAGGAGACCAGGACGCGGCAGAGCAGGTTGCTGTGTTGGGTTTGCTGAGTTTCCATAAAAATGGATATGTGCGACATGAGGCGGTACGACAGCTTTCAAAAATTGACGACGGCAGCGCGCTTCCCTTTCTCTTAATTCGCCAGAACGATTGGGTTTCACCAATCGCTAAAGAGGCTCAGGCAATCGTCGCCAAACGAATGAACGATGCCCACATTTCAAGTTTGGTTGCCTGTCTCAAATTGATTTTTCATCTGAATCGATTCAGCCGATACGACCATAGTGAAACCGTTCGTCGCACTGTTGATATACTGCTCGACGAACGATATGACTCGATTCTGCACGACCTGATCGATTCACCGGAACGGAATATTCGCCGATCAGCGGTTCGTTATGGGCTGGAAAAAACGGGTCCCCATCAGAGCCGCCTGATTTCGTATGGACTGAAATCTGATGACCCCATCATCCGCCGTATTTGCTGTCGTGGTTTGTTATCCGCTTATGATGGGGATGACCTGGCAAAGATACTGGAAGAACTAAAATTAGATCCGTTCGTATCGGTGCGCAAAGAGGCATTTCTGCATGCCGCAGAAGCCTTCCCCAAGATGGCAACCGAAATCTGGCAGCAGGCACTCCTGGATCGCAGCCGTTCCATTCGAGATTTGTCTCGTTATCACTTGGCAAAGTTGGGGCCTTCTATCGCCATTCAATATTACCGTGAGGCAGTCCGAGCGCATCCGGACTCACTTCCTGCAATAGAAGGCATGGCTGATGCCGGTGATGAAACCGACCTCGACTTTTTCAGAACACAGCTACAACACCGATTTCCGAGTCGCCGCTGTGCCGCCATTCGAGGGCTGGTGCGTGTGAAGAAAGAATCTTCGATCAATGAAGTTCTACCCTTCTTAGGTGACATCAGCCCCAGAGTCGTACGAACCGTGCGAAAGTTGCTGCGCCCTTACTTATACCTTGTTCCTGCCAAAAAACTGCTCTCGTTCGCTTTGGAAAGTCAGACTTTGTTCGCCCGTTGTAGCGCCTTAGAGTGTCTGGCCGATCAAGGTAAGTGGTGCAGTTTTCCGTGGTTAATGAAAGCGGTTGCTGAAGCCGAAGCGGATACAGCAAAGCATGCCGAAGCGATGCTCACCGCATGGTGCAGCCCTCCCAAATGCAATCACGTCTTCACAAAACCGACGGCAGAAGAGAAGCAAGCCATCCAGCAGGCCGTTACTATTTCGAAGGAACGCGCGTCTGCTCATCTCATCGGTCTTGTAGAAAGCGAACTGTTGATCTACAAATAAAGGGGTTCGGAAATACGAAATTTCGGAAACGAGGACAGAAATATGAATCGTATAACGATCACAAGTATTTTGTATATGGCGGTTCTGTCACTGACCGTTGGGTGTTATGCAAAAGTAAGTCTCGATGGTGAAGGTAAAGCGACCATGGGCTCGCACAAAGTTGTTATCAAATCTCATATCAGTGATCATCTGGACGAGCTTATGGCAACACCGGACAACGAGCGAATGACCTCTTCTTTTGATGGGGATACGTTTCAATGCTATGATGTGACCGTCAAAATTGAAAACGAAGTACTAATCGTAAACGAGATCAGCTACGGCTCACTGGAAGCAGGGCAATCGATCGAAATTGATAATGGCAAAGTGTTTGTTGCGGACCAGGAACGTGCGCCTGCAAAACAAGACTAAAATCAAATCAGGTTCTACCCCATGTTAGTCCTCTCCAGAAAAACGAATGAAAGTGTGTTTATTGACTCTTTCGAAGTCAAGGTGGGCTGGATTCGTTTCAACAAAGTGCAACTGCTCATCAAAGACTCGAGTGATAGCGAGCTTGGAAAACACATTCTTTACGATCAACAGAAAATCGATCTCGCTGCTGAGATCAAGGTCATTATCGTACTCATCACTGACGACAAAGTCCGGCTCGGCATTGAAGCACCTCGTGGAACACACATTGAGCGCAGCGAATTCCAATAACTCTCATCGCTTCTCATGATCTTGCCTGGATCATATCACAGACACACGATTTATTTTTCGAGAATCAGATCACCCAGATCGATGGGCTCTGTCGCTTGCTCTGCATTGATGGCAGGCACCGAAAATGGATAATTGATCAATTTTCCTGTAAGGCGATTTTGTAATCTGACGCTCATCACATAGTTTCCTTCTGGAACGTCATCGATTCGGAACGTACCATCGCGGGCAATGCTGGCCGAAATAGTGGAAGTCTCGGCGTGTAACTTCTTTCTCGCGTCATTATATTTTTGAAAAACAACTTTCTCTGTCTCATAATTATCGGATTTCTTCCAGGCATCCCGCCAGGCTAGAAACTGTTTTGGATTTCTCCCGATATCTTCGATTGCCATCATACCCGGCGGAGGCTCTAAATATCTGTTGGCGTATATCAAGACAAAACTCCAGCGTATCTTTTCAGAATGATTGTCAGGCGGAGCCAGTTTGCCAATGACAGTTCGCCCCGTGCCTCCCAGATTGAGAGTTGTGGTTTTCCCGGCAATGAACTCTTCGGGGACTCTAAGCGACGAAGCCACTTCGGTTGCACCTTCATCAACCGTCAGCATAATACGACGCCCAATCCTGCCTTTTCCGGGAAAGACCCGCTCAAAAACAAAACGTCCCTCTTTGCCAGTCGTGACATCATGATGCGTAAAGATATTTGGTACATCTTCGCCATACGAATGAATTCCCTGGGTCATGGTCGAGAAGATAGTGAGCGCGATATTGGGCGCAGACTGTTTCCCAATACGAAACGTGCCTTCAACTCGTGCCCAGGGCGTCAATTTGATTGGATCGAAAATCAGACCATCATCCGAATTTAAGTGCGCGAATCCTGCAGGATGTGTGATGACAAGTTGAAATGGTTTGTCTCCTGAGGGAATACTGAAATGACCGTCCGCATCGGCGTTGAGTTGCGTCGCATAGGTTGAACCATCATGAATCGCCCCATTTTTAATGTTGATTTGAGAACCTGCGACTCCCAGTGCAATCTTTGCTTCAGCAGCGGGTTTACCTGTGGCTGTCAGAATGTTTGCAGAAATGTCTTCTGCAGGTTCCAGTAAAAAGTCGAGGTTAATCTCGCCTTCATCAGTCTTAATGTCGCGTGAAATGGCGACTTCATAACCTGCTGCTTCAATACGTACTAAGTGGGCAGGGTAATCGTACCTCAATCGAATACGATATTTTCCCTCTGACGCTTCAATCCTATCACGGCGAGACCAGTTCATACCAATTCGAGAGTCGCTGTTTCGCAAGCCCGGTGTCACGCGAAATTTCTTGATCGGCTGCTTCGTCTTCGCGTCGATAACGTTTCCCGACACAATCAATGCTTTGGCTGGTTTGAAAACATATTCTGCTTCGCGTGCAATGAGCGGTTGCTTGGAAAGTTGCATTCCATCAGGGCGGCAAATGTCAGCCTGAAATTCATCCAACGGTGCTTCATTCCATTCCCAAACACCGTTTTTGTCGGCGTACTGACTCACGTGGTCAAATTCAAAGTAGTCCATCCTCCCACGCCAGCGTTGAAAAAGGATTCGCGCCTTGGGGATTCCATTTCCTTGTTCATCAACTACGCGGATTCGGATTTTTCCGCCTGGCTTCATGGAGAAGTCAACAGGCGCCATATCTGACTCAACGCGCACTTCTTGCATGTCAGTGGCACGGCCTTTCGCCGAAACGACAATACGAGCCTTGCGCGGTTCACAACCGACAAGATGGTACTCACCTTGCTGGTCTGTTTTTGCTTCGCGAATTTCATTCAAAAATTTTGTTCTGACCAAAGCACCAGGAATGGGTTCGCCGTCCTCATCAGATACGATACCAGACACGATCAATCCCGATTTCAGTACAATGGGGGCGATTGGTTTTCTAGATTCTTTGATTTCAAATCCGTTACGCGGCAAACGTCGCCTTAATGGGCTATAGTCTGGATGATTCACTGTAATATGAACGTCGTTTTTCGAAGTAGGGACATTCTCAAACCACCATTGACCTTTTTCATCGGTTGTGATGTTTCTACCGAATCCCAGGCTACTGGTGTCACCAGGCCGTTTCTTATATTTGAAACTGAATGAAACTTTAGCACCTGCTACTGGCTGACCCGCTTCATTCACGATGATTCCACCTACCGTCCAGGCTTTGTCGAGTTTGGCGGTGAACTCATCTGGAATATCTAGTGGACGTGCAGCAGAACTCCAGCCGGCCCAATAAGGACCGTAACCAGACTTTGTAATTTTGAGATTTAATCGTTGAGGATGAACGGGGATTTCCAGCTTGAGTCGCCCCGCAGCATCCGTTTTGGCGAAGGGACCGTAGGTGCTTGCACGAACATATTCGCCACGTAATATTTGCTCGGCTGTTGGAGCAGCGCTCATGCGAATCTCAACTAAGACATGGGGAACAGGTTTACTATCGGGGCCTACTACATTAAGTTGAAACGTTCGCACCGATTTTTTGTCGACGACTGGGACTTTGCTCGGTTTTTGTACTGGCTTGTTAGCAGTCTTATTATCAGTAGCAACATCCTTCGGTGTAATTTGTGCGGTTGAATTTGATACCAACGGGGCCAGCAGCAATGCAAATGTGATCGTAAACAATGCGAACACCCCGCTTCGTGAAATTCGTAATGGCTCACGGAGGGGCTCGCCAAACAATCGAGCGACACGGCGACGAATTTCTGAAGGTGACCGTCCACTGGCCGCCAATGCAGAGAGATCGATGGTCGTCGTTGTAGACCGTTTTGCCATTTCCGCAATCCGCAAGAGTGTCGTTGCGTAGCGCACCCGCGATTCAAATTCCGAATCAGTGCCGGGCTGCACTTGACACGCCATCTCATCACAACAATATTCACGGAGTACGCTGACCCGACGACTGAGATACCACAGTGCCGGATTGAAAAACAGGACTGTCTCGCTAACGCGCTGGATGAGATTGACCCACATGTCATAACGTCTGACATGCGCCAATTCGTGTGCGAGAATCATCTCCAGCTCATCCGTCGACAGTCCACAAATGGCAGACGCCGGCAGGAGAATAGTCGGTCGCGCAATACCCACGACCTTGGGTACAACAATCTGTTCCACACGCGCGAGCGCGGGCACGACTTTCATCGACCATTGCTGAGAAAGTGAACGCAGTACCTCAACCAACGGTCCCTCGGTTACTAAAACGGCATGTGCACGCAGGCGATTTGCTCGAATACTGGCAACGATTAGACGCGCAAACATTAAAACAACACCAGCGACATATAAGCCAAAAATCCAAGGCGTCAGTAAGTGCCACATCGATGATTTGCTGGCTGGGGAATCGTTTAGAACGGGAGCGTCTATAGTAGTTGTCGTCTCACGAATACGACTTTGCGTTACCTGCGGACCTAATGATTGAGTCATTGTTGGCAGGACAGGCTGATTCGATGTTGAAACATTGAGTGGAGTCGTTGATTTCGTACTGAGAATCGGAGCGACGGCAATCGTCGCTTTATTCACATTGATTTCCGGCTTTGCCACATCGAACAGTAGAAACGTCATCGGCAAAGCCAACAGGGCCAACATTAGCGCCGCCACGTTGACTGTGTAACGCCGCTCGACAGAACTGTTTCGCCAGATCTGATCGATACACCACACCACAAACGCCAGAGCAGAGATCTGCCATAAAGAGTGCAAAAGCGTCAGGCAAAGTCGACCACACAATCCAGGATCAATGAGTGTATACCAAGTCATTACTTTTGCTCCTTGGGTTTGCAGATATCGAAACGATTGGTCCAGCTTGGCATTGAAGCGCCTCCGGGAACAAGAATTGAACGCAGTGACTTCCGAGGACTCTCATAGGATTACATTTTCTATCGAGATCACATTATCTCAAGGCAACGTTTGAACGATTAATTTTCGAGAATCAGATCACCCAGATCAATGGGCTTTGTCGTTTGGCCTGCTTTGATGGCAGGCACCGTAACAGAAAGCGGTTTTAGCATTGCTAAAATACTACCACTAGACCAAAATTTTAACGTGTACTTTCCCGCGGGTACATCGTCGATTTGAAACGAACCATCGCCGGCAATACTAATCGTGAAGTGTGGATTGTCTGACACCCATTGCCAATACTTTTCATAAGCAACATGCCAGGCCTTCCCTTCTTTAGTCTTAATCCATTCCTTGAGCCACACACGGTATTGTTCGTCCGACATGTTTGGTTCGTATTTTGGCATCATTGGCATCTCTGAAAATTTGGATTCTCCTACAAGTGTTAGCGATCCCAGATTCCAAAGTATATTTTCAGAATAATCGGCGGGTGGAACAAGCTTTCCGATAATGCGCCGCCCATTACCGCCTAAGTTCAGTGTTGTGGTTTTTCCCGCAACGAATTCTACCGGCACGTTGTGTGAAGAAGTGGCTTCCCCAGAACCCGTATTCACCATCCATAC
>Ga0075117_1002275_pt1 | contig 11121 bp, 2 predicted proteins | sample AntAceMetag02UKJ_FD_69789 | JGI IMG/M metagenome (GOLD analysis project Ga0075117, IMG submission 69789) | Saline lake microbial communities from Ace Lake, Antarctica - Antarctic Ace Lake Metagenome 02UKJ | ecosystem: Environmental > Aquatic > Non-marine Saline and Alkaline > Saline | place... | reverse complement strand
TGGAAGGTGATGCCTTAATTGCACCGATTTTGGGCGACCAAATTGTGGGGAGCAACGGGGTTTCAACCAACGTCAACAGCCAGCGGGATATTTGGTTCAACGGGCCAGTGGTCACGGGCGGGACTCAGGATGACCTAGACGTCATCGTCAACAACAACCCAAATGTTAACTATCGCACGGACGACTTCGGTGATTCGGCGCTGGATGCCACCGGGATTCCGATTCGACTCGGCACAGAAGTTGTCACGGGGGTCATCGAAACCAACGACGATGTCGACGTGTTTACGTTTACGACAGCAGCGACCAGTATCAACATTGATATCACAACGCTGGACCTCAGAAGTCAGTTCAATGCTCCCACACCGGGCAGCAACTTGGATCCGACTGTGGTGCTGCGAGACGAAAGCGGTCAGGTCTTGCAGATCGTGGGCACGCAGGACGATGATCTGAGCGTGAATATCAATCAGGTTCTGCGGTCCGGCACGTACTTTTTGGAAGTTTCGAATCGCGGAGAATACGGCAACCTTGGTCGTTACACGGTCACGATCTCAGGCGTTGAGAACCTGCCTTCGTTTGCGAATCCCATCGCGTTGGAAAGCAAACCGAATGCTCCGGTTTCTGTGTTCTTGGCCTTCAACGGTGGTTTCCTTCCGGACGGTAGCCCGCTGTTGGGCACTCGCGCCTTTGGTACTGGGCAGCGCGGTATTTCGCCGTACGATTCCAACGGCGATCTGTTCACATTCACGCAAACCGAACTCGACGAAATGGCTCAGATCTGGGCGCGAGTGGCAGAAGATTTTGCTCCGTTCGATGTTAACGTCACCACGGTTCGGCCAGCAAATCTGAATGACCGTGAAGCGATGCAGATCATCATCGGCGATGATGGAGACATCTATGGCGATCCAACATCGCCGGGCGTCGCTTTGTTCGGTGCGTTTTCCGACGCTCTGCAACCCAATACCGCGTTGACGTTTTCGGAAAACATTCAGCAGGGTGCCGCGTCAGATGCGCAGCACATTGCATTCCGCGTGTCAGCGGCGGCAGCCACAATGTTGAGTCTGGACCGGCACCCGCAGTACAGTCCAGCGGGTGTGGAGCTCAACCCGGAAGACCCCGGCACAGTGGAAGTCGGCCCAATCCTAGGAGCCCCACTGGGCAGTCTCAGAGACATCTGGACCAACGCGCCTGATTCCACCAGTTCGCAAAACTTCCAGAACGACCTGAACATCATCACGGATCTCGTCACCAACGGGATCACCTATCGGCTTGACGATCACGGTAACACCATTCCGTTCTCCACGAGAATGAGCATTGGCCCTGGCGACGACGTGATTTCCGGGATCATCGAAACGAATGATGACGTCGACGTGTTTCGATTCAACACGCTGGACGCGATGGCCGTGATCTCGGTTAAGGGACTGGATCTGATTTCGCAGTATCCCGGTGTGACAAACCCCGGATCGAACCTCGATCCCGTGTTGGAGCTTCTGGATGGTGCCGGCGTTGTTCTGGCAACGCATGACGCAGCGGCGGCCAACGGCAGCCCCAACAGTTTGACGGCGACGATTAGTCGAAACTTGGCAGCCGGCACCTACTTTATTAGAGTGTCGAACCGGGCCGAGTATGGAAACCTAGGGCAGTACACGGTGACTGTGCAGGGAGTCGACGGCGACCCGGTGACGGTTGAAATCAATCCGAATACGTTTAGTGAAATCGATGGTGTTCAGACGGGTGTTGGCCGGGTTCTGCGGCCCGCAGGACAGTCGTTTGGTCAACCGATTTTTGTTGAGCTCAGCAGTTCAGACACCACCGAACTCACAGTTCCGGCGTCCGTCACGATTCCGGCGGGAGCAGCATCGATCGATTTCGACGTCACGATTGTGGATGACAACATTCTGGACGGCGATCAACGCGTATCTGTGCGGACAGTCGTGAATGGCGTGATCAACGGCACCGCGTTTGTGACCGTGACGGACTACGAAACCGTGAGCGTGGACGTGTTGACGAATCCGGTCAATGAAGATGCCGGAACGGTCTCTGTCACGCTGACGCGCAGCAACACCGACATCAACGCTCTCAATCACTGGGTCGCTGTGGACAACGAGCTGCTGGAATATTCTCAGGAGGGCGTTCTTGTTCAGACGATTCCGATCGAATGGCCAACCGGAGCGCGACCTCAGGCCGAGAACACTCATGACTTGGTGGTGCTGGAGGACGGTCGCATCGCCATTTATAACGGCAGCGTGAATGCGGCGTTGTCGATTTATAATCCGAACAACAACACGTGGGACCACATCGGTCCGGTCGCGGGTTTGTCTGGTTCGGCTGCCGACGCTTCTGTGGGCGGTCTGGCTTCCAGCGGCAACTTTGTCTACCTGACGGACTTCGAGTCCTTTGATGGAGATTCTCATGGACTGGTCAGAATCGACACGACCAATGGTCAGGTGACTCGATTTGCCGAAAGCACACTTGGATCACGTCTGTTTAGCATGGTCGGCGGACTGCCGCAAATCCGTGAATTCAATGCGTCTGACGGTAGCTTGATCAACACGCTAGACATTGCTGTTGAAAACACAGAGACCATCATTTCGATCGCCTTCAGCGGAACGGAACTGTGGCTTTTGGTAAGCGATTTTCAGCAGCAACGCCTGATTAAAGTGAACCCCGATACGGGCGCGATCCTTGAAAATCACCCGCTGCTGGGCACGTTGAACAATGGCAGAATCGACGGCATTGCCGAGATGAATGGGTTGATCTACCTGTCCACGCAAAGCGGACTGGCGACAAATGCGACGCTGGAAATTGAAGAATACGATCCATCCACCAGACGGACAACAGGGCGTCTGATTACCCCGAATAGCGCATTCACGTCACGCGATTTCGGTCAGTACATTGGTGCGGTGCCGAACGCCAACCGGTTATTGGTGACGGCTCAAAACTTCACGATTGAAACAACGGTCATCGTGATCGGAAACTTCACGTTTACCACATTCACCCGCATTCCTGGGCCAACTTCGATTGAGTTACTTGATCCCGTCAGTGGCTTGGCGACCGCAACGATCATCCCTCCCAATGCGACTCCGCTAACACAGGATCGCGGTGTGACCTCAGTGGGCGACGTTGTGTTCGGGACGACCGTTTACAATGACTTGATTTACGTTTCACGGAATATCAACACGATCGATGTGTACACTCAAGCGGGAGCGCCTGTGGATACCGATCCCACAACGCCAGCGATCGACCCCTTAACCACGGCGGTGATACATGTCGGAGGCCTAGCGGGCGGCGATGTGGCGGGCGTTTCCTTTGGTGATCTGCGGTTCCGCGACGTCACGATCGGCTTTGATGGTCTGATCTATGGACTGACTGATACAGGCAACCAAATTTCTGTCCATGATCCGGAAACCCTCAGTCGTGTGCGAGGAATCAATCTCGATACCGTCGTGACCACAATCGCTGTTGGTGATGATTCGGGGATTTACGCGGGCGGTGCAAACGGAGTTGTGATTCAGTTCGATCTCAATGGCGTGACTCAAAGTGTGCTGAACACCGGCCTCGGACAGATCTCCGACATCGAAGTGAATGTCGGCCAAGAAGTCATGATTTCTGACGTCGCTGGTGCCGTCGCTCTGACAACTCAGGAAGCCATCGTTGCCAGCAATCCAGCGCTGGTCACGCTGCTGGAAAACGTGGGAGGTGTTTCGTATGTCAGCTTTGGTCGACACCCCACGCGCTCAACGGGCAATCTGGCGGTCACACTGACGTCTAGCGATGTGTCGGAGCTAACGGTGCCAACAACCGTTGTCATTCCACGAGGCCAGCAGTCCATTACGTTTGACATCACTGTCGTGGACGACAACTTACGTGACGGTGATCAGTTGGTCACGGTCATTGCGGATTCGCCGGAGTATGTTTCCGGCTCAGATATTGTTGTCGTCACAGATGTGGAAAACGTGGGTGTGGATGTTCTGCCACTGGAAGTGGACGAAGGTTCAGGCGTGAATCTCGGGGCGGTTCGAGTTTTTCGAACGGACGTTGATGGCCCGTACACCTTTGCCTCCACAATCAATCGTGCCCAAACCAATTCAAGACCGATCGCTGACAACGCGACGACAATTTCGCAAATTGTGCTGGAAGACCAGGTGTCTCGAATCACCGACGTGAACATCACGTTGAGTATTGAGCACGACGCGATTCCGGATCTAGACGTGTTCCTGATCAGTCCGCAGGGAACTCGCGTTGAGTTGTTTACGGACCTGAGTTCGAATGAATCAAATCTGACGAACACCAAGCTGGATGATCAGGCCAGCGTGCGAATCGTGGATGCGACAGCTCCGTTTACCGGGCTGTTTATTCCAGAACAGTTCCTCGCGAACTTTGTTGGGGAAAACCCATCAGGGGCGTGGAGTCTGGAGATCATTGACGACAGCGTTTCGGATGCTGGTATCCTTCTGAACTGGTCACTGGAAATTGCAACGATCGGTCTCGAAGAACTCACCGTCACACTCAGCAGCAACGACACCACAGAAGCCACCGTTCCGGTCACGGTGACCATTCCACACAATCAGTTTGAAGTGTTTGTCCCGCTGGAAGCCTTTGATGATGACGAAATCGACGGCGTGCAAACGGTCACGGTGTCCATTGATGATGTGAATGTGATCAGTGGTGCCAACGCCACTGGATTCCAATTGGTGGGCGACACGGTGGATGTCACGGATTCGGAAGTGCTGACATTCACACTGAACCGCGCTGTGATTTCTGAAGGCGCGGGCGCTGATGCGTTAACCGGTACGATTTCTCGGCTGCGAACAGACGGCACACTCATCATTACGCTCAGCAGCAGCGACACATCAGAACTCTCGGTACCGAATACTGTGACAATCCCGGACGGTGAATCATTCGTGACATTCGCCGCTGATGCTGTCGATGACCTAGAGTTCGATGGTGATCAGATGGTGACGATCACCGCTCAAACGCCGGGCTATCTGGACTCAGTCAGCCCCCTGATCACAGTGCAAGATCAGGAGCCGCGTCTGCAGTTGTTTACTTTGACGCCAAATGTCGCTGAGGATCATGGCCGTATCACTTTCACCGTGACTCGACGCGATGCCGTCGATCTGTCGGTTGCTCAGATTGTCACGCTGACCAGTAGCGATCTGACGGAATTGACCGTTCCGCAAACAGTGATCATTCCAGCCGGAGAACTCAGCGCCACGTTCCAAGCGACGGTAGTCGAAGACGCAGATCTCGATGGCACTCAGGCCGTCACGGTGACCGCCACGGACGTCAATATTGCGAGTCCTGTGGTGAATTCCACCACGTTCGAAGTGAGTGTTCTGGATGCCGAAACCGTCACAATTACCGTTCCGGCTGGTCAAGAGTCGATTCTGGAAAATGCGGGCAATGGGGCTGTGACTGTGACTGTGGGAATTAGTACCTCCGCCCATACCACGCCAATCATTGTCACTCTGTCGAATAGCGACCTGACGGAACTGTCGATTCCCGTTTCTGTTGTGATTCCTGTTGGTGCCAGCAGCACCACGTTTTTACTGGACGTGCTGGATGATCCACAAATCGATCGCGACCAGCTGGTGAATCTGACCGGCTCTGTTCCGGGGTACCGTGATGGTGTTCTAACGATCACAGTGCTGGATCATGAACCACCAGTGCTGGTTGGTCCAGCGTTGAACACTGTTGATCCAACACCCGTCTTTGCTTGGGCGGCCGTGGACGGAGCAACCCGCTACGACTTGTGGGTGAACGACGTCACTCGCAATATTAACCAGTTGTTCCGCTTAGAAAATCGAAGCGTCAGACCTGCCATCTTCAAAGAAACCTTTGAAGCCGCTGGTGGCTTTGACGAAGCTGGCTGGGTGTCCACGAACGCAGATGTCGATGGTCTCGGAATCAACGTCAACGGCTTGGCAAGTGCGCACCTCAACGGAAACCCGGACGGTAGCGATCGACTGGAATCTCGGACCATTGATCTGTCTGCGGAAGTCGGCGTGCAGCTGACGTACTCTTATCAGCGAACCGGAACATTGGATTCGCCGGGCCCCGGCCAAGACTTGGTGCTGCAATACCGCAACGCCGCTGGCAACTGGATTCAGCTGCAGCGACAGCTGGGCGTTGAGCCTGACATGACCACCTTCAGGACCTCTGTCGTCACACTTCCACAAGCCGCCTTGCATCCGGAATTCGCGTTCCGATTTGTCAGCTTTGGTGATCCGGATGTGGAAGTTGCAGAAGGCGAAGTCGCCCCGACAACGGTCGACGACTGGTTTGTCGATGATGTGATTTTGGCCGGTTACGAAACGTTTGAACCCGTACAAGAACTTGGTGTCGGTCGATACCGATTCTGGGTGCGCGCCTATGACGATCTGGAACAACCGACGGCTTGGAGCAAGGATCGTAGCTTCTTGGTGCGAACTCCGCCGGAGTTCACCAGTCCGGTGACCAGCGTGACAGTGGCCCAAACAACGTTCCCGCAGATTAGCTGGGAGTCTGTTGTGGATACTGCAAACTACGACCTGTGGATCAATAACCTGACGACTGGCGAGTCGCAGGTTGTTCGTCAGACAGACCTCCAGACGACCAGTTTCGCGTCTTCCACAGCCAATCTTTCGGGGGGAACTTATCGAGCGTGGGTTCGAGCGATCGCGCCGGATCTGAACCCGAATGATGATGTTGCCCCGATCGCTGGGCAGTGGAGTACACCGATTGTCTTCACGGTACTCAGCACGCCGCAAAATATTACGCCCAGCGGTGCGACCTTCGACACCACGCCGGAAATACGATGGGATGCTGTCGAAGGTGCGGCAAACTACGACGTGTGGGTGACACACCGCAGAGGACCGGGAGATTCTCCTGTTGTTTTGCGGGATCGATTTGTGTCCGGAACATCTCGAACTCCAGAAACCGATTTCGTGCCGGGCAGCTATGTTGTCTGGGTGCGAGCGATTGCAGCAGACGGGTCTGTCTCGCAATGGTCACCTCCAGTGGCGTTTTCTGTGGGTGGTCGCCCGGTCGTGACTTCTCCGAGCAACGGAGCGGGCACTTCATCGAGACCAGTTGTGGCGTGGGAAGGTATTGAACAGACTGCGTTTTACGAAATCTGGGTCAATAACAGTGCTGGTGACCGTGTGGTGTTTGAATCAAACATTCAGGCCACATCCTTCGCGATCTCCCCAGCACTGGCCGCAGACAGCTATCGCGTGTGGGTTCGTGCGATCAGCGACATGGGCGTCCAGTCTTTCTGGAGCAGCCCTGTTTCGTTCACGGTTGCCGCGCACGAAATCGCGGTTCCTCAAGGTCTTCATCCGTCCGATCAGGGCTTGCTGCTGACTCGGTTTTCAGCAGGCGCGGCTGAAGCTTCACTGCCCGTGATCCCAGCGGTTGCTGAGCCGAACAATGTCGAACGCATCGAACCTATGGCCGCAGAGTTGGTGATTGCTGCGGAAGCTGACGTCGTAGAATCGACGTCCGATGTCTCCGAAGCCGTCGATTCAATCATGGCGGAATGGGACGGAGCCAACTGGTGGGATTCCAACAGCCGTGCAGCATCTGCAGAAGATTCTTCGTTTGCGGCAGCAGCTGTGGGGTTTGTCGCTCTGGGGACTTCGATTCGTCCGTCAAAACGACGTCGTGATTCCAGCCAACAATCGTGATCGTGGCACGGTGGTCTCCACCGTGATTCACAACCGATTCATAACCGATTCACGGTGGAGACCACCGTGCTGCAGTCAAACCGCCACTAACCTCAACCATCGCAGCAGTCTCGATTTGTTCGAGACTGCTGTTTTTATTGGTTCCCCGCGCAGCAGCGTGTCTCCGCGGCGCGGAATGATTTTCGAAAAGAATCGCCAATGTGCCGCTGGTAAAGTCTCATCTGCCGTTCGCCTAAGCCGTCAAGTGGCTTTTTCCAGATCACAGCGTAAGACTACACTGCGGCCACGAATTGCTTCGAGCTGACGAGAGTCGCGCAGCATCCTGAAAACGAGTGTCCACTTTATATTTCTAATGGCCCAGTCCCAACCACAGATTGACATGCCTGTCATGACCGAAGATCGCGGCAAATTCTCACCCGTTCAGAAGCTGGTGATTTCTGAAGTGCTGGTGGTGATTATCATCGCGATCAGCATTCTCATCTTCGGCGCAATGTATGCTCAGAAACCGGTGGTTGAACAGAAGGAGATTTTGAAAACGGCACTCAACGTGGAAGCCTTCGAATTGGCGACCATCGATGTGCAGGAGCTTCTGACCGGGTTCGGCACCGTTCAGGCCGACCGCGAAGTGATTCTGGCCGCTCAGGTGTCGGGTGAGATCGTGGAAATCAACCCCCAGCTGAAAGTCGGCTACACCGTTCTGGCAGAAGATACGCTGCTGACGCCGGATGGTCCTTCGCGCCGGCAAGCGGCCGAGCTGCTGGTGAAAATCGACCCCCGTGAGTATCAGCAGCGGCTTGATCAGTCGGCGAATCGAATCGCGGAAACGGAAACAGATATCGAACGATTGACGGTCCAGCAAGACAGTGTGGATCGCCAGTTAGAAAAATCGAAAGCCGTGTTGAAGACGCTGCGAGAAGAATACGATCGGGTGCAGCGCGCTGTTGCGCTCAGAGCCGCTTCTCCATCTGACCTGAATCGATCTTTGCTGGATCTGCAGAGATACGAAGACACTGTCATTCAACTGGAAAGCCAAGTGGCCGTGATTCCGCACCAGATCGCTGCAGCCAAACAGCGATTGTTGACGAGTCGGTCGGAACAAAGTCGAGCGGCCGATGATCTGGCAAAAACCGAAGTCAAGCCGCCGTTCGGGGGTGTGCTCAGTGAAGTGCTGGTGGAACTCGGGCAGTATGTTCGAGCGGGCGAGCCGCTGTTGCGTCTGACCAGTGTGACTCAGGTCGAAGTCCCGATTTCGCTAAGCTTTGACGACTTTTTACAACTGGACAAAGTGCTGGCGGCCGGAAATAAACCAGCTGTCAGCTTGTCGGAAAACGAAACTGCTGATAGCCGCTGGCAAGGTTTTGTGGTTCGAGCGTCGCCCGAAGCAGACTCCGTTTCCAGAACTGTGCAGGTGTTTGTGGAAATTCGCAACACCACCGATGCCGCACGCCTGTTGCCCGGCACATTCGTCCACGCTCGAATTGACGGCGACACTTACGAAGGCAAACTACTGATTCCACGCGAAGCAATTTCAGATGGCCAAGTCTATGTGATTGACGCGAATAACGTCACGCATCGCAAATCGATCACGGTCGGGCGGCGACTGCATTCCATGGTGATTGTCGAAGAGGGCTTGGAAGCTGGAGAGCGAATTGCATTGACCAATTTGGACATCTTGGAAGATGGTCGAACGGTTGTTGTGCAGTCTGTTCGCAGTCCACAGGACGAAATTCAAGCGTTGCGAAGTCCCGAAATTCGTCTGCTGAATCCGGCGATTCCGTAGCGGCAGGAAAATAGCTGATCGATGGCTGATCGTTTCTTTACTTCCGATCTCTCAACAGCGACGGCCACTTTATCGGGGCCGGAAGCGCATCATGCGCTGCACGTGCTGAGATTGATAGTCGGTGACGACATCCGTCTGTTCGATGGTGCGGGAACCACAGTCACGGGTGTTGTGGAATCCGCCGGTCGGCGTGATGTTGAAGTCACGATCAAGACGCGATCCTTTGCGGAGCGGCGGGCTGAAGGGCGAGTCATCGTGGCGGCGGCACCTCCCAAAGGGGATCGCCTGAAATGGATGGTTGAGAAGCTGACAGAATTGGGTGTCGACGAATATATCCCGCTGCGGACGCACCGTTCGGTCGTCGACGCCGCAAAATGGAAACCCGACAAACTGCAGGCCACAATTATTGCCGCCGCCAAACAATGCGCGCGAGATTGGTTGATGGATATCGCCGAACCCATCGAATTCGCGGCGTTGATTTCTGATGTGCAGCCCGGACATTCGCTGCATATCGCTCATCCGTATGCGGTGACCAGTCAGCAACAATCCGCAGCGCTTGGCAGCGCACATTCGCACATGGTGTTAATCGGACCCGAAGGCGGATTTACTGACGACGAAGTCGAATTGGCGGTGTCGGCCGCCGCCGCACCTCTGGAATGGCCCGGCACGATCCTGCGGGTTGAGACAGCCGCCATTATGGCTGCGGTTATGCTGCGAAACCTGTCAGTCAGCTGAGTCGACTTGGGCGAGTCGGTCGACGCTTACAGAATCGCCAGTGGGTTGCGGCGTTCCTCTAGCGTGCCGCGCGTCACGCCGACTCGGTTACTGGCTTTCAGTTGTTTCCACACGGCAGGGCCGTCGATTTCACCGTTCAGAAGTCCACGATACAAGTTTAGGATTTCGCGGATGCGACGTTCGTCGTCGTACAGAAATTCGATGCGGAAATTTCGCACGCCGTGCGACAGCAGCAATGGGACGACTTCCGCCGAACTTTGTGGCGTGGCATTAAACAGTGTGTTGCGGCAACCAACATCGGCCGTCAGCGGATGTTCTTGACCAATGCGGTCGCGGAGTTCGACCTTATGAAAATCGCACGGCCGGCCACAATTGGTTTTGTTGGTGCCCGGCGACAGCACGGCGCAAAACACACAGTGCTCCATATGAAACATGGGCATGTGTTGATGGATGACAACTTCTAGCCAGTCGGTCGGAACAACCTGCACCAGATCCAACAGCTGGTCACGGTTCATGTCGTACGACGGGGTCAGCCGCTGGACACCGTGTTCCAACAGGTATTGAGCCGTCAGTTCGTTTGTGACATTCAGCGAAAAGTCTGCCACGGTGGGAATGTTGTGTTCGTGGAAGAATGCCATGCCGGACAGATTCCGGATTAGCACACCCTCTGGCTGATGTTTCAGCATCGCGTTGAAGAGGCCGATTTCGCCAGGCTTCTGAATTCGGGGAGTGGCTGGAAAGACGCGGATCTTCGCATCTCTGCCAATCGCAACCGCATCCCGGTACTCTCGAATATCGGCGAAGTCAGCGTAGACAACCGCCGAATCTGCATGGTCGCTGTTCTGGAGGTCCGCAGCGATTGTTCGCAACTGTTGCAACGTACGACACAGCACACTCAGCGACGGCGTCGCGGGTTCCGTGACGGTGCTCTGGCCGTCG
>Ga0075117_1002274_pt1 | contig 11129 bp, 14 predicted proteins | sample AntAceMetag02UKJ_FD_69789 | JGI IMG/M metagenome (GOLD analysis project Ga0075117, IMG submission 69789) | Saline lake microbial communities from Ace Lake, Antarctica - Antarctic Ace Lake Metagenome 02UKJ | ecosystem: Environmental > Aquatic > Non-marine Saline and Alkaline > Saline | place... | reverse complement strand
AAAATGCAGAAATGCTCATTAATGAAATGGTGAAGTACAATAAGCAGTTTCAGTTTATGGCCTATCCAAACAGAACACACGGCATTAGAGAAGGCGAAGGCACCACTTTACACCTGAATACGATGTTCACGAAGTTCTTAAAGGAGAATTGTCCTCCTGGAGCAAGAGATTAGCAGGTCAAGTAAACCTAAAAAAGCCACTTCAGCATCTGCTAAAGTGGCTTTTTTTATGAAAGTTGAATTATAGCCTATTAAAGCTGAGAATACTCCAAAGGCTTCAAAAACACTCGCTTAATATCTGAAACAGAATTAGCATACTCAGCAAGGCCAGAGATAACTTTCCAATCTGGATGAGCAATAAATTTTGCCCAATTGGCGTCACGCTCTTCCATGTTTTCAAAAGCTAACATATAGGTCAAAGCTGGCATTTGTGCTCCTGCTATTTTCTCGCCAAAGAAAACAGAATGCAAACCAGTCTTCTCAAAAATTTCTAGTTCGCCGTCATTAAACATTTTCCTTTTTCTTCTTGCAGCATCTTCTCCGTAGCTTTCATAGGTCCTCAGTTCAAAAAGCATAGAACCACTCGCAGGTTTTACTAGCTTCGGAATTCCGTCAAAAGCTATAAAGTGAGATACTTCTACCCTCTCGTATGGGAAAGCCTCTTGAGAGAGTTGATTATACTCCTTTGAGCCATTTATAAAGGTTTTATCTGTTTTTAATTTGGCATAAACAGCCTCGTAGCCACTCATACTAGCGTATGGAATTAGAAGATAAAATTTTGTTGGTTGGCTCATTCCAAACTCTTCAAAAACGCCAATATTCTTAACACCCTCTTTGTTTAAAGCTGGCATTAATGCTTTCTCCAGATAATTATGTAGTCCTGAAGCTGGGCCGCCGCGTTTCATGGTGTAAACTCGAAGTTCGTAAAAGTCTTTTTGGGCCAAAGCACCTAAGGTCATAAAACTTAAGAAAAGTAAAATCAGTGTTTTTTTCATATTTAGGATTGATTAATAAATGGTGAACAATTTAATTCAAAAAATGACATTTAAAGCTAAATTAGGACAAAGTCCCTGTTTAGAATAGTATCAATATTCCGCTTTACAACAAGAATTTGACCTAGTACCTATTTAAACTTAAAACTAGCTAAATAAGGTTCTATCATATCTTTATAAAACCTGTATTTCTTTTGCTCAGCAGAGAAAGTTACAATGTACACTTGGCCGTTTTTTACATGATAGTACTGTCGCCAAACTTGGCGAAGGTTGTTTTTAACTCCCGTGTAAGTAAGTCTATAACTACTCGCACTAAGTTTCGTTTTATCCAAAACTCTAAATTGGCTAACTACTTTGGGCAAATAACTAGCCGAATAGTTGGCATATTTCTGGGCGGTATAGCTGGCGGAGGAAAGTTTGTTTACTGTGAGATTGATGCTTTCTAGGTAGGTATCATAACCACCGATAGTATCTGTTGGTGATACCCCTGTACATTGCGTTTCTAGGCAGCCTGGGTTTATCTTCCAAGTATTGGGTAGCTCTATGCTGTAGCTTGGCATGTCTATCATAGGCGATAAAGCCGCTTCTAAACTATCTGCTTCTTCTGCACGGTCAGGGTTGATCTGAGCTGACATGGGTAATGAAGGTAAAATTAAAGTGAATAAGAAAAGATATTTCATATAAAGTAGCTTATTAAAAATGCAAATTAGTCAGTTTAGATGAAGGAACTGGCAGAATTGATCCCGTTTCGTTTAATGCGGTTTACCGTTAAATAAAACCCTCTCCTTAGGAAAGGAAAACAAGTGACTTTTAAGTAAATTGGGTAAAACGCCGAAATATGAAAAAATATCACATCTTCTAGCCTTTATTTTCGTACCCTTTTTACTTGCGGCTCAGTCTGTGCTTATTACACCCGGTGCTCAAAGCCTGAATGGCGATAGCACCAACCAAAACCAGTTGACTATTTTTGGCAATGGTTTGTTAGTAGGTCCTAAAGTTAAATTTACAGCGGAAGACCTTGCCAGTAACATGCATACAATGAGCTGTCCCTCTTCTTATCTGGAATCCAAAGCAGGAACGCTAAAAGACCCAAGTGGCGATGCAAATTATACTGGAGGTCTCACATATTCTTGGCAATTTCAATTTTAAACCTACGATCCCCTTTTTGTTGCCTATCAAATTGACTTTGAAAGCTTAGATACCGAAGCCGATGGATATACGGTTTCTCTTTGGGATCTTGTTAATGATGAAAGTATAGGATCTTATTCTGCTAACTCCCTACCTCCCAGTCTGAAGACCTCTTGTAGAAGTGTTCTGGTTAGGTTTATAACGGACAGTGATGCGAATGTAGGAGCGGGCTTTGTTTTGAAATGGAAGGCCTTATTAAGCGATGGTACGCCTACTTCTATTCAAAATTATGCAGGCGAAGGTTTAGTATATGATGTGGCATCTAATTCCTTATGGGCAGGAAAGCACAGTCTTTCTAGTTTCAAAAGTAAAGGGGCTTACTCGACTGCTATGGGGGATCGTTCAAGATCTAGTGGTCTTTACTCCACCGCTATGGGTGATCGTTCAACAGCAAGTGGCTTTGCCTCCACAGCTATGGGTAAATCAACAACTGCAGACACCACTTACGCCACGGCAATGGGAAAGTCTACAAAGGCAGGTGGTTATGCCTCCACAGCATGGGTGAGAAAACAGAAGCAGCAGGTTCTTACTCTACGGCGATGGGGCATGATACCTCTGCTCTTGGTGAGTCTTCCGTCACGATGGGAGAGAATTCAGCAGCACTTGGTAACTATTCCATTGCTATAGGTAGAAATACTCTAACAGCAGATTCCTCTTCTGTCGCTATGGGAGGATTTACAAATGCATTCGGTAAATATTCTACCGCCATGGGTAAATCAACTAAAGCAACGGGAGATTTTTCCACGACTATGGGTAAGAAAACAGAATCGTCTGCTAATCGTTCTACAGCAATGGGTTATGGCACCAAGGCCTTTGGTACTTACAGTGTGGACATAGAAAACCGGGCCACTACCAATGGTCATTATGGCTCTATGGTTTTGACTGATTTCGTTGGAGAAGCGGGAGATTCCTTGAAAGCAGACCTACATAATAGATTTTTGGCTCGTTTTAATAATGGCTATAAACTTTACACAAATAACGATTTATCAGCGTCTAGTATAGGCTTAATGGCCCTCCATAATGCCAATTCCTGGTCAAGTATATCTGATTGTACTAAGAAGGAAAACTTTATTGCCTCCAATGGTGAGAACATATTAAAAAGCGTTTCTGAAATGCGTATCGGTACCTGGAATTATAAAGGGCAAAGATCCTCTCATAATCGCCATTGGGGAATTATGGCACAAGATTTCCATCATCATTTTGGTAAAGACGCTTATGGCACCATAGGAAACGACACTACCATTGCCACAGCAGACTTTGATGGCGTGAGTTTTGCAGCCATTAAAGCTTTGGAGGCAAGAACCAGTAAACTTCAAAAGGATCTAACTAAGGAGAAAAGCCTCTCGGCTTCGTTGGAACAGAAAGTGGAAGCACTAGAAGTTCAGATGCAAGAGCAATCTCAAAAAAACGAAGAGTACGCTTTACTAAAAAACGACTTCCGTGAGCTCAGAAAAATGTTAATGAAGTCTTTAGCAGTGAAATAGGATTAGGAAATTAGGCTTTTGCTCTTGGCTTTTTTCTACCTTTAAATATGAGTCAAGCCGAGAAGCACCGGTATTTAGAAAAGTTAGTTTCCGAAATTGAAAAGACTGAGACGCTATTGGTATCTCTGAAAGAGGCTAATCAGCCCATAGGCCCTGATAATGCCATAGGAAGAATATCACGGATGGATGCCATTAATAATAAATCTATTACTGATAATCAGGTGAGGCAAAACGAGGCCAAGCTTAAGAAAATGAGAAAGGTTCTGGAAGAAAAAGACAGTTCAGCTTTCGGCCATTGCTTTAATTGTGAGAAACCTATTTCTATTCCAAGGCTCATGTACATGCCGCAGTCTAGGAAGTGTATTAATTGTGCCCGATAAACAAAAAAGCCACTGAAATTAATCAGCGGCTTTAGTCGTTAACCCGGAAGGACTCGAACCCTCAATAAGGGCACCAAAAGCCCCTGTGTTACCATTACACCACGGGTCAATCGCGTAATAAGAATGCAAAAGTAAGGGCTCTTTTTTGTTTTGTCAAGTCAAATTCTAAAAAATTGCCATTTAATTTCTTATCTGGCTTTTAAAGAGGACTTTACTTAATTTTTTATCAAAACTATATGCCGCTAACTATAACATTTGAAGCTATTTTGCTCACCAAACCTTGTAATACTTTACCCGGCCCACATTCTACAAACTCAGTGGCTCCATCAGCGACCATGTTCGTAACAGACTGCGTCCATCTAACAGGAGCAGTCAGCTGAGCAATTAAATTCTCCTTAATGGTAGCAATATCCTTAGAAGGCTTAGCCGTTACATTTTGATAAATAGGACATGATGGCTTATTAAATTCAGTAGCCTCAATGGCTGCAGCAAGCTGCTCTCTTGCAGGCTCCATCATTGGAGAGTGAAAACCTCCACCCACGGGTAATATCAAAGCCCTCTTTGCACCCGCTGCCTTCATGGCCTCGCATGCTGCCTCAATCCCTTTTACACTTCCAGAAATTACTAGCTGCCCAGGACAGTTATAATTGGCCGCTACCACTACTTCACCAGTTTCGGCAGCTACTTCTGCACATATTGTCTCTACTTGCTCGTCTTCAAGCCTTAAAACAGCGGCCATTGTAGAAGGGTTAATCTCACAGGCCTTTTGCATGGCCTCAGCTCTTTGGGCCACTAGTCTGAGACCATCCTCAAAGCTTAATACTCCCGCTACTACCAAAGAAGAAAACTCGCCTAGCGAATGTCCCGCTACCATATCTGCCTTGAATTCATCTGCACAAAGTGCCTTTATTACAGAATGAAGGTAAACGGCTGGCTGAGTTACGCTTGTTTGCTTTAAGTCTTCTGCCGAGCCTTCAAACATGATTTTTGTAATCTCAAATCCCAATATGTCGTTTGCTTTATCAAACAAGGCTTTAGCCTTTGGGTTTTCCTCATAGAGTTCTTTCCCCATTCCACTAAACTGTGCTCCTTGGCCCGGAAATATATATGCTGTCATATCTTTTAAAATGATTAATTCAATACTTGATTTAAGAATTCTGCGGCCCCTTTTGTTGGGTTTTTATTATCAATTGCTCTTATAAAAGCACTACCGATAATAGCCCCACTGGCATACTTAGAGGCCTCAGTAAAGGTTTCTTTATCTTTTATTCCAAAACCTATCAATCTCGGAATCTTCAGTTCCATTTTATTTACCCTATCAAAGTATCCTTTCATCTCCTTTGTAATGCCTGAGGTAGAACCTGTGGTAGAAGCAGAAGAAACCATATACACAAAACCAGAAGAGTTTTGGTCTATTTCTCTAATCCTATCTTCTGAAGTCTGTGGGGTAATCAAGAAAATATTTAATAAGCCATGCTTATCAAACAAGGGTTTAAAATCTTCTAGGTACTCAGCCATTGGTAAATTTGGCAAAATAAGACCATCAACACCTACCTCATGGCACTTTTCACAGAAGGCCTGTATCCCAAACTGAAAAACTGGATTGATATCACCCATTAAAATAATGGGCAATTTCACGGTCTTCCGCATGTCTTTCAATTGCTCAAAGAGGAAAGCCACCGACATGCCATTATCCAAAGCCTTTATGTTTGCTTTTTGGATTGTTTCGCCATCCACCACTGGATCAGAAAAAGGAATTCCAACTTCCACCAAGTCTGCTCCGTTTGCTTCAGCCGCCTCTAAAAGCGGAAGAGTATCATTCAGGTTTGGAAACCCAGCGGTAAAGTAGATATTCAATACTTTACTAGGCTTATTAATAAATAATTGTTCTAATCTATTCATTCTAAATATTAACAAATCATCAATTCGAGTGCTCTTCTATAAACTCAGAGAACCCCTCAGTGACCGATTCAAAACAAGAAATTCTCCATTTCTTCTCTTTCCTGAGTAGCTGAGTACCTTGTACACACAGGAAGGAAAGTCTCAAAACCTCAAGAACGGAGAGCCTCCATGACCAATTTGAGCTGTCGTCTGAGGAAATCCGAAACCTACTCGTTCCAATAATCCACAACCAATACCTTATCCAAATCAGGGCCCAATAGCTCTCCAAATGCCTTATGAGCTGGGTGAGGTAAATAAGTGGCTCTTCCTTCTTCTGAATCAAAAGTTAGTGTAAATACATGTGTTAAGCCATCGTTCAGGCCTTCTGGACTGTTATTTAAACCCCACTCAAATCCTTTGATTTCTGAAATTTCATTCGGTAAATTCTCAAACGCCGCCACAATTTTATCGACAGCCTCCTGCGAAGAATTGTCTTTAAATTTGAACATAACAACGTGTCTAAGTTTTTTGGTGCTTTCTGGGGCACTTGAGGCGACTTCATCCATAACTGCTTCTTCTTGGGTTGTTTCTGGTTTCGGCTGACAAGCCAAACCAATAAATACTACTGCGAATAAAAAGAATACATTTTTCATTTTGTACAAGGGTTAAATTTGGCCTTAGGCCGTTATTATTAAATATGTTTCATATAAGTAGAAAGGTCTTTATCTCCTCTTCCAGACAAACTAATCACCACGGTTTCATTCGGTTTAGCTCCTAACTGATCCAATACCGCCAAAGCATGTGAAGACTCTATGGCTGGAATGATGCCCTCTAATTTCGTTAATTGAAAACCGGCATTCATAGCTTCATCATCAGTAACGGCATAAAATTTAGCTCTTCCAGACTCCCAGAGATGTGCATGAAGCGGCCCTATCCCAGGATAATCCAACCCGGCAGAAATAGAATGTGGCTCTACCACTTGGCCATCATCTGTTTGCATTAATAAGCTTTTGCTGCCGTGAAGAACGCCTTTTTTCCCAAGGAATGTAGTAGCAGCAGATTTATCAGTACTTACCCCATGACCAGCTGCCTCAGCAGCAATGATTTGAACCGAAGGTTCGTCTAAATAATGGAAATAAGTACCCGCAGCGTTAGAGCCGCCACCTACACAAGCCACAAGGTAATCTGGATTTTCTGAACCCGTTTTTTCAAACAATTGCTTCCGAATTTCTTCTGAAATAACAGACTGAAACCTTGCCACCATATCTGGATATGGATGAGGCCCTACTACAGAACCAATGATATAATGGGTATCCACCGGATTGTTAATCCAATGTCTCATGGCTTCATTAGTTGCGTCTTTAAGTGTTCTAGAACCACTTTTAGCCGGTCTAACTTCAGCACCTAACATTTTCATACGAGCCACATTAGGGGCCTGTCTTTCTATATCCACCTCGCCCATATAGACGATGCATGGTATTCCCATTAAAGCACAAACGGTAGCGGTAGCCACACCATGTTGTCCTGCTCCAGTTTCGGCTACTATTTTATTTTTACCTAACCTTTTCGCCAGTAAAATCTGACCAATAGTGTTGTTTACTTTGTGAGCACCAGTATGACAGAGGTCTTCCCTCTTTAAGTAAATGTTGGTTTTATATTTTTCAGAAAGACGTTGAGCAAAGTAAAGCGGTGTAGGTCTACCCACATAATCTTTGAGTAAGGCGTCAAATTCCTCTTGAAAATCTGATGAGTATATGATGTTTAAGTAGTTTTGACGTAGCTCTTCCACATTAGGATATAGCATTTCTGGGATCCAGGCTCCCCCAAAATTGCCATAATAACCTCTTTCACTTACTCTAAAAGCTGAATTTTCTATTTGAATCATAACGCTAAATGTATCTCACAAAAATAGCCAATCAGGCTTTAAATTACTTTTAGTCCAATATATTTCCTGTCAATTCTTTTTTTAGAATCTTAAGCTTATCCAAGTCTTTCAAAGCAGGGCTTTGCTCAAATTTGCTATTGACATCAACGCCCATAAATGCCGGATGTTTCAACTCCTTTACTATTGATAAACTTTCTAAATCAACACCTCCTGCCAATAAAAAAGGAACATCATGTTTATACTGATTTAGCAATGCCCAATCAAACTTCTTCCCATGCCCTCCGTACCCATTAGGTGCTTTGGTATCAAAAAGAAAATAATCACAGACTTCCAAGTAGGGAGTAATTTCTGCAAAATCAAAACTTTCATCAATCGCAAAAGCTTTCACGACTTTTAAACTGTCGGTTCTGAGATTTTGACAAAACTGAGGCGACTCTTCTCCATGAAGTTGCAGCATTTGCAAACCATAATCCACCACTTTTAACCGAATGTATGACTCCTCAGCATTCACGAAAACGCCCACTTTTTGAGTAGACTCTGGAAAGCTAGCTAATAGGCTTTTATCTAAAACGTGGTCTGCGTAACGTTTTGATTTATTATAAAAAATAAAGCCCATATAGTCTGGGCCCAAGGCCAAAACCTCTTTGATATTCTGGCTCTCACGCATTCCACAGACTTTCCATTTTAAGCTCATGATAAAGCATTTATGGAGGTTATAAAATCTTTCAATGACTCCCCCGGTTTCTCTGTTTTCATGAAAGTCTCCCCAATTAAAAAACCCTGATATCCAGATTTCTTTAATGTAAGAATGGTACTTGCTGCTGAAATACAGCTTTCAGATATTTTAACCATATCTGCCGGAATTTTTTCTGCCAAATCTAAGGATGCATTGATATTGCTTTCACTGAAGTTTTTTAGATTTCTATTATTGACTCCTATCACATCAATATGCTCTAATGGGCTCTTCAAGATTTCTTCCTCATTATGTACTTCCAATAGTACTTCTAAGCCCAGTTCATGGGCTTTGTCACTCAATGACTTTATCTCTTCTGAGCTTAAGCAGGCGGCTATCAATAAAATAACATCTGCCCCCCAAGCCTTTGCTTGATAAACTTGGTAGCTATCTACCATGAAATCCTTTCTAAGTAATGGCGTATTTGGGTTTGCGGCTCTGGCAGCCAATAAATCTGTCTTACTACCGCCAAAAAAATAATTATCAGTCAAGACACTCATGCCCACTGCACCCGCCGCTGTGTAGCCAGAAGTAATTTCAGAGACATCTGCACCTTCTTTAATAAAACCTTTTGAAGGCGATTTTCTTTTAAACTCTGCAATGATTCCAGTGGAGCCTTCTCTAGTTAATGAAGCCTTTAGGGATAAACCATCTCTTTTAAAATATTCCGAACGCATTAAATTCTCAACCGAAACTTGTTTTTTTTCAGTAACAAGCTCTGTCCTTTTATGCTCTATAATGGTATCTAGAATAGTCATGATTAATCGTCTTCCTAATTGAAGCTGCAAAAATGCTTGTTTTAGAGCATTTTTGCTACTTGTACTACGTCTAAACAAAAAAAGGCGACTAGATATTCCATCTAATCGCACTTTCTCAATTATAAATACGCTTTTATATTAACTCCTGACTCCTTAAGTAATTTTAGAGAGTTGGCCTTCACAGCCGGAGCGGGGTTTAAACTTAGAGACTTCTTCAATGCCGTAATGGCATTTTGCTTATCACCTGCCAGCTTATAACCTTCGTCCAAACTATCATAGGCATTAGCATCTTCAGGATTATTCTTTACGTTCAACTCAAAAGCAGCAATGACTTTTTTGAAGTTTTCCTGGCCTAAAAGTTGATAGCCAAGAGTATTTAATTGGTTGGTATTTGCCAATGCCATTGATTCAGCAATCAATGCATCTGCCTCAGCAGTTTTACCAATCGCCTTTAGGATAGTTCCTTTCGTTCCCAGGTTTTGAAATGTTTTTTGACTGAAAAAGTGACCTGCAATGGCCGCATCTATCCACTTTAAAGCTTGCTCATGTTTACCCGCACCTAAGGCATATCCAGCGGCTTGTTCCCAACTTTCCCTTGAAAAACCGGTACTACCTGTTATTTATTTTCAATTTTCTCGATGACTAACTCAGACGAAGCCACGGTTATATTCATAGGAATACTCTTCTTCTCCCACATTAAAGCTAAAGTGGTGCCATCTACACTTGTTTCTGTAAATTCGAAGGTCAATAGTTCATGATGTGCAGCGTCCACCATTTTCACATCTACAGTCAAAATATCCTTACTCTTATCATAGAAGTAACTACCCCAAGAGGATGTGGCTCTATTAAAAATGACAGTGACATCACCGGACGCCTTTGGAATCATGTGTAAGCTATACGTTCCAGCTGCTAAGACTTTACCTTCTATTTTGGCCTCACTTGGCAGCGTAATAACTGTGTTTTCATTGGCTCCAGCTCTCCAAGGCATTTCTTTGGCTGTTCCGAAATTATTCGCTGACAAGCCATAAGGCACTATACCGCCCCATATTTCTCTACCGTTTACTTTTGGTCTCGAATATGTCACGCTAATGTCTGAAATACCAACTAGTTGAGTAACAGTCGCCATCTGACTGGTCTGAGGCAGAAAGCCTAACTGAGCCTGCGTGTCTGTAGTAACCAGTAGAGTAACAAGGATGAGAAGACCTAATAATTGGGGTAATCTGTTTTTCATTTTTAAATCATTTAAGGTTAATATATGTGCAAAAGACATTAGAATAATTTTGAGGTTGTTTCGATTCTTGCCCGCCAATAAATTAGTGCGAAGCCCACAGAAGACTGATTTGTATCAATTTACCATTCTTTTCTGCTATATTGATTACTTAAATGCGAACCTTATGAAAAAAATATTCGGCTTTTTCGTAGCTCTGTTGCTTATAGGAGCTTGTACCAATAAGCCAACTACGAGTAACAACACCAATAGAGAGAAAGCTGACCTCGTAGATGATGGCTTTACCACTAAAAATTCGCGTTCAAACGCAAGTTCGGCAAAATCTGTCGAGACCGAAAATGATGACATAACACTTGAAAGCTATCTGAGAAGGGTTCCTGGAGTAAATATCAGTGGAACAGGGTATAACGCAAGAGCGACTATCAGAGGGGTTAAAACTATGTATGGGGCAAAGGATGCACTTTTCGTTGTTGATGGTGTGCCATTGAGTGGAGGACTCGGACAGGTCGCTGGTTTAGTCCAAGTAAGGGATATTGATCGCTTAACAGTCCTTAAGGATGGTTCTTCTACGGCCATATATGGTGCCAGAGGAGGTTCTGGT
>Ga0075117_1002269_pt1 | contig 11143 bp, 6 predicted proteins | sample AntAceMetag02UKJ_FD_69789 | JGI IMG/M metagenome (GOLD analysis project Ga0075117, IMG submission 69789) | Saline lake microbial communities from Ace Lake, Antarctica - Antarctic Ace Lake Metagenome 02UKJ | ecosystem: Environmental > Aquatic > Non-marine Saline and Alkaline > Saline | place... | reverse complement strand
AGCCAGCACAGCCATCGAACAAATCCGCCTCGTGATCGCCGCTGCGGCTGTGCTCGGCGTCAACCAAATGAACACCTTCATCGGCCGCGACTGGACAAAGTCGGTCGACGATAATTTCCCCAAGTTCGAAGCGGTTTGGCAGCCGATCATTTCGTACGCCGAACAGCAGGGTGTGCGCGTCGGCATCGAAAACTGCCCGATGCTGTTCGGCAAGGATGAGTGGCCGGGCGGAAAAAACCTCGCCCATTGCCCGGACATCTGGCGACGAATGTTCGCAGCAATTCCCAGCGATCACTTTGGCCTGAATTACGATCCGTCACATCCAGTCTGGCTGCAGATGGACTATCTGAAACCGATGCGAGACTTCGCCGACAAGCTGTTTCATATGCACGCCAAAGATGTGCGCATCGACCAGCATCTGCTGGATGAACTGGGAATTCTGGCGCATCCGAACGACTACCATTCGCCCAAACTTCCGGGCACTGGCGATGTCAATTGGGGCAAATTCTTTTCGGTTCTGACCGACACTGGATATAACGGGCCGGTGTGTGTTGAAGTCGAAGACCGAGCGTACGAAGATTCTCTGCAACGACGCAAACTGGCGTTAATCCAAAGCCATACGTATCTACGAAATTTCATCCCCAAACAACTTCCCAATTCTGTTTAACCCGTCGCCGCAGGCAAGGCCGCTCGCACAGTTTCATGAGCGGAATCCTTGCCTGCGGCAGCGGGTTAAACGGGGAAACTAATTCGGGACGGTTCCTTAGCCGTCCCCAGACCAACAAAACAGAACTCATGGAATATACCTACACCGACATTTCCAAAATGATCGACCATTCGCTGCTGCAGCCGGTCATGGATCAAAACACGCTGGAAACCGGCATTCAATTGGCTCTGACTTATGATGTCGGCAGCGTGTGTATCATGCCGTATTACTTAAAACGCTGTGCCGAGTTATTGTCGGGCAGCACGGTCAAGGCATCGACCACGATTGGATTCCCGCACGGTGGCCATACCACCGCGATCAAGAAAGCAGAAGCCGAACAGGCGATTGCTGATGGTTGCGAAGAGCTCGACATGGTCGTCAATATTTCCAAAGTGCTCAGCGGAGACTGGGACTACGTGACCGCCGACATCAAGGCCGTGATTGATGTGGCTCATGCGTCCGGCCAAAAGGTGAAGGTGATCTTCGAAAACTGTTACCTGAACGACGATCAGAAGATCCGCCTGTGTGAAATCTGCAGCGAACTCAAAGCCGATTGGGTTAAGACATCCACGGGCTACGGCACCAACGGGGCCACTATTGAAGATCTGACACTCATGCGAAAACACGCGGTCCCGAACGTGCAGGTCAAGGCCGCCGGTGGCGTGCGAGACTTTGCGAAACTGCTGGAAGTCCGAGCACTTGGAGTCACCCGCGTTGGCGCCAGTGCCACCAAAGTCATGCTCGACGAATGCCGCCGACAACTCGGACTGGATCCGCTCGAAGCATCAGATGCGGGCAACACATCGGGTTATTGATCAACGTGATTCGGCCCGTCAACCAAAATTCGCATCAGCCATTAACTCAACGGAACAACTTGTGGATCAATCGATCGAAGACATCTGGAACAGTCGTGAACTGATCGAACAGATTCAGCAGCGTCGGCTAGCAGAAATGCTAGACGCCATCATTCCTCGCAATCGGTTTTATACGTCAAAATTCGCAGCCGCAGACATCAACGTCGCCGACATCCGCACGCTGGAAGACCTTCGCCAGCTGCCAGTCACGACAAAACAGGAACTCGTTGAGTCGCAAGCTCAGCAGCCGCCGTACGGTGCGAATTTATCGTATCCATCGACGTCGTACACACGCTTGCATCAGACGTCCGGCACCACGGGTCGGCCGATGCGGTGGATGGATACCGCCGACAGTTGGAACTGGATCATGGAATGCTGGCGGCAGATCTATCTGCTGGCCGGACTCGAACAACACGACCGACTGTTCTTCCCGTTTTCGTTCGGCCCGTTCATCGGCTTTTGGGCCGCCTTCGAAGGCGCTTCGCGGCTCGGAAATTTCGTCATTGCCGGCGGCGGCATGTCGACCTCGATTCGACTGCAGGCGATGATCGAAAACGAAGCCACAGTTGTCTGCTGCACTCCCACGTACGCGCTGCGGATGGCGGAAGTCGCGGCAGAAGAAGGCATCGACCTGAAAGAATCCAGCGTCCGCATGCTGATCGTCGCCGGAGAACCGGGCGGTGCGATTCCTGCGACGCGAGCTCGTATGGAATCCGCGTGGGACGCCCACGTCATCGATCATTGGGGCATGACGGAAATTGCATCGCTAGGCATCGAAAGTGCGGATCGCCCCGGCGGTATGTACCTGTTGGAATCCGAAGTCATCGCAGAAATTGTGGACCCAGAAACACTGGAACCCGTCGCTGCCGGAGAAGTCGGCGAACTGCTGGTCACGAATCTCGGACGCCTTGGCAGTCCACTGATCCGCTACCGCACACGAGACCTCGTCCAAGCCAGCATTGACGAAGACCCGACCGGCCGCCAACTGCTGTGGCTGCCGGGCGGAATTTTGGGGCGGTCAGATGACATGGTCACGGTTCGCGGCAACAACGTGTTTCCTTCGAGCGTCGAAGCGGTGCTGCGCGAAATCGATGCCGTGGCCGAATTCCGCATTGATGTCAAAACCGTTCGGTCGATGCACGAATTGTGCATTACCGTCGAACCCACAACGGACGCGGATACCGGCGGGTTGCAAAACACGGTCACCGAAGCCCTGCGTAAACGGCTGGGCTTCGCGTGCGAAGTGGCTTTGGCCGCACCGGGAGAATTACCCCGATTCGAACTCAAAGGCAAACGCTTCCATCGCCAAGCAGAAGACGCTTAAAGGCTGTTTTCGACGTGGGATAGGCTTCCAGCCTGTCTGTTTTCCGCTGTTATTGACGGGCTACTAGAGTGCCCGTTCTACCAGAACTGGCGGAGTCCGATTCAGCGGTGATTAGATCGACATCCCCAAACTTTTCGCGACGAAGCACGGCAGATTTCCGCCAATTTCACCGTTCTGCAGTCAGAACCGACCACACAACTGGAAAATTGCAGAACATTTCCAAGTCACTGCGCGTTATAATTTTGCACGATCCGTTCTGCCCACAGTGACCGTTTGCCTACCTGCCGAGATACTCCAGCCATGAGATTCCTGAGTCAGATTTTGCTTGTTCTGTCCATCGCCTTCGCCGCGTCCAGCTACGTCGATGCGGCGATTGACCCGGACGTTAAGAAAGAACTGATCGAGCTAGGGAAGGAACTTCGCCCAATCAGTGGCATGATTCGCAAGAAAGAAGTCGACGAGGCTAAAGCGATTATCACCAAGGTCGAAGACCGCCTGAAAGAACTGAACATCGCCGATGACGAACGTGATCGAAGCTACTCGGCGCTGAAGCTGGCCCTAGCAAAAGCCAAAAATCTGATTCCAGTCAGCTTCGAACAGGAAGTGGCCCCGATTATTAAGGACAAATGCTTGGGGTGTCATGGAGCCGACCGAGTCAGTGGCAGATTACGAATGGATACCTATGCCAACATGGGCATGGGCGGACAAAATGGTCCTCTGTTGATTCCGGGCAATCCGCGGCAAAGCTTGATGCTGGCGCGCATTATGACAGATGACGCTCAAGCCCAAATGCCCAAAAACGGTGGCAAACTGACGGATGATCAAATCAGTATTATTGGGCGCTGGATTGCAGGTGGTGCAGCCTTCGATGGCGAAGACATGCAGGCCGTGATCGGCGATTCGATGGTGGAAAAGAAAGAGCCCAAGCCCCCTGTGAAAGTTGTCATGGCAGACGGCAGCGAAACAGTCAGCTTCAAAAACGACGTGGCCCCCATGCTGGTGAATGTCTGTATGGGTTGCCACAGCGGCAACAATCCACGCGGTGGATACAACATGACATCCTTCGAACAACTTTTGACCGATGGAGACACCGGCAGTACCATCGTCCCCGGCGACCCCGACAGCAGCTACATCGTCGATCTGGTACTGCGGCAGGAACCATTGAAAATGCCGGCCGGCAATCAAACGCAGATCAAGCGATCGCAGGCGCAAGCCTTGGAAAAATGGATCAAAGAAGGAGCCCACTTCGACGGCACAGACCCCAAAGCCGCCCTCCGATCACTCGTCCCAACCGCTGCACAAATGGAAGCGACCGAACTGGCAGCGATGTCGGACACCGAATTCGCCGAACGTCGACTGGAACAAGCCGCCACACTTTGGAAGCGAGTGGCCCCTCGAGAAGAAGCGACATCCGTCACCACAGACAACCTGTATGTGTATGGCAATGCAGCTGAAAGTCGGCTGGAGGAATTCGCAAAGTGGGGCGAAGATCAAGTCAGCAGCTTAGCATCCAAGTACGAACTGCCCGGCGGCGAAAAACCATGGCGCGGACGCCTGATCATATTCGTATCGAAGACGCGATTCGACTACGAAGAATTCAATACCGTTCTGATGAACGGACGCAGAACGCCGGCCAGCATCTCCGGACATACCCTAATTTCGCCGAACTTTGAGACCGCATACGTGGTCATGCACGATGTCGGCAGCGCTGACAGCGCTGATTCGCAAAATGCCCAACAGCTATTAAACTCACTGGTCGCTCAGGCGTTTTTGTCCCGCAGCGGTGGAGCAATGCCAGACTGGCTGCAGCAGGGCTTCGGTCTGTTGGAATCCGGAGCGGCACCGGATTCCCCATTCATCCGCGCGATTCCGCTCAGGGCAGAGCAGTCACTGACCACGATCAACAATCCAGCCAGCCTGTTCGATGATGGAACGTTCGCTCCGGACGAAGTGGGTGCGGTGGGAATGCTGTTGACGAAGTTCCTGATCACTCGCGGCGGCATGCCCAAGCTCAAGCAACTGGCCAGCACACTGCAAACCGAACGCAACGCCGGCCAAGCCGTGCAGGCGACGTACGGTCAAACCGCAGCCCAGTTGGCTCAAGCATTTATCCAAAGCGGCGGCCGGTAGCTTGGGGTGCTGCCAGCGCGCATGTCGTGTCCCTTCGCCACTGGGTTGGCCCTCGTGGAAACAGGTTTTTGCACAACACTTGTCTGTCCTCGCTGGGCTGTCTAGGTCGTGCAAAAACCTGAAAACCACCGGGTGAACAAGCTGTCGAAATCGACAGCTTGGTGAACTCGGAGGCGTCGATGAACAGAGCAACCATTCTATTTCGACGGCTTCACTTCCTCAGCCACCTGCGGTCCGGCTTTTCGCTGTGTCATCTGGCCATAGCCAAACGTCCGCACGTTGTCGGAAACAGGCTTGCGATGCTTTTTCGGAGCTTCGTCGACGTTCTCCGCCACGTCATGCCAAAGCGCACTGAGTTCCGCTGCGAGCTCCGGCTTGTCAGCCGCCAGATCATTCATTTCCGTGCGATCCTCAGCAATGTTGTACAGTTCCCATTGCCCCCCGCGAGCGGAAACGGCCTTCCAATCACCACGCCGGATCGCCCGGTTGTCTGCGTATTGAAAATACAACCAGTCGTGTGCTTGGTCGCCTTGGCGTTGTTGACCTTTCAAGATCGGAAGCAACGACTTGCCTTGGATCGGCGGCGTCGGCTGGCCATTGAATTCTGATGGATACGTGGCTCCTGCGGCGTCCATGCAGGTTGCCAGCAAGTCAATTAAATGTCCCGGCTGGTCGCTGATTGACCCTTTCTGCGCCGTCAGGCCGATTGGCCAATGAGCAATCAAGGGCGACGAAATCCCGCCTTCGTGCTGGTTTTGTTTATACCACCGAAACGGCGTATTGCCAACATGAGCCCAACCCACGTCGTAGCACCAATAGGATTTCGGATCCCACGGCTTCAGCTCTTTCCCACGAGTCCGTTCAAATGGACACGCCCCATTGTCTGAACACAACAGGATTAAAGTATTGTCGAAGGCATTGGTCTTTTTCAGATGTTCGACCAAACGACCAACATTCTGATCAACACAGTCCACCATGGCCGCGAACACCTCCATGCGATCTTCTTCCCATTGACGTTCTTCTGCGGTCAACTGCTCCCAGGCGGGAATGTAGTCGGGGCGATCGCTGAGCTGATGTTTTGCATCGATCAGTCCCATGTCCACTTGCTTCTGGTATCGCCGCTGACGAATCTGATCCCAGCCGGTTGAGTAGCGGCCCTTGTACTTCAGCACGTCTGCTTTCTTCGCCTGCAAGGGATAATGCGGAGCGTTGAAGGCGACGTATTGAAAGAACGGTTGGCCGGTTTTCAGTGCTTCGTCGATGAACTGAATCGCGTAATCGACGTTGGCGTCTGTCGTGTAAAAGTCTGCATCAAAGTCCGACCATTTTTCACCGTTCAAGCGAAACGTATCATCGCCGGTGAAGAAATTCGTCGCTCCAGAAAGATGGCCCCAGTACCGTTGAAAGCCGCGATCCGTGGGTTCCTGCTGCAGATGCCATTTCCCCGTCATGGCGGTGAAATACCCGTTGTGCTGCATGACTTCCGCAGCCGTTAGAGCTTTATCCATCGCATCGTTGCCCGCCTGAAAGGTGTACTTGCCGGTCAGTAGGCAGATCCGTGACGAATGGCACTTGGCAGTATTGTAGAACTGATTCAGACGCACACCGTTGCCAGCGAGCGAGTCAACGTTGGGCGTTTCGATTTCGCTGCCGTAGCAACCGAAGTCGGAAAACCCGAGATCATCGACCATCATCAGCAGAATATTGGGCCTGTCCGCTGCCTGAACAGCAAAATCAGGCATCAGCAGCAGTACGAAAAATGGCAACGTGGTCAACCGGAACATGTTGAAATCCTCAGCGTTCGAGTTCATGTGAACCATCGATCTTACCGCGGACAACAGATTTGAGAAGTGAGGGGACCGGATTGCAACTTTCACTCGGGTGCGATCATGAGTTTTGGCAGATCGTTGTTGTGTGGCCGGGGCTGGACTGAGCTTGCGAGTGAAGCCCCGGGGTTTCACTCGTACCTCGCTCCAACCCCGGCCACCCTCCTGCCTTCACAACCATCGATGAACGCACCCAACTTTCACTCAGTTGGATCGCCCGGTTTCAACGGCTGCCCCGGAACGGGAAAGTTGTCTTCGGGTAGGCCCATCATACGTTGCAATTGTTCGTTGACGATGCGCGTACGGTCGGTTTTGCGTTGGTCGATCTGCGATCGAGCCTGCTGGACTCGACCTTCGAGTTCCTTGACGATGTCTTCGCGAGCCTGTTGCTCCGCATCGAATTTCTGTTCCAGCAGCTTGTGCAGCGTGGGTTCTAGATCAGCTCGCACACGTCGGTCGTTGGCGGATAGAAGTTTCGCGACAAGGTCAGCGATGGAACGGTCGATGCTGGTGGGTGGGTTGGCGGCGATTGCCGGAGCGGCCCGGAATGGGCGTCCACCAAACGGGCTCCGCGAATCGCTCGAATCCCAACTAATATCGGCGTCTCGGTCGAACGGATCAGCGAAAGACGGCTGTTGTCCAAGGACCCGCTCGAACGGTGTCTGGGACGGACCACGGCGATCTTGCGGAAGCGGATTGCGCCTTCCCCCGTCGCTGTCCCGTGGATTCCACTCCGCATCAACGGGCGATGGGAATTCGCTTGCCGAACTGAACGGAAAAACCGCGTCCGAACGCAGATTCTGGTCGACGTTGATCAGGCCGAGATCAAACGGTTCCTCGGACAGATCACCTTCTTCCACCTTCGCAACAGAGCCCAACGTACGAAAAGAATCTCCAGATTCTTTTCCCGTTTCAACATCGACGGTTACGTCTTGTATCACAAGCCTCACATCGTAGTTTGCACGTGGAAGCAGTGCCTCAAACTTTCCGGTCGCGTCCACGACAACGGATCCAAACGGTAACCCGACTTCCCGTTGGCCTCCAGCTCGTCCCCAGATGATGGCTTCGCGCAGAGCTTCGTCGAGGTCAGGCATCTGTTTGTCGTTGAATCCTGTGTGACTGTTTACGTCTTCAAACGTCAGTCGCATGTCGGACTCATCGACCTTGACCTGCCCGTCGTTGCGGCGAATGTGAATTCTGTGACGTTGCAATTCTTCGGTGAGTTCAATTTGACCGGTCACGCGAACGGCTGCGAAGTCATGAGATGGTAGATCGCCTTCCGTTATGAGTTCCTTTTCTTCCAGTGTCTCCCACCAGACGAACGGACTACTATTAAGCGAGCTCGGAAGTGAGTCAGATTCAACATCCGGAAAGACGGTGAATTGTACTCGACCAGTCGGCAGTTGCGTGAATTCAAACTCACCGTTCTGAATGGGCACGCGGCGGATGAGTCGGACCATCGGCGGAGCCTGAGCCACATCTTTGTGACTCGTCAAAATGGGATGAAACGGAACGGACTCCCACCATGCCTGCACGAATCCAGATTCGACAGGTTCTCCGTTCAAGGTCACTCGTCCGGCAGAGCGACACCATGGCTCTATTCTTACTTTGCCATCGCGTTCGTCTTGTACCGCTTTAAGTGCATAGCCACTGTTGCTACTCACGAATACTGGACGACTAACGGGAACAACGAGCGGTAACCGACTTGGCTCCATCTCAGCGGATGAATTGAGCACCACAGCTTTGGGAACGGGAGTCCCCTTGAGTTCACCAACGCCATTGATGGCGATCGTCATTGGCCGACTCGGATACGGCCAGTAGTGTCCGTCAGTCACCAGCTCGCCCTGCGAATCCAAACACTGAGTCGTCGGAATGGGCAGACCGGCAGTCACTGGCCCGATCCGGGTATCAATCCGTAAGGAGTCGTCTGTACTTCTAATTTCGTCGCCCGTCGGCACGCCACTATCGATAAAACCGTCTTGGGCAAAGCACGGCGTCGCCGCGAACATAAGTAGCAGTGAGATTCGCAACATCAGAATCCTTAATCTTGAGAGGTAAAGCGCCTCGCACGACTCTCTGAGCCGTTGGCGATCCGTGAAATGGTATCGTGAAACAAGTTCCTTAGTCGCAGGGGACATCGATTGTATTAGTCCGCTTGATAGCGGAACGGCGCAAGCCGTCCGGTGAGGTGAAACCGGGCGGCTTGCGCCGCTCCGCTATTTTTGAAATAATTCAGTAATTAAATCCGCGTCCCGAGCGACCGCAGGTGGAATTCGTGGCGTACGCAACACCCGCTGGCTGATGATTTCGATCGCCTCCACGGCCATGAGCACAAATATTTTCTAACCCTACATTTTCTAACCTTCGCTCCTCCGGATATGCGACCGGGCCAAGATGTTGAACGGGATGACATAAGATTAGAAAATGGGGGTTAGAAAAGTTGCGATTACTCTCAGGAAATCTTCCGCCGCGTCGTCAATTTTTGTTCCAAATATAGTGCAGCTTGTGTGTCGGCGAAGCCAACGTAGCGTCATCGCTCCGCGTGACGAGCTGCGCAGCGGGCCGATTCAAACAATCGCCTCACTCGGATCGAACAACCGGTGTACAAAAAATGCCTTCTGACCGCCACAAATCCGAACGATGATGCTTGGTCAATCGGTGCGCCACCGTGCGCCGCTCATCACGCGGAGCGATGATGGCTACGTTAAATGACGGAATGGAATTTACGCAAACCACAATGACCTCAACATCAGCTTTTTCGCGGGCCACCATTACGCTATCGCTTGCCGTTGCTCCGCAACTTACTGAACAATCGCAACTCACCGGTTCTCCAGTGCTTCAAGGTCGTGGTCGATTGATTTTAGTTCGTTATTGAACGTGTTGGCTTCGGGGTCTGCCAGCAGCGTGGAGATTTCTTCGGGAGTGATCTGACGGATCGGCGGCGGGGATGGTTCCGTGGCTTCTGCTGTCGTGGTGGTGCCGGTTTCAGGAAGCGTTGGACGATCTATGATTGCTGTCGCTGGGGTACTGGTCGATGGCGAATGGCTTTGGGTCACAGAACTCGGCGGCTTTGGACTGCCATCGAACAAGGGCAACGCCTGCCATACGACGGCAATGGCAACCAAACTCACCGCACCGAAGACCGCCATTCGCAAACGTCGACCTTTTGCGTTCAATGCCGCGCCATCGACCGGATGGCGGCGTTTTAAGGGACGTTCTCCGGCCTTCGTCATCAGTCTCGCAATCGTGTGCTCCACTTCCGCAGCGGACGCAATGCGACGACTGGGGTCAAACGCGTGCAGCGAATTCATCAGATCCTGCAGCCATGCCGGCACGTTTTCCATCACGTCCGACAACTGCGGCGGCGGATGACTGCCCACCTGACGCACCGTTTCCGCTCCGGATAAATTCTGCACCGCCGGACGACCGGCCAGCATGGCAAACAGCAATGCGCCCAGACTGAAGATGTCGCTGCGAACGTCGACGTTTTCGCCTTGAGCCTGTTCGGGAGCCATGAATTGAGGCGTGCCGGCCAGCGTTCCTGAACGAGTCAGCGACGCATCATCAACCGCGCGAGCCAATCCGAAATCCGTGAGGACGGCGCGTTCGGTCTCGCCCGACAACAGAATGTTGGCGGGCTTGATATCGCGATGAATCAGGTTCTGATCATGAGCGGCCGCCAACCCCGCCGCGACTTGCTTGGCCACGCGCAGCGCCGCCAGCACCGACATCGGGCCGTGGCGTCGCAGGCGGTGTTCTAACGATGGGCCGGGCAAATAGGGCATCACCAGATACGGCAACTGGTTGTAATCCGAAACCTGATGCACGGCGATCACGTTGTTATGAACCACAGCCGCCGCCGCTTTGGCTTCACGAGCAAATCGAATCCGCGCCGTTTCTGATGCCGCCAGTTGGGGCGAAAGAACCTTCACGGCCACATACCGATCCAACGCCGGATCGCGAGCCTTGAAGACAACGCCCATGCCGCCGATGCCCACACAAGCGCTGACTTCGAACGGGCCGATGCGTCCCAGCATGCGCGGATCGTCCGTGGGGCCAAGCAGTGACAGCGGCCAGAATCTTGGAGACGCTTCGGTGTCGGTGTCGAATTCGTCCGGGCGTAGAGCTGTCGTGATTTGCTGCCAGTCGTCGTTCGAACCCGCGCTACTGGCGATGGTTCGCTGGCAGTTGATGCAGGTTTCCAAGTGACGTTCCACAGCCGATTCGTCCTGCGGCGAAAGATGGTCGTCCAGATAACCGTCAATCAATTCCGCGCGGCAGGTTTCGTTCATCGAGCTCATGT
>Ga0075117_1002263_pt1 | contig 11171 bp, 7 predicted proteins | sample AntAceMetag02UKJ_FD_69789 | JGI IMG/M metagenome (GOLD analysis project Ga0075117, IMG submission 69789) | Saline lake microbial communities from Ace Lake, Antarctica - Antarctic Ace Lake Metagenome 02UKJ | ecosystem: Environmental > Aquatic > Non-marine Saline and Alkaline > Saline | place... | reverse complement strand
GGCGGTTCAATGACAGCGGCGGCGTCGCGGTGGCTGAATGGGTCAAGCGCAACCTCGGGCCGGATTTCAAGCCGAAACGCATTCTCGATATCGGCTGCGGACTTGGGCACAACGTCCTCCCGATTGCGGCCGCGTTCCCGGATGCAGAAGTTATTGCGGTCGACGTTGGTGCACCGATGCTGCGCTATGGGCTTGCGCGCGCAAAATCGATGGGCATCGAAAACGTTACCTTTGTCCAGGATGACGTTGCGGATCTGAGCCGCTTTGAAGACGAGAGTTTCGATTGGATACAGTCGACAATGTTCCTGCACGAGACCAGCTTCAAGACCATGCCCAAAATCTTTGCGGAAACCCGGCGCCTGCTCAAGCCAGGCGGCATCGTGCTCCATGTCGAGCAGCCCCAGTACGATGAGCACATGACGCTCTTCGAACAGGCGATGCGCGATTGGGATGCCTTTTACAATAATGAGCCCTTCTGGACCAAGATGCACGAGGTCGACCTTGACGCCTGGATGCATAATGCAGGTTTTTCCTCCAACGAGCTGATCCATGACGGTGTTGCCGGAATTGTCGACAAGGATGTTTTTCCGGATGCCGCTGACGATGACAGTGAGGATTTCGGGCGCAAGGCCGCTTGGCATGTTATTGGCGCAAGGAAGGTTGCCTGATGTCGAAAATTGACCCGCTACTTCTCGCCGGCGCGAAGGCTAAAGGCGAGCGTCCGTGGTTCCTAGAGAGCCCCGATGTCGAGCGACTGCTGAATGTAACGCTCGCCCTCGCTCAGGAAGTCGCCGTCATCCGTGAGCGGATGGACACAGTAGAGCGACTCCTGGAGCGCGACGGTAACGTATCCCGTGAAACGATTGACGCATTCTCGCCTACGAAGCAGGAGGCGAGCGAGCGAGGTCTGTGGACGCAGGAATACCTTGCGCGGATATTCCGGATCCTTCAGCAGGACCGCGAAGCGATTCAGCGCGGTTCCGAACTCTCATCCGAAGCTGTGGCTGACGAACTCGCGCGGCAATAGGCTGCTGCCGACTCTGTCCGTACTGATACAGATATCATTGTCCACGACTTGGTCGCGGACGTGATTTCATCCGACGCAGAAATGCGACTTCGGCTGCTCGGTCTCTGGCCCGCGCGGTCGAGAGTGTGTCGATTTGGACACATTGGTATATCTTTTTACGAACCGAATGAAGGATTCACTTGAAAAGCAGAACAAAACATTCCTCTCTCTAAAAGATATATCATTTCACATAGCAAATGCATGTGAGGGTACATAAACCGGGGAGGTTTTCTATGTCCAAGTCAATTCTGATGATGAGTGCAGCGGCACTTGCTGTATCGGCTTATTCAGCAGCCGCTGTTGCGCAGGAGTCACCTGACAAAAAAACGGAATTGCGCCAGGATGTCATTACGGTCACCGCGCGAAAATCCGAGGAGAATATACAGGATATCCCGATCTCGGTTTCTGCATTTGATGGCGATGCGCTGCGCGAGCAGAATATTTCGAACATTGCAGATCTGTCCGACTTCGCGCCCGGCTTCCAGCAACAGCAGGCATTCGGACGGGATGGGGATCGCCCCGTTATTCGCGGTACGTCGAACATCCTGGTCTCGGAAGGCAAGGTTGGCATCTTCATCGATGGCGCCCCCTTCTTCGGCGATTCTAGCTCGCTGGACTTTTCGAATCTCGAGCGGGTCGAAGTCATCAAGGGTCCGCAGAGCGCGGTCTTCGGACGAGGGACACTGTCGGGCGCGGTCTACTATGTGACTCGCCGGCCAGGTGATGAGCCTTATGAGGGGCTGGTTACGCTTGAAATCGGGCAATACGGCCGCCAGCAATTGTCGGGCTATGCCAATTTTCGCCTCAACGACAAGCTCGCCTTTTCCGTGAATGGCAAGACATACGACTTTGACGGAGAATTCAAGAACTCGCTTGGTGGCCGTCTCAATGCCCAGTCGACGGACACCTATAGCGGCGCTGTCTTCTTTGATCCGATTGAAGACATCAGCATATCCGGGCGCTATATCTACGCAGAAGATGACGATGGTCATTTTGCAATCGACCTGACGCCGGCATCCGCCAATAACTGTTTCCTGAATACGCGCGGTTATATTTGCGGCACGGCTCCGGTTCCCACGCAGTTCGCCATCAATACAGCCGACATTGATCGTCCAGGTCTCTATCGCGAATCCAAGCGTGGCATCCTGTCGGCGGACTGGGATCTTGCATCATCGGGATACGTCCTGTCGTATCAGGGTGGCGTCTCGGACATTTATGAGGTCGGTGGTGTCGACCAGACCTACAATGGTGACTCGGCCTTCTTTTTTGGGACAGCTTGCGTCAACTTCATCAGCAATTGTGATGGGACACGGTCGGCGTTCAACGACACGAGTGCCAGCCAGCGCACGGCGACAACCCATGAGCTCCGGCTGGCTTCACCGTCTGACCGGGCATTCCGCTGGCGAATCGGCGCGTTCATGCTTGATGAGCAGAGCAAGCCACTTGCTGAGTACTTAGACATTACGGAATTTGGTCCCGACACGCTCACCGACATCAAGGAAGTCGAGAACGTCGCTGTGTTCGCTGGAATTGAATACGATTTTACCGACAAATTGACTGTTGGCTTTGAATTGCGCGATGCTCAGGACGACATTACGAGCAAGGCACAGCAATACGTTGCATCCCAGTACATCGACCCGGCAGTCATCAATGCGCTTACCCTGCCATTCTTCAATCCACCCAACCCTAACCAGGTGATCGGCAGCACGGCTGTGCGGGAAGCCAGCTTTGACTCAACGGCGCCCCGCCTGACGGTTGACTATCGCCTTAATGACGATGTGCTCCTTTACGGCCAATATGCTGAGGGCAACAGCCCGGGCGCTTTTATCCGGTCGACGCGCCTCAGACAACTTATGAGGAAGAGAAGCTCAAGGCGATCGAACTGGGCGCCAAGACATCGAAGTTCGGGTTTGACCGCCTAAACCTGGCATTGTTCCGCAACGAATTCGACAATCAGGTTCTGACAAATACATATACGACGATTACTGGTGGGGTGAATTCCTACAGCGCAAACGTGGGCAAGACTGAGATTTATGGTCTCGAGCTGGAATTCTCGAAGTTGCTTGCAGAAAACTGGATCGTATACGGTTCATATGGGTATCTCGACGCCGAGATAACTGAGGGAACTGATCGGGATCAGGCAATCCTGCTAAACGGCGCGGTTTGCGGCAATCTTGCCGCTCCGGGATGCGCCGCTGCAGGTGACCTGTCCGGCAAGGAACCGCCACTCGTTTCCAAGCATCAGGCTGCGGTAGGCACTCGGTTTGACTTTAATCCGACACAGAACGACGATCTCCATTTCTATGTCGGCGGGGACCTGACCTATCGTTCCTCATTTTATGCGCAGGTCCACAATCTTCTTGAAAGTGGTGATTCAACAAAGCTCAATCTGCGGGCTGGCATCGATATGGGCGCGTTCAGCTTCCAGATTTGGGGCAAGAACGTCCTTGATGAAGATGCGCCAGTCGGTATGCTGCGCTACGTGAACTTCACGGCCCCGCGCTCGCCAGCCGATCGCACCCGTGGATTTGGCATCACGCCTTCCAGTCCATCCCAGTGGGGCGCTACAGCCACAGTTCGCTTCTAACCGAGGCGAAACCGGACAACTGTCGTGGTGCGGGGGCTTACTGGCCGCGCCACGACACCCTGTTCAGGAGTGTGTGAATGCTGAAGCTTATCCAGCAAGCCTCCTTGCTGGGGCTATTGTGCTTCTTGGTGGCGTGTGCGTCAGCTCCACTGAAGGGTGAGGCTTTGGATGCTCAGCTCGACCAGCTGGTATCGATGTTGGTGGGAGACTATCTCTCCCGCCCCGATGAGGGTGCCTATGCGGGGCGGCCGATCTATCAGAGAATTCGCGCAATCTCGCCGCCTGCAGGGTCTCGCCGTGCACTGTACTCCGAGTTGCGCCACGATGGACCTGAAGGAGATCTGTATCGACAGCTTGTTGTCGTATTTGATGAGAGACCCGAGCGTATAGAAAATCGTATGATCGCTTATGGCGTTGTCGACAAGGAAGCTGCGACGCAGCTGGTCCAGACGTCATCGCTCGTTGCCGATGGCGTGGTAGAGCTCAAGCCCCCACTGTCAGAAACATGCTATACGACATGGACCCGGCAAGGTGATACGTTCGAAGGTTATCTTGATCCAGCCCGCTGCCTGATCACCGGCAAGCGGGGTGACAAGCGCCGCATCGAGTCGCGCACCCGCATTACGCGCTCGTCAATTGGTCTGCTTGAGCGTGGCTTTTCTGAGACCGGGGAATTGTTGTTTGGGAATGCTGATGAAACACTGAACATCTGGCCTCGGGTGAGCCCGCAATAGCCTGGGTGGGTTCGTCCGTCCAAACACAATTGAGGTGGGAATTCCTGGCATTTGGCTTCCGGAAATTGCCCGGGACCTGTTTCGCCACTTCAAGTCTTCGCCTGAAAACATCCAGATCGGCGTGCTTAAGTATTCCGCGGTTTCCGGTCATGACGACAGCGGGTCAAGGCTTTTTGGCCCTTAGATCAGACGTCATGCAACGGACGTCTGGCCGCCAGTTCAAGCAGGAGGGGGGTGGATTTGGCGACGCAGCGCGGCGGGCGTGCGGCGTAGGCCCCGCTCCTGCCCGGGCACTTGTCTTGGCTTCCATCGACGTATGTCCAGATGAGTCGCGGTGCCTACATCAGCGGCCATGCGTCGAAGCTGCCGCGGGTTTAGTCGAAATTCGACGGCCCCTATGTCCGAATCGGAGGCAGGCAGGAGGTGCGGGAAGGCGAGACGCTCTTCGAGCGCCACGTGATCTCGGAATGACCGGGCGGGATGGAAGGTGCAAGCGTATTCGGGGCGAATCCTTGAAAATAAAGACCTGAAAGCCGATCAAATAAAAAGCGGCTGGGGATGCTTCGATGTGTTCCTAGTCGGAGGCTTGCCGATAAATCCCGACAGAGCAGAAAAAACCTTAATGTCCGGAAAATTTGTTCGATTTGCAATTGCGCATTAGATCTAAAGATATATCATTCCGTTTAAGGGTGGACATTCGTTATGTGGGAAAAAGCCATCCGTGTCGTGTCTGGGAGGACGCATTCAATGAATCAGAAACTAATGATCTCGACAGCATGCGCGGCGATCGCGATGAGTCTGGCCACAGCGCCAGCTAGTTCACAGGAAAACGATGAGTCGCCCGACTCGCGTCGGCTGGGAACTGTGACGGTCACAGCTCAGAGGGCCGAGGAAAGTCTGCAGGATGTGCCGATCGCTGTCACAGCATTGTCTACCGAACAGCTGGAAGACAAGCAGGTTGCGAATGTGATCGACCTCCAATTCCAAGTTCCCAATATCACGATTGGCACCAATTCGGGCACCGCTAATGCCGCAAGCATCACGCTGCGTGGCGTCGGTGAAACCGAGAGCCGCGGTGCAGTTGAGCAGGCTGTCGGTGTCTATGTCGACGGCGTCTACATTGGTCGTTCGGTCGGCTCCCTGTTCGAGGTGGTTGACCTCGAACAGATAGAAGTCCTGCGCGGTCCGCAAGGCACGCTCTATGGCCGCAACACGGTTGGCGGAGCTGTCAAGCTGATGTCTGTGAAACCGCAATTTGAAAACTCGGCCGATATTCGAACGACGATTGGCAATAATGGCCGCATGGATCTCCGCGCTACTGGCAATATGCAAATAGGTGAGTCGACAGCGGTGCGCGTGACGGGTCTTAAGCGCGTGCGCGACGGATTCTTCACTGTCACACCAAACGGATTCTATTCGGGCGAGGGACGAGACGTCGGTCGCAAGGACATCACCGCGTTCCGTGCTAGTTTGCGACATGAGTTCAATCCGGACTGGAGCCTCAACGTCGCGCTGGACAACACACTTGATCGCTCGGACCCGACTCCTGATTCGGTGAAGGCCGGTAATGATCGCGACAATGATCAGTTCACGATCGAACCCCTTCCTGGCGTGACCTGCGCACCGTCTCCTGAAACGCTTCGCCCAATTGGGTGCTTCACGGGGTATGATCAGAGGTCGCGAACGCGAGGTGTCTCAGCAATTATCGACGGAAAGTTCGGCACATTCGATTTCTCGTCGATCACGGCGTACCGTGAGATGGACGACAATCTGGTGTCACGGATTGGTTTTCCCTACTTTCAGGAAACTGACCAGAACCAGTTCAGCCAGGAATTCACTCTTGCGTCGAACTATGACGGTCCTTTCAACTATGTCGGTGGCCTCTACTACTTCAAAGAAGATTTCCAGCTCGATACAATTTTCATCTTCCCGTTCTCGATCGATTCAGACAGCGAATCTTACGCGCTGTTCGGTCAGGGAACGTATCAGGTGAATGACAAGCTTGCTTTGACTGGCGGCCTTCGGTACACGCAGGAAAGCAAGAATTTCTTCGGCATCAACGAAGCCTTCGGCTTCAGCCGGACCGATTCAGCCGACTTTGATAATGTTAGCTATACGGTCAACGCTGATTACCAGATAAATGATGCGGCCCTGCTCTACGCAAAATATTCAACCGCCTTCAAATCCGGTGGTTGGTCAGCAGATGCGTTTAGTGGGACGGCGGTCTTCAAACCAGTGGCTGAAGAAACGCTTGGTTCCTTCGAGGTCGGGGCCAAGACCGAATTCTCAAATTCGGTTCGTTTGAATCTTGCTGCCTTCTATAATACGTATGATGACATTCAAATCAGCGCCACGATTCCAAACGTGGGCTTCACACGTTTCAACGTCAACGAAACAAAGACATGGGGCGGCGAAGCGGAACTGGTCTGGCAAGTGAACGACGCCTTCCAGTTTAATGCCAATCTCGGCCTTCTCGGCGGCGAGTTCACCGATGTTACCCCGGATCAGGCGCGCGGTTTAACGAACAACGGATCGAGCTGTCCGACCATTGATGCCACTGATGACGTTGCAATTGTCAAATGTGCCAAGAATCTCGAGATCAAGAACGCACCGTCCTATAAAGGCTCGGTGGGCGCGAGCTACACTCGCCGGATGGCGGACGGAACCTTGATCATGACCGGAAATGTGGGCTTCCAGGACGACATGTGGACGCTTGTCGCCAATGCGCCTGCGCATATTCTAGCTGAAATCGATCCCTTGCTCGATGCCCGGATAAAGTATGAGTCCGATGCTGGCTGGTCGGTCGCGCTCTGGGGAAAGAACCTCACGGACGAGGCGTATTATCGTGTCGCCACGGCAAGCAGCTTCTCCACCCATCCCGCCGATCCGATTACCTATGGGATCGATCTTGGTTATAAGTTCTGACTTTAGCCAACTTTTTAAACTGAAAGCCCCAGCGAGCGCTGGGGCTTTTTTTTTAGAATAACCAGATGCATTCAGGACAGTCCCGCAGGGGAGGGTCTAATCTCTGCGCGCCTAGATGCAGTCGGTCATGCGGCAGAAGAGCTTGGTGTCTCGGCAGCGCCTGGCGTCCTTGGCCGAAACAAGGCGGGCGAATTGAAGTATCGCGGCCAGTTAGATGATGCGCAGACGGACGATACGTCAGAGCGGAGCTGCGAACTTGCGACCGCAATATGCCGGATCGCAGAAAATAGGCCGGGCCCCGTACAGCAAGCAGCTTCGATCGGACGTTTGACCATAAGACACGTACACAGATACTCCCACGATCTTAGTTTCCGTTCGGGACTGGTCAACTGCTGACACAATCCTGAGCGGACAGAGCCCAGGTTCTAACTACCGCTCAAAGCGGATTTTATAATTCTTGACGCTTCGTCTGTGTAAGCGTCGAGAAAGCCATGCCCCCAACTGGGGCAGTCAATAATTTCACCATTTTTGAGGTAAGGCGCGATACGCGGTGTAAACTCCGCCAAGTCATCGTCTGGTTTCAATACTGCAATCCGGTGTGGCAGGCTCTTTACAATCTCGACAAATCGAGGCGCGAACTCAAATGCGGCGCGGTGGCCCCATTCGTAGTTTTCACCGGCACGGAGATTCTCTGCAAACGACATGGCCATCATTTCGAGACTTGTGCCGGGTCCGCGATGAGAAATGACGCTTTTCCACATTTGACGAAAGCGCGTACCGTCAACATCCAAGGGTATCTCTGCATACGTCTCCTGCATCATCTCTATTTCATCCGCGGTGAAAACCGGTGCTGAGACCAGAACAATATTTCCGACCTGGCCGGGGCGTTTCTTGGCGGCCGCAACAGCAACCTCGCTGCCCGTGTGGTATCCGAGTAAATCGACCCGGCCGAGATCAAGACTGTCTACGACGTCCCATAGGCTTTGGGCATAATCCTCGATAGTGACGTGGGGTGCAGCCGGTGGGGGGCTGACTCACCAAAACCCGGATAATCGTGCGCAACAATTGTTCTGTCTTCGGATGCATATTCCATGAATCTTTGAAAAATTCGTCCTGATTTTGGACTCATATGCAGGCAAGCCAGAGGTCGATGTTGGGACACCGCCGGTGACGCAACACGCGAATGAATTTGACCAAACTGTCCATCTATGAATGTGCGGATCGTGCGCATCGTCACTCCTGAATATTCGGGTCCGACCATATTGCAACGCCAACGTACATATTCATAACGTTCATGTCCGCATCGGCGTCAATTGTGGAGGTCAGGGTTTCGGTTATATCCGATAGAAAGCATGGCTCGCGCGGATAGAATTTTGCACGGACGCACTTGTCGCTCGGCTATCGATCGCCTGAATGACAAGCCGTCTTGCCCGCGGCGCCCATGGCGTCGTAGTGGGAGGGCGAAGCGGTATATGCGCCGCTAGCAGGACCGCGCCGACCTATAGAATGCGCCAACGACCTCGATGCGGCAGAACAGCCTCCAATGTCCCATCGAACGCAATCGTGAGTGAAACGAGTTCTAGAGCGTCTTCACGGAAAGTTTCATAAGCTGAACTGGCCTGGAAGGAGTTGAACTCAGAAAGCCCAGAGAATGAGATAAGGCGGTCGAGCGCTTACAGGACCAATCATACATTTCATTCGGGTGGAGCATTGTAGCGGCTGATGGATTCCATCATCGCTTTCATGTCTTGTCCTGTTTCCGGAAGAGCCTCGCGGGGCATGTCGAGGTGGTTGAGCGGAAACTCCTGCACATACTGATCGAGGACTGGCTTTACCATTTCATAGGCGTAGTTGGGAATTTTCCTGTTCCTGCGGAAAGAGGCAATCGGGATGGTCGCTTCTATAATGCCATCCTGATCGACGCTTGGATCCTTCGAGAGGATCTGACCTTTTGGACCGACAATTATGGACTCTCCTGCCTTAAATCCGGTTGATTCAGGCATGGCGATGTTGGTCATGGTTGAATAGAAATTGTTGATCCGTGCCATGGCTGTTACGTCGTCTTCCGAAAACAAAGTCGCTGTGCGAACCATGATCTCGGTTCCGCGCATTGCAAAAGCCGCAAATATGAATGGGTCGGCCTGAACAGTGCTGACCGCGATGTTTCCATACTCGGTTTGCAGGACGGGAAATTCTTCCTCAGGGCCATACATGGCGCGATACTTGTCTCGAACCGCTTCGATTGTCGTCGTCGTAATTTCAATATCCGGATAGATCCGCTTGATGTTGCGCGACTTCCAAAACACCTTTGCGACTTGGCCGTCCCTGCCGATCACTGCGTTGAGACTGAGGATATGTCCGGGCCAGTCCGGGTCGGTCGCATACGAGCCGAAGATGAGATAAGTATCGCAGGATTTGGCGATGTCCCCCAGCCGATCTGTTTCTGGTCCTGGAATCTGTACCGTATATTTCAGATTTTCAGTTCTTCCGCCTGGCGAGTAACCCGTCAGCGGAAACTCGTGATAGAGCAAAAAGTCTGGTTTGCTGCCTGTGCTGCAGGCCTGCCTTGCCAAGGCTTCCATATGACTCAAATTGTGGTCGAGTCCTGCTTCAACAGACGCAAACTCCGAAAGGGAATTGGTTGTACTCTGTATGACTTTTACAACTACTTCATCCTTGGCGAGGGGGTGAACGGGATAGGATCCGTCGGGTCTGACCAGAACCGGCATCGTGTCGATGGTTGAACTGGCGACCGGCTCTGACTTGGCGACCTCATCGTTTGACGAGGTATGATTTGTGCTGCACGCAGAGATGGCGGCGGCCAAGGCTATCATGGTCAAAATTGACTTCATTCGATCTGCTTTCGATAGCGTCTCACCAGTACGATGGTGATCAGGTGATGTTTTTGGATATGCCTTTGAAAAGCGAGTCAGACTTTCATCTTCGAAGCATCAGTCTTCAAAAACGACAATATGATTTTGGACAGGTCGGCCGTTTGTGTATCAAGCAGACCATGTCCCCAATCAGGTCGCGCCAGATAAGTACCATTGCGCAGTAATTGTTCAGCCCGCGTGGTATAGATTTCGAGATCGTCGGCCGGGTTTAGTACCAGGATGGGATGCTCAAGTCGCGACAGCGTCTCGGCGAAAGATCCGCCCCAGGCAAAGGCCGCCGCGTGGCCCCATTCGTAGGCATCGCCGGCCATTGTATTTTGCATGAACGAGCGGGCCAACATGCCGAGTGTCATGCCGGGTCCGGCATGTTTGACGACGCGCGTCCATGATTGGAGGAAGCGCGTGCCCTCCAGGTCGAGGGGGACGGGAACGAAATAGTCCTCGAAATCGCGCGTTTCCTCGTCGGTAAGAATTGGTGCAGAGATCATGGCGATGGCACCGACGCGGTCCGGATGTGTGTCTGCGAGACTTGCAGCTACCATTGCACCGGTATGATTGCCGAACAGGTCAGCTTGTTCGATCTGCAGGCTGTCGAGAGCATTTGCGATAACATTCGCATAATATGGAATGGTGACAATGTGTTCAGACGGCGGGCAGTCGGACATGCCGCATCCTGGATAATCGAACGCAATCACATGCTGCGATCGTCCGGCAGCTTGCATGAACGACTCGAATTCCAGGGATGATTTTGGGCTTTGATGCAGGCAGACGAGTGGCGCTCCGCCATGGTCTTTACCAATCTCGCGATAGTGCAGCTGGCCTGCGCCGCCGGGGAGATATTTTCTGACTGTCTGTAAGGTCATGCTGGAGAGTCTCCTGTTTCTGAAAAAGACCGGATCGAGGCAGGGGCCGCCGTTTGGGCAATGATTGCCTTTCGCCTGAAGAAACGCTGAAATCCCGATGCC
>Ga0075117_1002256_pt1 | contig 11184 bp, 9 predicted proteins | sample AntAceMetag02UKJ_FD_69789 | JGI IMG/M metagenome (GOLD analysis project Ga0075117, IMG submission 69789) | Saline lake microbial communities from Ace Lake, Antarctica - Antarctic Ace Lake Metagenome 02UKJ | ecosystem: Environmental > Aquatic > Non-marine Saline and Alkaline > Saline | place... | reverse complement strand
ATCGGCGATTACGCGGGAGAAATGGTGGCAGCGACGAAAGGCTAACAGCTGTTGTTTTAATGGCGCAACTACTTTTTTCGAACGCCCGTTTGTTTGCGAAAAAACGGGTAAAACCAGACACCATAGGGCAGATAATCAGGGACAATCAGTTTTTGCAAGCGTTTCGGATTTGCCAGCTTCCAACCGAATTTCCCTTTTATCATCTCAGCGGGAACCGCCGAAGCAGCCGCGTGTTTTTGATTGACAGGAAACGAATCAACAATTTCTATCGTCCCAATCAACTTGCCTCTAGGCAGTTCTTCAACATCGATCTCTGCTTTCTCCGCGGCTTTATTAGCATGAGGCGTTTTTGCTAGTTTTTTGGAAGCATAAAGATAAATAGGACCACGAATCCGAGTCTGGCTGGAGCGAATCTCAATCGTTTTAATACCGCGCAGAATCAGTTCTGCCCAGGGTTGCCTGATCCCCAATGCCGGTAGACTTTTATCAGGATGCTTGATACTTTTTTTCATCACAGTCTTAAACTTCGAAAGATTGTTGATACTGAGGAATAATGGGCTCCAGATCACACTGGTCGCGAATCAATTCTGAGAGAGCCATCGCAGAATCTGGTTCGCCATGTACTAAAAACACTTGACCAATGTTTCCACGTTTTGCCGATTCTTCATACCACCATTTAAAGTCAACGACATCTGCATGACCGGACAACCCGCTGAGCTGAACGACTTTCGCTTTGACCTCATAGTATCGATCAAATATTTTCACTTTGGGATCGCGATTTATTAATCGCCGCCCCAAGGTATGAGCCGCTTGATAGCCCATGAGCACGACGGTATTTTCGATTTGTTCAATTCCATTTTTCAGATGATGCCGCACGCGGCCATTTTCACACATACCACTACCGGCAATAACAACAAAGGCCCCTTTTCTTTTATTGAGTGCAATACTTTCAGCACGTGTTGAGACATAATCGAGTAATGAAAACCCAAACGGGTCCCGATCCGTTTCGAGCACGCCCTGCACTTCCTCATCCATTTGCTGAATATGATGCCGGTAAACAGAAACCAATCTTGTTGAAAGTGGGCTATCAACAAAAATGGGAATATGAGGTAAACGTTTTTCATTATACAGTTCATTCAAATAATAAATAATTTGCTGTGTCCTGCCTAAACTGAATGCAGGAATGATGACGCGCCCTTCGACCCGATATGCTTCATCAATAATCTGAAACAGTTCCTCTTTCAGATCAGAGGCCTTTTCATGCACTCGATTCCCATAGGTACTTTCCGAAATTAAAACTTCGCAGCCTTCAATCGGTTCAGGATCTCTCAGTAGCGGTAAATCTCGACGCCCTAAATCTCCGGTGAAGACCAAATGTCGCCATTCCCGCTGGTCTTTGATTTTCAATTCAATAATGGCCGAGCCTAGAATATGACCCGCATCTAAGAACCGTACTTTGAGATCTTCCCCCAATTCATGCCATTCATGATATGTGAGGCGTTCAAACAGTTTAGTAACTCCATTCACATCATCCTCGGAATAGAGTGGTTCAACAGGCGGATGTTTTTCTTGTAATTTTCTTACCAGATAACGGGCATCTTCATCCTGAATACGAGCACTATCCTTCAGCATGATTTCAGCGATGTCTGCTGTTGCGGAAGTACAAAAAACGGGGCCGCGAAATCCCTTGCTGTAAAGCCTCGGTATATTGCCACAATGATCCATGTGCCCATGTGATAAAATAACCGCATCCAGCGATTCCGGAGGATGAGCAAACTGACTGTTTTTTAAATATGATGCTTCACGACGACCTTGAAACAAACCGCAATCCAGCAAAATCCGTCGCGAGTCCGTCTCGATCAAATGCTGACTGCCAGTCACTTCGCCGGCTGCTCCGAGAAAAGTAATTTTCATCTCTCACTGCTCTTTCAGACAAAATCGGTTTCTGGGAATCAAGGTGTGGTTCTATGACAGAAAGAGGAAGGAAAGTTAGACAATCAATTCCTGCTCGTTCTCTGCAGGATTAGCTGTCCGTTCAGAGATGCTATACGTATCCTGGTGACGGCCGGTATAAGCAACAATGAGTTCCGCGAGTAAACCGAGACTAATCGCCTGCCCCCCCAGTATTGTCGCAGCCACGGAATAAGCCAGCAGCGGTCGATTGCCAATCGGACCCATTTCTACTCCGAAGAGATTGGTGAGGGTCCAGATAAATCCCAGATAGCCAAGACCCAATACTCCCAGGAAGAGACAGCAGATGCCCACGGCTCCTAACATATGTTGAGGACGCTGCCCGTAACCGGTTAAGAATCGCACGGTTAACAGATCAAGAAATCCTCTCAGAAATCGTCTCACACCATACTTGGAATGACCGTGTTGGCGTTCTCGATGATGGATGGGGATTTCTGTGACTTTAAACCCACGTGCATCTGCGAGTACTGGAATGAAACGATGCAATTCCCCGTAGATGCGAATCTCCGCAGCGACTTCTTTCCGAAATATTTTCAACCCACAGTTATGATCATGCAAATGGAGACCTGTCAGTTTACCGACCATCCAATTAAATACTTTACTGGGATACACTTTATGCCAGGGATCAAGTCGGCGTTCTTTCCAGCCATTAACGACATCATAACCTTCATTCAGTTTTTCTAAAAAATGGGGAATCTCCTTGGGATCATCCTGCAGGTCTGCATCCATCATCATGATCACAGACCCACGCGCTGCCCGCATACCAGCAGTCAACGCTGCCGCCTTCGCGAAGTTCCTGCGAAAACGTATCCCCGAAACACGCTCATCCTTGGCAGCCAATTTAGAGATGGTTTCCCAGGAAGTGTCCGTCGAGCCATCATCGATAAATATCATTTCCAGTTCGATATTATGTTTCTGGCTCGTATCACAGATTTCCTGATATAATTGCGGCAAACTTTCGGTTTCATTCAAAACCGGGATCATGATAGAGAGCACAATAGAGGCCTTTCGCTCGACAGGTAGAAACAACATTATCTAAGTTTATCAGAATCTTTTTGTGTCGAATTGTAATCATTTTTAACACGATTCCTGAAACAGTAGTATAAAACAAAAGCTGCCAGAATTTCACTAACAAATGAAACGATTCGGATTAATAACGCGGCAACAAAGGCATTGACCGGCCCAATTGCCGGGGAACCCGCCAGAATAAAAGCAATGAGTCCTTCGCGGACTCCCAGTCCCGCTGGTGCAAATAAAGCAGCAAAACCCAAGGCAAACGCAGCAGAAATGGCAGCAGTCCAGAGAGGCCACTCGTGCCAGTCCAGTCCCGAATTCCCCAACGAGGCGACAACCAAACCCAAGCTTAAACCGTGTAATATCCAGCTGATTAAAAACGCAACGACGCCCAGGTAAAGTAAGCGAATTGAGATTGCAGTCTGGTTCTCTGCTGCAGAGACCTCTACTTCGGATTTGGTTATTTTTTGTGAAAATAGATTTAAAAACCGAGACAAGAAGGGTAAAGAAACAAGCAATACAAATATAAACAAGATGGGTACCAACAAAGGCCGTGATTGAATTGGCTGAATCCAAGCCGGCCATTCAGCAAGCTGATCTGCATTGATGACATAAGGAACCAGCGCCAGAAAGAGCACCAAACCCACCCCCATCACCGCCAACGTCTCATAGGCGGCCGTTAATGCTGCCACAGAAACGCGCACGCCATACTCTTTTAATAAGGTTGCACGGATCAGTAAAACGGATACTTTTCCGGGAATATATTTACCTAAATGCCCACAATAATAAGCACGTGCGGTGGGCCAGAACTCAGGGTTTTCGCCTGAATCAATCATTAATCGCTGCCAGAACCACACAGAAGGTAGCCAGGCAACAATACTGCACACACCAGACAGAATCAGCCACATCGGTTTGATCTGGATTTCAGCAAGGGCTTCGCGCTGCTCCTGATAAAGTTGGTACCCCTGACGTCCCACATAGTACAGGACCAACGCCAGCAGAGCCCATTTGAGCAATTTCCAAGTCCAAGCCGGAATGGGTAGCGAAGAGGACTTGGCTTGGATTTCGGACATAAACGGAATGAACTTTATCGGTTAGTACGAGGGGAGAAAAAGGTTCAAGTCAACAGCTCAACTTGAACCGGTTTCCTCTTTTGGCATTGCAAATAGCTTTTTAACAGAGTCGCGCCTTAAGATGATAATTGTATAGATGCCGATGATGGTGCCGATCGGAATAATCAGACATTCCGCAATTGCTACGACAAGACACAGCGTATAATTCTCATATTGAGCGAGAGATTGTCCTGCCAGAATAATGCAAAACAAGATGGCGATCCCAATTAAAAACAGTATAAATCCAAAACCGATCAAGAGCGCCACTTGTACTTCCGGATTATCTTTTTCAAGGTCTTTTCGATATCCATCGACGACACCGAAAATTACCTGATAATAATAGTACGATACAAACAAGTTCAAAATTCCATATAGGATTTGAATTTGAGAAAGTCGCTTAAGATGTTTTTTATCTCGGTCCATGCTGATAACCATTCAATTTGATTTAAATTTTGTCTCAAGTAAATTCAAGGGCTGGTTGCTGTTTCCGCTACGGGAATGGGTTGCACCTCATCTGACTCGCGAAATTTACCGGTATCCAGAAATCTCAGAGTATGTGCAATCGCCTCTGAATCACTCATCATAAAGGAATGTAAAATTGGCAGTAAAATATAATCACTAGCGCCCGGTAATCGTGTGCTATGAACTCCGACTGTACCGTCATTGTCTCCACGAATCAGCGGATTGTATCCCTTCAACGTATTCCGCCCGCCCGCAATAATTCCAAAAGGAAAAGGAGGCGTAGGCAGTTCGGCGATAAAATCGTTGTTCTCTTCAGTCACCAACTGTTGACCAGCAGGACCAAAGATCACTTTAAACAATAGGTTGGCGCGAAACCGGTCTGCCATGTCGGCACCTCTGTTAGGTACACCCAACATCACCATCCGCTTCACACGAGAATCGACGACTGCTTGTTGATCAAGCCATGATCGAACGATGAGCCCTCCCATACTATGCACGACCAGCTCGATTTCTTCGACTCCGTGCAACGAGTGAATGACCTGCTCTAGAAATTTTGCGTTCTCCGGAATCGTGAGTTGTGTGCTGGGATAATCGAATGGAATAACCAATCGACCCGATTCTTCACAGGCAGATTTCAATTTACTAAATGACTTAGAAGAGCGAATAATGCCATGAATCAAAATCACGGCTTTCCCCTGCATTGGTTTCAGTTGTTCGGCTTGCTTGATTTCTTCTAATTGTTTCTGGCACTCTTCCAGTGTTCCACTCGCATGACGCTGATCTGTAGAATTTAACAGACGATAGTGTTTGCTGATCACGTTCTGTTGAATTTTCCAGCCTTGAAAAAATTGTACATCGCCCCAGAATTGTCGTCCGCCCATCGTTTTCATCTGTAGCATCTTCTTTTGAAATTCCTTATATTTTTCCCGCAAAGTCGTTTGTTCAGATTCTTCGGCCCTGCAATCCGCCGAAAAAGGCACGATCAGAACGATTCCTAACCAGAAAGATAAAAATTGTTGCATATCAAGTAATCCGCTATACCGCAATCAGGCTCCAGATAAGTAAATTCCTACAAAGCATTGTATCGATTCAGCGAATATATAGAATGCCTTTTAAATAACTCCTCGACTTTTTTATGATAGCCCCTTTATTCACGAACAGACCATCATCAAGCGGTGGAACGCCAATCGCTTTGAATATCAGAGATTCCCTCAAGAAGGACCGTATTTCGAATGGACCAGCAACCTACAACAGCAGACAACCCGCTTCTGGTTTCAGAAGGACTACCCCGCTTTGACAGCATCGAACCACAACATATTCAACCAGCGGTTCAAGCTCTGCTTAAACAGTCCCAGGCCAGTTTAAAGAAAATTGAAGAACAGGCGGAACCATCCTGGCAAGGATTAATGCAACCTCTGGAAGAACTAGACCATCCCTGGGAACGATCATGGGGGCCAGTAGGACATTTATTGGGAGTTAAAAACACCCCAGAATTACGTGAAGCCTACGAAAGCGTATTACCTGAAATTGTGGCTTTCTCATTAAGCGTAAAACAAAGCAAACCGATTTACGACGCAATCAAATCACTACGAAATAGTGATCAATGGGACGAGCTTAACAACGCACAACAACGGATTGTTGACAAACATCTTTTGTCTGCGGAACTCGCCGGCATTGCGCTCACAGGGGAAAAACTCACGCGATTTAATGAAATTGCTACGGAATTATCGACTCTCGCCACTAACTTTGCCAACAATGTACTGGATGCAACGAAAGCCTTTACGCTGGTCATCACCGATAAGGATGATGTAGTGGGTTTCCCGGAAAGTCTTAAACAATTGACGGCCCAATCCTACAATAGTTGGGACAAAAAAGAGGACGACACTGAGGCAACTCCTGAACAGGGCCCGTGGAGAATCAGCCTTGATTTTCCCTGCTTTGGTCCATTCATGCAACACTGTCAAAACCGAGCATTGCGAGAAAAAGTCTACCGCGCATTTATCACTCGCGCTTCAGAAGGCAAGGTTGATAACACTCCGCTGATCCCACAGATATTGAAACTACGCAAGGAAAAAGCCGAGCTCCTTGGTTATGCGAATTTTGCAGAAGTCAGTCTGGCAGAAAAAATGGCTCCCAGCATTGAAGCGGTTCTGGAAATGGAGGAACGCCTGCGTTCGGCTGCCTGGGATGCAGGCCAACAGGATTTAAAAGACCTCCAAACCTTTGCAGCAGAACGCGGCGAAACCGAGCCTATCATCCAGTGGGATTTTGCCTTCTGGTCTGAACGTCTACGCGAGCAGAGATTCAGCTATACCGACGAAGAACTGCGTCCGTATTTCTCTTTGGAAAAAGTATTGGATGGTTTGTTTCAACTGGTAAACCGGCTATTTGGCATTACTGTCACACCGGTTTCTACCGGGATTCCAATCTGGAACGAAGAAGTTCGCTATTTCACCATTTCCAATGAAGCAGGAGAAACGATTGCCGGATTTTACCTTGACCCCTACGCGCGACCTGCAGATAAACGAGGAGGCGCCTGGATGGATGATTGTCTGGGTCGCAAAATTGTGGGAGGAAAGGTCCAGATTCCAGTCGCACATCTGATCTGTAATTCAACTCCCCCTGTCGGGTCGAATCCATCATTAATGACTTTCCGGGAAGTAGAAACACTCTTCCACGAGTTTGGACATGGCTTACAGCATATGCTGACCACAATTAATGAAGCGGATGCAGCAGGCATTAATGGCGTGGAGTGGGATGCGGTCGAACTTGCCAGCCAGTTCATGGAAAACTGGTGCTATCATAAACCAACTTTACTCGGTATGGCCAAACATTATGAAACCGGAGAAACCTTGCCAGATGACTTATTTGAAAAAATCAAAGCCGCACGAAATTATCAGGCAGCGACACAAATGCTGAGACAAAACCAATTTGGAATTGTCGATCTGAAACTTCATAGCGAATTTGATCCTGATGGCCCGCAAACCGTATTCGACGTGCAGCGCGAGGTCGGTCAAACAACGACTGTGCTACCGATGCTTCCAGAAGACCGTTTTCTATGTTCCTTCCAGCATATCTTTGCAGGAGGATATTCGGCCGGCTATTTCAGTTATAAATGGGCTGAAGTCCTGAGTGCCGATGCCTTCAGCGCGTTTGAAGATGCAGGCCTCGATGATGAACAGGCAGTAGTTGATACGGGGAGACGCTTCCGAGATACCATTCTCGCCATGGGTGGCAGTCGTCATCCGATGGAACTCTTTCAAGATTTCCGCGGACGCGAACCAAGCCCCGAACCTCTCCTCAGGCATACTGGTTTGCTTTAAGTAAGGAGTCACGCACTGATTTCGTGAAGGATTCTATGTTTATATTGCCGGTTCCACATTGATTTTTTGTGGCATTCTAAAGAGAGTTCTCTCTCATTATGGGCAAAAAATCAGCTAAAAACCAACGATTGATGATCGGGTAACTTCAGCGGTTCTCTACGAGAAATTCCGGATTCAATCAGGCGACTATTTTCAAAAACTGGCTATTCCAACCTGTACGCTAAAATGCTTGCAGGAAATAAGTTCGAGTGATATGATCCTGCCAATTCAGGAGTCCAATTCACCTGCATTTAAGACTTAAACAAGGACGGAACTTAGATGGCACATCATCTTGAGCAGGCAATTAAAGATAAAACAGCAATTATTGGTATCATCGGACTGGGATATGTCGGACTTCCCTTAATTGACGCTTTTGTAAATTCGGGGTTCAAAACATTAGGATTTGATGTAGATCAGAATAAAGTCGATCAACTTCAAGCAGGCAAAAGCTACATCCAACACATTCCCTCTGAAACGGTAACCCGTTGGCTTGAGAAAAAGCAATTCGAATCGACGACCGATACAGCACGAATGAAAGAAGCAGATGCATTGCTGATCTGCGTACCAACTCCGCTTACCAGCAGTCGTGATCCGGACTTGGCCTATGTGGAAAATACAACAACGGCGATTGCAGAATCGTTACGTCCTGGCCAACTGGTGGTTTTAGAAAGTACGACCTACCCCACAACAACCAGGGACGTGTTACTCCCTATTTTGGAGGCAACAGGCCTGAAACTTGGCGAAGATTATTATCTCGCTTACAGCCCGGAACGGGAAGATCCGGGTAACCCTAATTTTTCTGCAGCAGCTATTCCCAAAGTAGTAGGCGGCATGGAAGAGAATAGTCTACGGATAGCCACCGCCTTGTATGAGCATGCGGTTGTGAATGTAGTACCTGTGTCTTCTCCTGAAGTCGCTGAAGCTTGCAAAATTCTGGAAAACACTTATCGCGCAGTAAACATCGCGATGGTCAACGAACTCAAAACGTTATTTGACCGCATGGATATCGATGTCTGGGAAGTCATTGATGCAGCAAAAACCAAACCATTCGGATTTCAAGCATTCTATCCTGGTCCCGGATTGGGTGGTCACTGTATTCCCATTGATCCGTTCTATCTGAGTTGGCTGGCCCGTAAGGAAGGCTTGACGACACGCTTCATCGAGCTAGCCGGAGAAGTGAATACGAGAATGCCACGCTATGTAATCGATCGATTGGCGGAATTTCTGAATGAACAATCGAAGCCGCTTAAAGGAAGCAAAATTTGCATGCTGGGCGTTGCTTACAAAAAAGATGTTGACGATCCGCGCGAAAGCCCTTCTTTCCATCTGCTTGACTTGTTGCTCGAACGAGGTGTGGAATTTACTTATAATGACCCACACATCCCCAGTCTCCCTAAGATGCGGCACCATAATGTTCCGGCGATGGAAAGCCAGGAATTGACACCTGAATTTTTGGCAGAACAAGATTGTGTGCTGATTGCCACCGATCATAGTGCGTATGACTATGACTTTATTGTCAAAAATTCGAGGATGATTCTTGATACACGAAATGCAACGAAAGAAGTCACGCAAGGTCGAGAAAAAATCTACAAAGCTTAAATAATAATTAGTGAAACAGCCCGATTCAAATGAGTTGGGCTGTTTTCATTTAAGTCTGTTGCTGATGTGTCATTGGTTTATGAAACGAGTTGTTTAAACGCCTGCATTTGCTGCTGAAATTGTTCATCGGACAGCACCGGTGTTAGATGACTGGTTGGAAATTCTTCGGAAAGTTCGACCCAGCTTCGACAGCCGGCGTAACGGGTTTCGTTTTCGACTTCAATTGGATGCGACAAACTGTAAGCACGAATTAGTAATACAAACAGCCCCAGGTTTTTATATTCAAATCGCGTTTGAATTGTCTTTTGATTCAATGCCTGAATCGAATTGAGATGCAGAAGCGCTGAGGGTTCTTTGATTTCCAAAACCTTCTCAACGACAGCATATAATGCCAGCATAATCTTGCCCGAAGCAGGTTCTATCGCAATCGGTGCATTCAGCAAGTCGCTGTACTCAGATTGTAACTGATCTGCCTCTTGATGAAATCGCGTTGGAAAGAGCCAAAACTCTTGGTGATCCACTCGAAATCCCGCTTTCCCTTCGTGAATGCCTCCTTTTCGGACAAGGACTGACTGGACGCCTTGCCCTAACGCGGCACAAACCGCTCCCCATTCTTTAAAGGCTATTTGATTCTTTGTCTGCATTCATTTACCAGGTCAGCTAAAGGCTACTCAATCACTTTTTCTGTGATCGCGGATTTTTCATCCAGTATAGATATCCATCTTCGGCTCCGACAATCAGATCGCGAATTCCATCTTTATCCCAGTCGACGGTACAGGGGCTACTCGTATGGCCGGCCAGTTTTCGTGCGCTTATGGGACCCTGATTTTTTAAGACCACTTTGCCATCAACGGTTTTTACATTGCGATAGAAATCAGCATTCATACTATTCACGAGCAAATCCAGTCGACCATCGCCGTCCCAGTCAACGACATGCAGCTTATAGCGACCGCTACCACCGGCTTGTTTCGGATTCATTTGAATTGGCTTAAGAGACTCATCCACAAATATTCGTTTACCCGGTAATAATTTCAGATCCTTGCCCTCACGAGTCCGTTCAAAGAATGCAAGATATCCTTCATGATCCAGCATCACTAAATCAGTAAGACCATCTTGATTATAGTCGATTGCAACAGGCGTTGTTCTCCACTGTGTGACCAATTGGTTACCCCGGGGACTCCACCAGTTCCAGGCCGGCTTGGGGACAGCCCCATTCCATTCTACGCTCACTGTCTGGGCTGAAGCGAGCTTAGGCTTCTGCCGCGTCCCGATGTTCTGGTAACAGAGAATTTCTCCCCAAATGGAATTCACGAGTAGATCGGGAAGACCATCCTGATTCCAGTCTGCCACGGTCTGAGTCGTGTAACCCCACTTCGCTTCACAAGGGCCTTGAATGGAGCCATTGGGTCCCGCTTGAATTCGAATTGGGCGTCCACCTGCCTTGAGGTACCGCGGCGCAGCCAGCTTAGGTGAGCTGGCATGACCATCTAAATTTTCAATCAGACCAATATAGCCAGCGGTATTACCACAGATGAGATCTTCATCGCCATCTCCGTCCCAGTCGTAAGCATAAGGGGTTGCCAGCGCACCAAACTTAACACCCGCTGCTTTTTGCCGAAAATAGCGAGGCGGGAGAAACTGAGGAAGCCCCCCCAATACCTCTC
>Ga0075117_1002244_pt1 | contig 11217 bp, 7 predicted proteins | sample AntAceMetag02UKJ_FD_69789 | JGI IMG/M metagenome (GOLD analysis project Ga0075117, IMG submission 69789) | Saline lake microbial communities from Ace Lake, Antarctica - Antarctic Ace Lake Metagenome 02UKJ | ecosystem: Environmental > Aquatic > Non-marine Saline and Alkaline > Saline | place... | reverse complement strand
GGCTCAGGCGATTCAGGCGTATGGCGAATTTGCTCAGTTGCATTCCCCACTGTCGGGCGCAGTCGAAGAATGGTGGGTCAATCTGCTGGCCGCGTGCGGAGATCTTGACGGACTCAGAAAACTGGCCGCTTCGGATAGTCTGCCCGCCATCGGTTGTCTGGCGTTTCTGACCGCAGAGCATGATTCCGCCGAACCGGCGTTCAACGAATTGATCAGCCGACTTAGAAAGACTGTGGGAAAGAAAGTCGTCGTGTTGCCGGGCTTGCCTGGCCTGATGCACATGCTGCTGATCCTGCGAAAGAACGACACGCAGTCACGCGCGTTGCTGAAGTCGTTGTGTGCGGCGGCAGCGAAGGAATGGCCGGAGGATTGGAAAGCCATTCCAACGCTGATGATTGCCGCGATTAACTACGGAGATGCGCCGTCGGCAAAGACAAAAGCTGCGTTCAAAAATGTCCTGAGCGGAAACGTAAAATACCACGTGCCGATTGTTCAGGCGATCGCTGCACATCTCAATCAATGGTTCCTGCCTTCGGAACAATCCAACTATTCGACTTCGCTGACGGCCGCAGCCACTCACTTCGCTGAACTCGGAATGAACTGGCTGATCGCACTGTGTGAAGACGGAGCCGCTGTTGCTGGCAGTGCAGGTCAGGCGAAAACTCAGCACGGGACACGCCACACAAAACTCGGTACATTTCCGATGCTGACATGGGTTCAACAAACATCGCTGTGGAAACGAAAACTGGACTCATTGCGTGAGATCGTGGACGGAAATTCTGGCCGATTAAAATCCGCAGCTGGCAGTTCGATGTACGACGAACGGATGGCCTGGGAACTGGAGATTGGTGATTCAAAAACAACCGGCTACGCGTGTCCTCGACCGATCCTTCAGAAACGTTCGAAAAAATCATGGACCGGCGGCAGACCGGTCGCCCTAGAACGACTCTACAAAAACCATTCATCGCCGGAATACGCGTTTCTAACCGAACAGGATCGAGCCGTCTGTCGCAGCATCGTCGCTTCGGAAGTCTCGACGGGGTACTACAAGTACACAGAAACCGTTTACAACTTTGATTCTGGCGAGGCTCTGACAGCGTTGATCGGACATCCGCTGGTGTTTACCGAAGGCAATCGCACGCAGCCTCTGGAAATCACATCCCGGCGACCGCAACTGGTGATTCAACGCAAGGCTTCCGGCCTGCGGCTGGAACTGGATCCTCAGCCTTTCGGCGAAAACAGCATGGTCGTCGTCAAAGACGGATCTCACCGGTTGGTCGTCGTCAAGTTCACGCACGAACAACTGAAACTCGCCGGCATTCTGGAAGGCGCGCTGGATGTTCCTAGGAGTGGTGAAGCCGACGTGCTGGCGACAGCGAAGTCACTGTCATCGCTGTTATCCGTGCAGTCCGATATTACATTCGGCAAGGACGAAGCCGATGCGAACGTCAAATCGATCGATGCGAATGCTTGCCCACAACTGCATCTGTTGCCGTTTCACGCAGGTTTGCGAGCCGAATTTTTCGTCCAGCCGTTTGGCGACAGCGGGCCGTTTTTTGCTCCCGGACAAGGCGGCGAAAACGTGTTCGCCGAGTTGCTGGGAGAATCCGTTTCGACGCACAGAAACCTGAAACGCGAAACAAAGCTGGCTCAGGAAATCGTGGCCGCCTGTCCGGCTTTAGCCAACAACAGCGATGGTAAATTGTCCGCCGCAGAATTCTCGTTCGCCGACGATGCGCTGAACATGCTGCTGCAGATCGAACCGCTTCGAGAAGCTGGCAAACTGATCGTCCACTGGCCGCAGGGACAGTCTTTGCGCGTCGCTGGCACCGTGACGGAAAAGCAACTGCGAGTCAAAATTAAACGCGACAAAGACTGGTTTGCGGCGTCCGGCGAAGTGGTCGTCGACGAATTGCTGCAGATGGATTTCATGAAACTGATGGATCTGGTGTCCGCCAGCCCCGGCCGATTCGTGCAACTCAACGACGGTCGGTTTCTCGCTCTGACGGAACAATTTCGCAAACGGATCGCAGGCCTCGCAGCGTACGGCGAACGCAAAGGCGACACTTTGCGGTTTCCTCAAATCCGAGCGTCGGCGTTCAGCGATATCGACGACTGGTGTACGTTAAAATCCGACAAGCACTGGAAGGCGTGCCTCAAACGCATCAAAGACGCGGGTGATGTCGTGGCCGACGTGCCGTCAACGCTGAACGCCGAATTGCGAGATTATCAAATCGAAGGCTTTCGTTGGCTCTGCCGCCTGGCTCACTGGGGAGCCGGTGCGTGTCTGGCCGACGACATGGGACTTGGGAAAACTCTGCAGGCCATCGCCATGCTGCTGCGTCGAGGTGCCGATGGCCCGGCGCTGGTCATCGCCCCGATGTCGGTGTGCTTCAACTGGGAAGCCGAACTGCAGCGCTTCGCTCCGACGTTGAATCCACGCATGTTCGGGGCAGGTGACCGCGATGCCTTCTTCGCGGAACTCGGCCCGCGCGATGTGGTGATCACCAGTTACGGCTTGCTGCACACGGAGGCCGAACGGTTGCAATCCGTTCAATGGACCACCGCCGTTCTTGATGAAGCTCAAGCGATCAAGAACACGCTAACGAAACGATCGCAGGCCGCGATGTCACTGACCGCTGACTTCCGCATGCTCCTGACGGGCACGCCGATCGAAAATCATCTGGGTGAATTATGGAACCTGTTTCAGTTTATCAATCCCGGCCTGCTGGGTTCGATGGAACAGTTTCATCAGCGCTTCGCTCTGCCGATTGAACGTGATCACAACCGCGACGTCGGTCAACAACTCAAGCGACTGGTGCAGCCGTTTCTGTTGCGTCGCACAAAAACGCAGGTGCTCAGCGAACTGCCGCCGCGCATCGAAGTCACGGTGCCGGTAACACTCACCGATGAAGAAGCCGTCCTGTACGAAGCCGCCCGCCAGCGTGCGGTGCAGGAACTGGCCAAGGATTCCGATGCCAAGGGCAAGCATCTGCGGATACTGGCCGAAATCATGCGACTTCGCCGAGCGTGCTGTCATCCCAGCCTGCTGTTGCCCGAATGCAATCTGCCCGGCGCGAAGCTGACGGCGTTTTCTGAGACGATTGATGACCTGATTGAGAACAAGCACAAGGCGCTGGTGTTCAGTCAGTTTGTGGATCACCTGTCGATTTTGCGAGCCGAACTGGATCGCAAAAACATCGCGTACCAGTATCTCGACGGTTCGACATCAATGAAGGACCGTAAGAAGGCCGTCGATGCCTTTCAGAACGGCGAAGGCGATGTGTTTTTGATCAGCTTAAAAGCAGGCGGCACGGGATTGAATCTGACCGCCGCCGACTACGTGCTGCACATGGATCCATGGTGGAATCCCGCCGTCGAAGATCAGGCGGCCGATCGAGCTCACCGCATGGGGCAGCTTCGTCCGGTGACGATTTATCGCTTTATTACGCGCGGTACGATTGAAGACAAAATTCTGGCCCTGCACGCGACCAAACGCGATCTCGCCGACAGCCTGCTGGAAGGTACCGACACCACCGGTCGCCTGTCAGCGGAAGAACTGCTGGCGCTGATTCGTTAGGCGGATTTCGTTGATTTTTTTTGGCAGGCAGATTAAGGACAATGGCATCCGCCGGGTGCTGCGTTGGAAGCCGTGGGAAATAGGTCATGTCGCGGTCAGTATTAAGGTTAAGGCTTCTGACACCTTAATCGCACCAGCTCATCACGGTAGGCTTTCCAATTTGTGAACAACAACTCTGTGGGGCGGCGATGATCGCCTGAAATTCGCGGTTTTCATGCTCCAGTAGCAGTCGCCGGGCCTCGCGAAGTTCGAACAACCATCGAATTGACTGTTGGACAACGACTCCGTTGAATCGCTATGTTGCTAGGATGGTGGCCAGTCTTCGAAAAACGAAAGGTTTCCCGATGTCAAACGTGTTGGATGTTCCGGAAGTGCGAGCGGCGGCCGTCCGTTTGACGCCGGCTCAGTATCATCGACTCTATGAAATGGGCGTCATTCCTGAAAAAACTGAATTACTCTCCGGGATCCTGGTGAAAAAAATGCCTAAGTCACCGCTGCATACCTGGATGGTCATTTTTCTCCAACAATGGCTGGGAACGATCGTCAATGGCGGCTTGCACATTCGCGCTGAGCAGCCGCTGACCTTGAGTGACTCCGAACCGGAACCCGATCTCGCAGTTGTGACCGGAGATTTGAACGAGTACCGTTATCAGCATCCGTCGTCCGCAAAACTTGTCATTGAAGTGGCATTGAATAGCGAAGCGATGGATCGGCAGAAAGCCGAGATCTATGCCGCCGCCGGTGTGCAGGAGTATTGGATCGTACTACCCAGCAGCAAAGCAATTGCTGTCTATCGTAGCCCGTCGGATGGACTGTATCGCGAGTGCAGCGAGTACGGCATCGATTCTCCTCCAGCACCCTTGCTTGCACCCGATTCGGTCATTCCAGCGAGCGAACTGTTTGCTGGCTGAGAGAGCATGTTTATGCTCAGTCGCGAGATGTCTTGATGGTGATGTTCCCCAGATCTCGGTCTTCTCCGGGTTGGATGACGAGGTGGCGGAATGCTCGATCGATGATGCGATTGGAGGTCTCGACCTGCGCGGAGTATTTCCAATCGGGTGACAGGCCGAGCACCTCGAAACGCCCGTCATCGTCGACGAGTATCTTCGTTGGGTTGATCCGTTTTCCTTCAACGCTGGCCCACATCGCTGTCTCGTCGTCACTTTGAAAGTCACCATAGTCGATCGAAATTGTAGCATCGGTGATCGGTTCGCCATCTTTGTCGACAAGCCGACCGTGGACTCGTCCCGCAGCGGCCAGCTTGATCGTGAATTCCTTACCTTCTCCGTGTTCGACAATGGTGCCGCCCATTAGGCCTCGGCTTCGATCAAAGACGAAGACTTTGCGGCGTTGATCGGGAAGCAGGTCTTCGACGACGAAGCCTTGCGGCTGTTTGTCCTGCCATCCCCAGCGTTCGTTTCCACCGTAAATTTCGAGCTCAGCCGTCGCTGGTTTTCCATCGGGATTAAGGATCGTGACGGCGATCGGATTCGCTTTGGCGATCGGCAAATCCGCCTTCACGACAGCTTCGTTCGGCTGTGGTTCAACGAGTGCCAAGCGGTTGTAGTTGCCTGGCATCAGAAGAGTCGGATTCGTGTCGTAGTCCGGGAAGTTGCCATCGGGATTGCGATACTTGGCCAGTTCGAATTCGCCGTAGCCGCGCGAGTAGACCGACATTCGTGCGTGGTCGCGATTTCCGGTGCTCAACGCGATGACTCCCGGTGTCGGCAGGACGGGGATTCGATAGTTTCCATTGGAGTCCGTGAAGTTGCGACCGTCGAGATACGCTCAAGAACAGCCCGGATACTTCGCCTCCAGTTCGCGATTGCGAAACCAGTAGTAGCTGATTGCACTCTGGAAGGGTTCGTCGGTGGCGGCTTCGTAGGCTCGCCCTTCGGCCCAGACGCCTTGCTTCAATTGAAAGTCGATTTGGTAAGTGGCATCGTTGGACGTCTGCCTGTTTGCTTCGTCGGTTTTGGCCGTGGTTGGAATGTACGGAGCGCTGCGAGGCCCGTGGGCGAGAAACTGATTGCCGTCGCCAGCGGGCAGGCCATCAATTCGATAATTCCCCAATGCGTCCGTTGTTGCCATCCAGTGCTGGAGTTCGCGTGTGCTGGTCATTCGCTGGTCGTTGACGATATTGGTCTGTACGAGGGCACCGACGATTGGCAATCCGGTGTCGACATCGGTGACTTTCCCGCTGACCGCTGACGCAGGCCCGATCACCGCATCGAATTCCGGAGGATAGAGCTTCGTGGGCGGGTTGTAGTTATAGCCTTCTGCTTGTGGGACCATCACGATCTCGTTTCCGCCATCGTTTCGCACCACCAGGTTCGTGGACTCGAATCCTGGCCGCTCGACCAGCAGTTCAAAGAAACAATCGGCGGGCAATTCATTGAGCTGAAATCGCCCCTCAGCATCCGTCGTTGCTTTCGGCAGTGCATCACGAAGCGGCACCTGCGGGATCGAGTTGACAACGCTGGCGACGTCACGAATGCGATACTCGTCCGTATCAGGTTCCGGATCGACGGGACGGAAATTACGAAGGCCACCGTTCTTTATTCTGAGCTCGCGTTTCGAAAACCAGCGAATGCGAACGCTCGCTTCCGCAATGGGCTGTCCATCAATATCGATCAACCGCCCCGACACTTTGAGCCCCTCAGGTTCGAGCTTGACGGGTTCGCCTAGACCAGGAAGGTTAGCGTTTTGTTCTGGCCAATCCGGTTCAACTCCGGCCAAAGCACCAAACTTTCGTGGACTCGTGTGCTCGAACGCGTATCCATTGGCACGAACAACCATTCTTTCACGCATGTCCCAAATGGCAACTTGATCCGGGCCGGGCGGAATACGTTTCAGTTCAAACTGGCCGTTCTGATCGGTGACGACTCGCACCGGCTGCATCGGAGCATCGTCGTAAACTCGACTACGCCACCAGTAAACCTCGGCACCGGCGAGCGTCCCATTGCTACCGAGAATCGTTCCCCGGATCACACTCAGCGGAACAGCGTCAACGGATGACTTCACAATTGGCACCGTCTCTTCGACTGGCTTCGCGGACGTTTCCGTTTGCTCGTCGGGGCTGATGGGTTCAACGGGCGGCGGGGCCGCGACGATGGTCGCGGGAGTGAACGACATTCCCGCAATCAAAATGGCTGCCAATGAGAGTGTCGCCGCCGACAGTCTGGCTCCCACGCCAGCTTGCAGCGAAAGGCTGCGACCACTGTCCATGATGCGCATCACGCGGTGTTTGAGCATGCTGTTTCCCGAAGCGATTCCTACTGCAGAACCGAGCGGGACATCACATCGCTCGGCCAAGTCAACCAACCGTCGCACATAACTTTCCCGCGATGCACCCAGCCCCACGGCATAGTCGTCGCACACGTCTTCAGCCGTTCCTTCGATCAAGTCGACCAGTCGCCACAACAGTGGCTGGAAGAAGAACAGCGACAACGCCGCATGGTTCAGCATTCGCACCAACACGTCGTGACGCTTCAGGTGAGCCAGCTCGTGGGCGAGCACATCGCGAATGCTGCCGTTGGGGCTGTCACCTATCGTGGCCTCCTGGTCACTGCAAAGATGGATCACCGGATTCCAGATTCCGGTGAGGAATGGGCTTTCAAAATACGGGCTACAAACGACTCGAGGTGGTTTGACTTTGAGTTCGCCTGCCATGCGTTCGCAAAGCTGCTGAATCTGAACGTCCGCCGGAACGCTATGCTTCAGCGATCTTTTCAGCGACCGATAGGCTCGGATATGCCGAATCAGTAAGCCCAGAGAAACCACCAGCCAGACCGCAGCAAAGGCGGACTTGCCAGCGAATTCCCATCCACTTGAGGCGAAGAGACTGGCATCTGACGAATCGAATATCGGTTCGCTATCGGTCGGTTCATGCCGACTTGGATCGCTCGACAAACCATCAGGCTGTAGAGGTGAGTTGATGTTCGCCAGCGTGGCTGATTCATCGGAAAGTACCGTTGGCGTTTGCATGGGAAGCGTGCCATCAACAACGCTCGTCGGGTCTGTCTGTCGTGGAAGCGATTGCATCGGAAGAGAAGCCTAGGTTTGAACCACCGGTTGCTGATTGAGACCGGTTGGCCACCAGCCGTCGACGTGAGTCTGCTGCATCGCCATCGTTACCAGTGGCGACACCAGGATGGCAATCATCGTGAACCGATAGATCACCGACAGCACTGCGGCGTCGCGCAGGCGACAAAGTCGAACGGCGGCGAACGCCAACAGAATCAGAAACGTGGACTGCACCAGAGACAGCAATCCGAACTGCCAGATGGTTTCAACGGAGTACACAATATCCATGGCTATCCCTGCTTTCTGGCTTGACGGTTGATCAATTTGCGAAGGTCGGCCAGTTCTTCTGACGACACGTCTTCGCTTTGCAACAAGTGGGCGACTAGGCCTTCAACACTGCCGCGAAACACGCGTTTCAGCAGGTCGTGAGTGGCCGATTGCTTGAAATCCGATTCTTGGATCAGCGGATAGAAGGTGAAGGTGCGGCCTTCGGTTTTGTGATCGACCGCCTGCTTTTCTTCTAGGCCGCGCAGCAGCGTTTGGACGGTGCTATGGGCGATCGGTTCGGATTCGTTGATTTGGTCGGTGATTTCGCGAGCCGTCGCCCGTTCACGTTCCCACAGCACCTGCATGATCAGCAGTTGCACTCGTCCCAATTGCGTGGCGGTCATTGACTGTCCTCGTGTTTCACATGTCGTTTACCACACTAAATCTAACGTAGTAAACATCAGGTGTCAATCGGCGAAGTCAACTTCTCCGCAATCAAGGCATCTATGTCGCCGCGTGTGTGACCATTCCAGATGAATCTGTCCCGGTACGGCGTGTGACAAGCGACGGAGTTGATTCTGCGATGAGGCGTCAGCCGGTGCCGTGCCAACGCCTTGTCTTCCGTCAACAGACACCGTGGGGGTAAACCAGTCGATTTTCCGCGTTGTCAGATTCATGGATTCCGGCGAACTTCGAGACCACAGCAGAGGCTGTTGCGGAGGAATGATCCGCTCATCCGCTGTTCCGGCAAGGGCAGTGATCGGTTTGTCGAGACCTGTGCCCGAATAGCCGAACACGTCCCCTGTGACAGGAACGTGCAAATAGACTGGTGAAAATCCTGCCCGGCCCGCGTGAAACTCCTGCCGCCATTCGGTCGCCAGCAGGTCCTGCAGCGAATTCGGAAATTCTCCATGCTGACGTCGCCATGCCTGAAGTTCCAAGATCAGCAGCGTGGCTCGTTCGTCGGTGAGCGTCGCGACGAAGGTTTGAAATTCGGGAGACCCGCGAAGCGGCTCCGACCGCAGAACTGGTTCGTTTTTGAGATCCAGTCCACGGTCGTCGGTGGTCAGCAAAATTCGGACAACGTCGTCCCGCAAAACTGTCGAGGCATGCGTCTCGACATCATCGTTCGGCCAGTATTGCGCGGACGTGAGTAACTCACACAGCGCCACAATCTGCGCGCAGCGCATCAATTCGGACGGTTCGGGCGTGCGATGAGGAATCGTTGCGGCAATGTCTTCGCGATGGATTAACGTGGCGAGCAGACGGGATTGCGAATCGAGCGTGCGATAGAGTTCCACCGATTGCGGATCAGCGTCGGTGTGCAGCACCCAACCGAGATACGACGTGCGGTTGCACAGCATGGCTTTGGGCGATATCAGAGACTTCGTGATGTCTTGCAGTTCGACGAATGCAGTCCTGAGTTCCGCTTCAGTCACCTTGTCATCGGCCCCCCATTCTGCGATTTCCCGCAGCAGGTTTTGTTCTGCATGGCAGGCCATCAGCCATTGTTTCCAGTTGGCCGACACCTGATGCAGCAGCCGAACCATCCTGACGCCGTCGCGCAGACACGCACCTGCTTCGTCGTGGTTGGTGTCCGCAGTCAGTTGACGCGAAGCCGCGATACAGGCGGCTGCAAGTTGATCAGTCGGATGAGTGACCCAAGGAGTAAGTTGCTCTGTCGGAAGAGCCGTCAGTAGCTTAACGTCCGTGGCCGCTCGCAGTTGATGAAACAGCGGAATGTCGCGCTGGCCATCGTCCTGAGCCTTCGACATCGCGGCCAGCGACTTCCACGCGCGAGACAACGCTTTAGCTTCGACAGGCTGCGCAGATTCGCGACGAAGTTCGGCCTGAAACGCTGGTAAAAATCCGCATTGCCGAGACTGCAAGGCGTAGCGTGAAGACAACCATGGGAACGGATTGGCTCGCAAAGCTGGCACCGCTCGCAAGGCAACGCACACGGCAATCGCGACGATCCCGATTCGCACGGCATTCACTTTCCACGACTGCCTCAGTTCGGTGGTGAACCGAATCGTCAGCAACGACGCTGCTGCGGCTGCCAAAACGACTGGCCAGACAAGTTTCTGTAGGGGCAGATCAAGAAAGAAGAGTTCGGGAAGGACGGCAAACAGCAAGATCGACATGCTGCCAGCCACGATCCCACTTTGACGAACCACGTTAGTGTCGGAGATACGCCTTGATGAGCACCAAACAGAAGCGTCCCGTCACGGTGTTCGGTCCGGTAGGCTCGCAGCCCGCATTCCTGAAAAAACAAAGCCCCCAAGAACGTCAGCAGACTGACTCGCGTGGCGGGTAAAGCTGTGTCGGACAGGAATAGCAGAGCCACCGCCAGAACGCACCACACCAGAACGAACGGCGTTACTGTGCGAACTTCTTTCCACAGTAATGCACGGGCCATGCGCCCGGTGGATTCCTGTTGCCGCGAAATTCGCGCGATCCAGTGCGGTCGTTGCAGCCATGAAAACAGACGTCGCACGGGCGTCAGAAATGACGGACGGCTGACGTTGTCGATCAGCGAACTGTCTACGGTCGAGTGACCGCCGACAAGCGATGTTAGCGACACAGAAAGATCGTACGGCAGGATTCCACGGTGCCACGCGATGGACATCAACGTGACAATCCCCAAACTTGCCAGCAGAGTCCCTTGGAAAAAGGCGTCCCCGAAATTCTTCGACTCCAAGACCGTCAGCACGAATGCCATGACCGGCCACGACAACAATGTTGCGATCACCGCTGTCATCACTTTGCGCAATGTCATGGCCCAGCACAACGAACACACAATCGGCAGCAGAATCAGCGAGACCACGTACCAGATGGGAACGCTATTTGGCCAGCGAAACGCTATGCTCGAAAGCTCCGCCCAGCGGAACTGAACAGAAGTCGTCAGCGCAACCAACGCGGCAATGGCACTTTCGATCAACGCCAGAGTTGCCAACAAAGCCAGCGTTGCGACAGCGATAGGGACGAGTTTGCCGAGCATCATCTGTCGCCATGTCGGCGCCAGTTGGAACAACAGCGGTGATGTTCGTTCTTCCGTTTCCAGTGTGAATGCCATGCACAGCGCCACGGGCACAAACAGCGCGGCCGCCAGCAGATTCACGTAGATTCCGTCCGCTAGAATGTCATTCCACGTGAACACTTTCGAGCCGTTAACAACGGATATCATTCCCAGTAGAAAAAACGGCGACGCAACCCCAACGGCCAACAGCCAGACCGGTCGCAGCGTGCGATATTCTTTCCACATCAAATGCCAAGTGGGTGCAGCCATGAAAAGTCCCGATCTTTTTGACAGTGAAGACAATCTTGTTGAACGTGTCTTTCGT
>Ga0075117_1002243_pt1 | contig 11218 bp, 11 predicted proteins | sample AntAceMetag02UKJ_FD_69789 | JGI IMG/M metagenome (GOLD analysis project Ga0075117, IMG submission 69789) | Saline lake microbial communities from Ace Lake, Antarctica - Antarctic Ace Lake Metagenome 02UKJ | ecosystem: Environmental > Aquatic > Non-marine Saline and Alkaline > Saline | place... | reverse complement strand
CAGCATCGCAATAATGGTATCGTCTAAATGAGGGAAAATATCGGTCAAAATAAGGGAACGTGAAATCCATAGAAAAGCAGTTATAAAGAAAACTAAGGAAACTACTTTCTCCTCATAGCTCATTACACCAAGCTTCTTTAATAAATCCTTAATTTCTGACTCGCCTGCTTTGAACTTTCCTTTCTTAAAAGTGAAAGCAAATTTTGTAAGATAAACCCAGCAAATCCCTAATAATACCAAAGACAAGGGAAGCCCGAATGTCATCCACTGAGCAAAGCTTATCTCTATGCCATAGATTTCTTGAACCACCCCAGCTAAAACCAAATTAGGAGGTGTCCCAATTAAGGTAGCTATACCACCAATAGAAGCCGAATAGGCTATGCTTAACATGAGTGCTTTTCCGAAAATGAGATTTTCATTGACCTCCGTCCCGGGGTGATCTCTTAACTGTGCTATAATGGCCATTCCTATAGGTAGCATCATCACGGATGTGGCCGTATTAGAAATCCACATAGACATAAATGCGGTGGCAATCATAAAGCCCAAAATGATTTTGGATACATCTGTACCCACCAACTTGATAATATGCAGGGCAATCCTTTTATGGAGATTCCATTTCTCAATAGATATGGCTAAAATAAAGCCTCCTAGATACAAGAAGACGTATTTATGTCCGTAAGATGCCGTGGTAGCTCCTATATCCAAAGCCCCGGTTAAAGGAAAAAGTATGATAGGCAAAAGTGCCGTAACGCTAATATCAGTAACCTCAAAAATCCACCAAATAGCTATCCAACAAGTACAAGCCAAAACCGCTACACCCTCTTCAGAGAGCCCTTCGGGTTTAAGAAACATAAGCACCAGGGCAAAAGCCAATGGCCCCAAAAGCAGAGGAATTAGTTTATTTTTCAGCACAGTTGGGCTTAAATGATTAAATATAAATGTACGAATAGATAAAGAATTCGGTGTCTATTAATTCGTAGATTTACCTCATGTCAACACTAAAACTCATTTCCTTGATAGTCATGGCGGCCTTTTATGGCTTTACCGGCTTCATGCACTTCAAAAGCCCGAAGTTCTTTTTGAAAATCACTCCCAAATGGGTTCCTGCTCCCGAAAAGGTAAACCTGGTTGTAGGAGCCATAGAAATCGCACTGGCCATCGGAGTCTTAATACCTCAAACACGGCATTGGGCAGCTTGGGGAATCATCGCTTTGCTAGTAGCAGTTTTTCCAGCCAATATTTATCATTTCCAAAAATCCTTAGAAAAGAAAAGGCAGGTAATACCTACGCTGATAAGACTCCCTATTCAATTCCTAATGATTTATTGGGCTTACACATTCGTGTAAAATGAAGGTATTCAATGTACACAGTAGAATCATAAATGGAGCATTTTGGGAAGTAGCAGCACTTCTTGATACTTTGGCCACAAAAGATGACAATATATGGCCCTCTGAATTATGGCCAGCTTAGCGATTCCGTGATGGCTTAATTGTAGACTCCCATGGTGGTCACGGCCCCATACACTACTTTGTGAAGACTTATATTAAAGGAAAATTTGTAGAATTTGAGTTTACTAAACCTTCAGGGTTTAATGGCGTCCACTATTTTAAATTTGAAGAAATAACGCAGCATCAAACTCGAGTGACCCATATCATTGATATGAAACTCTCTTGGCTTGGAATTTTAACTTGGCCTTTGTTTCTCAGGTGGCTTCATGATGCTTTAGCCGAAGACGCCCTAGATAAAGTTCAGAATCAATTTGACAAAGGAAATAGAAAAACAATATGGAATTTTTGGGTCCTGTTTCTCAGAAAGTTATTGGGCTAAGTTTCGTTATTCCTGTCTAAGACAAGTAATTGTTTGATTTCTTTCTGGATCAAAGCCTCTTAAAAAAATCGATTAGCCCTATCCGTTCTATTATCTTCTTGTCAAACAAGGTAAGGCACAAATAAAGGATGATAACCAAGTAAACGAAAATAACAATAGACACTTGTCTAACTTTAGAGCCCAATAAGTCAAAAAAACTTAGTACTTTTATGCCAACTTAAGCACTATTTTGACCCAACAGGTCAATCACTTCACCTAGATTAAAAAAAGCCATGTCTACCTATTCTGTTGCTCAGATTGAATCTTTGACTGGTATAAGTGCTCATAAACTCAGGATGTGGGAAAGACGCTACCGTTTTCTCAAACCAAAAAGAACAGCCACCAACATTCGCTACTATTCAGACAAGGACTTAATCAAACTCATCAATATTGGTATCCTCGTAAACAGTGGTATAAGAGTTTCTGAAATAGACCGCTTAGATGAAAGCGAAATAAACCAAAAAGTAGCATATCTCAGTGCCTCTTCCAAAGTGGGGATTGAAAACGAAATTGCGGCATTAACTGTGGCTATGATAAATTTTGACGAGGTTGCCTTTTCTCAGATTTTGACTTCAGAAATAAAGTCTAAAGGAATGTTTCCAGTTATGATGAACCTTATATATCCATTCTTAAACCATATCGGTATTCTTTGGATTACCAACAAATCTATCCCTGCCCAGGAGCATTTTGTTTCCAATCTTATTAGACAAAAACTATTAAGAAAAATTGATGAATTGGATGATGCTCCAGAAGCTGCTCAAAGCATAGTTCTTTTCCTTCCCCCATGGGAAGACCATGAACTTGGGCTACTTCTAGCACAGTACATGGCTAAAAGACTTCGGTGGCGAGTACTCTACTTAGGTCAAAAAGTACCTTTTTCAAACATCAACGAAACTATCGAGAATATAGGTGCCCACCTTGCTTTAACCTTACTCATCACACCTCAAAACGAAAGACAAAAGAAACAATTCAAGGCGTTTGTGGAAGAAATAAAAGTACCTATTTTAGTTGCAGGAAATCCTGCTCAGCTGAAAAATATAAATTCACCTAAGCTTAGTATTCTCTCTCGTCCAGCAGACTTGAATGCCTATTTGCTAAATAAAGAGAAGTAGACTAACTAGACCTAATTCTAGTTCATTTTAATGATTATCTAAATCAAAAGCAATTCTCTCTGTGGACTTCCTCTATTTTTTTTATACTTTCAGCTTTTTAAGTCTTCATCAATAAAAACTCATCAATTAAATTGATGCTTCTATTCAGGGTCTGTTAGCTCCTTGAATCCGAAAAGCATTAAAACCTTATCGAAATGCAAAAACATAGCAAATACCCTAAACTTCTAGAGCCTTTAGATTTAGGATTCACCACACTAAAAAACCGAGTTTTAATGGGCTCTATGCACACTATGCTAGAGGACATTGAAGGAGGTCACGCTCGCTTAGCAGCCTTTTATGCAGAAAGAGCAAGAGGACAAGTGGGTCTTATAGTGACAGGGGGTGTAGCTCCTAGCAAAGAGGCTTTGGCATTACCTTTCGGTGACCCAATGGCTACCAAAGAAGAGGCTGAAAAACATAAAGTTATTACCAAAGCGGTGCATGATGAAGGTGGTAAAATTTGTATGCAAATCCTTCATACAGGACGTTACGGTTATTCTGAACTCAATGTTTCTGCCAGTGATACCAAAGCACCTATTTCTCCATTTCCGGCCAGAGCATTGACTACGGAGGAAGTAGAAAGAACTATAGAAGACTACGTCAACTGTGCTAAACTGGCTCAGTTTGCCAATTATGATGGTGTGGAAATTATGGGTTCGGAAGGTTATTTAATCAATCAATTCATTGTCACTAAAATCAACAGACGTACTGATAAATGGGGTGGTTCTTATGAAAACCGAATCCAGTTCCCATTAGAAATAATCAAGAGAACACGTGCCGCTGTTGGAGATAATTTCATCATTATCTACAGACTTTCCATGCTTGATTTAGTAGAAGGCGGAAGCACTTGGGATGAAGCTGTTCAGCTAGCCAAAGAAGTAGAAAAAGCAGGGGCAACCATTATAAACACAGGAATTGGATGGCATGAAGCCCGAATTCCTACCATTGGTACTATCGTGCCCAAAGGAGGTTTTGCTTGGGTGACTAAGCGAATGATGGGTGAAGTGAAAATTCCACTTATTGCTACCAATAGAATCAACATGCCTGATATAGCCGAAAAAGTACTAGAGGATGGCTGTGCAGACATGGTTTCAATGGCGAGACCCTTCTTAGCCGATCCTGAATTGGTAATTAAGTCCATAGAAAACAGACCAGAAGAAATCAATACATGTATCGCCTGTAATCAGGCTTGTTTAGACCATACTTTTACGATGCAGATCTGCTCCTGTATAGTAAACCCAAGGGCCTGCCATGAGACAGAAATTAATTATTTACCAACTACTAATAAGAAAAAAATAGCCGTAGTTAGTGGAGGGCCAGCAGGTTTGGAAGCAGCCACAGGAGCCGCAAAAAGAGGTCATTCTGTAACGCTTTTTGAGGCTGAAAAAGAAATTGGAGGCCAGTTTAACATGGCCAAAGTAATTCCGGGCAAAGAAGAATACGCTCAAACGATCCGATACTACAGCGTTATGCTCAAAAAACATCGGGTAGATGTCAAATTGGGTACTAGAGCCACTTTTGAAAACTTAAAATCTGGTGGATTTGATGAGATTATAATAGCCACTGGTGTTACACCTAGAAAATTAAAACTAGAAGGTTCTGACCATCCTAAAGTGCTCAACTATGCAGATGTGCTCTACCGAAAGATGCCCGTAGGAAAAAGTGTAGCCGTAATAGGTGCTGGAGGAATAGGTTTTGACATGGCCGAGTATCTAGCCCATAATATGTCTCATGAATCTGTGAGTTTGAATGTAGAAAGCTACATGAATGAATGGGGCGTAGACATGAATTTCAGTCGAGGCGGGTCTCTGGCAGAATCTGCAAACCCTATACCATCTCCTAGAGATATTTACTTGTTAAAACGTTCTCCTGGAAAGCATGGCAAAAATTTAGGAAAAACGACGGGTTGGATTCACCGCTCTAGTTTGGCTATGAAAAAGGTTAAGCTTCTAGCCAGTGTCACATATCAAAAAGTTGACGATCAAGGATTGCATATTTTGGTGGGTGAAGAGCCTCAGATACTTCCAGTAGATAATGTAGTAATTTGTGCAGGTCAAGAACCTTTGAGAGCTATGTTTGAAGAACTAAAAGCAAATGGCCAAAGTGTACATTTGATAGGCGGAGCAAACATTTCGGCAGATCTAGATGCCAAAATGGCGATTAAAGAAGCAACATTACTCGTAGCAGAGATATAAATAGTCCTACGCATCTGGAGTCCTTCGTGATTTCAGATGCTTTCTTGTGTGATTTAATTTAATCCAAATGAAAATCATTCATTGGAACTCTCAGGGTGCGTTTAGAAAGAAAAAAGAAGCCATTGACTTTTTCAGTGCTGATATTCTAGTGAGAAGTGAATGTGAGAATCCCGACAAATTGAAATTTGGAAAACTCATTCCAGAAGCAAATGACCATTTTTGGTATGGAGATTCAGAACATAAAGGCATAGGAGTGTTTTGTTAAGGTAATCACAAAATTGAACCCTCTCCTACTTTCAATCCTGCATTTTAGATATGTCATTCCGTTATTGATAAGCAATGCCACTGGGCAATTTCACCACTTCGCGATATGGGCTATGGACGACAAAAAGTACAGAAAATCTAGCCAGCTACATCGGCCAAGTTTGGAAAGCTTTGTCGTATCACAAATCAATGCTCTTAGGACCATGTATTTTAATCGGAGACTTTAACAGCAATCAAATTTGGGATAAACAAAGTCGTGTAGGAAATCATACAGATGTGGTAAATAAACTTGCGGAATACGGCATTATGAGCCTCTACCATGACAGACTCCAAGAAGCTCATGGAGAACGAAACACAGCCTACGTTTTACCTCCACAGAAATAAAGACAAGCCCTATCGCATGGATTATTACTACGTTTCTTAAACTTTGATAAAAGAGGGCTATAATTTTTCGGTGGGTTCCTTTGAAGATTGGATTTCACTAAGTGACCATTGTCCTTTATTTTGTAGAATTAATAGGAAAGGATCTATAAACCTGAGGCCACAATCAGAAGTTTAAGAGAAATCTCTTGTTCAAGCTACTCGAATCTTGTTAGCACCGACAATTCGCATTATATTGGTGATTTAAAACTCAACCTAATATATGAAACAAACCTTTTTTCCCCTACTAGCTTTGATAACTATCAATGCTTGTAGCAATACGACAACTACTGAAAACGAAACTGAAACTCAAGAAGAAGCTTGGATAAGCCTTTTTGATGGTAGCTCTACAGATGGCTGGAGAGCCTACAACGGTGACGCACTACCTCCCGGATGGATAATTAAAGACGGGGAATTAACTTATGATACCGAATTAGGCTTAGAACAAGACTATACTGGCGGCAAAGACATCATTTATGGAGCAGAAGAGTTTGAAAACTTTGAGCTCTATCTAGAGTGGAAGTTACCAAAAGGTGGGAATAGCGGTATTTTTTATCACTTGCCTGAAGGAATTCCAGATGCTGGCCCTCCATCATTGGCTCCAGAATATCAGCTCATTGATGATGAAAACTATGCTTCTATGCATGATTTGACTGATTACAATACGAGTATGGGCGAAACCGAAAATTTGAACCAACTTCAAGATTGGCAAAAAACGGGCTCTGACTATGCCATGACTCCTGCCGACCAATCTCAAGTAGAATTAAATCCAGTAGGCGAATGGAACAGCTCCAAAATAGTGTTTACTGCTGAAAAAGTAGAACATTGGCTCAATGGTAAGGTGGTCGTTTCGTTTGTACCTTGGTCAGCGGAATGGGAAGCTAAGAAAAATTCTGGAAAATGGAGTAATGCACCTGACTACGCAAAAGCAAAGAGAGGATATATCGGTCTTCAAGATCATTCAAGCCCTATATGGTTTAGAAATATTAAAATCAAAAAATTATGAATCAAAAACTGATAAACAGAAGAGCTATAATAAAAGGTGGAGCGGCTATTGTGACCGCCGCTATGCTACCTTCTTGGGTATGGGCTCAAAGCAAAGATGGTCGCCTAAGAACGGCACATATAGGACTCGGTGGCATGGGAAAAGCTGACTTAGAGTCTATAGCTTCTCATGAATCCGTAGATGTCATGGCACTTTGCGATGTGGATGCTAAAATGCTGGCACCCTTAAAGAAAGCCTATCCCAAGGCTAAGCTTTATTCAGATTACAGAATAATGCTCAAAGAAATGGCTGATGATATAGATGCCGTTGTGGTTTCTACACCAGACCATTCACATGCCCCTGCTTCCATGCTGGCTATGGACCATGGTAAGGCCGTTTATTGTCAAAAACCTCTTACACATCATGTTTCTGAGGCTAGAGCCATGAATAAAAAGGCTACTGAAAAGAAGCTTGTAACCCAAATGGGTATTCAGGTTCACTCTTTCTATGACTATAAATTGGCCACATTACTCATTCAATCTGGCATTATTGGCAAAGTAAAAGAGGTAAGAGCTTGGTCACCTAAAAACTGGGGAAATGATGCTCCTCCACCTAAAGGTTCTGACCCGATACCAGAAGGATTAGACTGGAACCTTTGGTTAGGAACTGCGGCTGATAGGCCTTATAAAGAAGGGGTGTATCATCCAGGTAACTGGCGTAAAATACTAGACTTTGGCTGTGGAACTTTAGGAGATATGGGTGTCCATATTTTTGATACGCCTTATAATGCACTTGCTTTGGATGTACCTAAAACCATTAAAAACAGTTGCAGAAAGCCTACTGGCTTTGGTTTTCCAGAAGAGAATATTGTGACTTATGAGTTTCCTGGCACAAAATACACTACCAAAAACTTTAAATGGGTATGGTATGACGGTGTAAATGCCCCAGAAAAACATAAAAACCTAATACTACCCAACAATGAAGAGCTGCCAGACCAAGGTGCCATGTTTGTAGGCGAAAAAGGAAACCTGCTTCTGCCTCACTTCATGCAATTACCAAGACACATCGTGGATGGGAAATACCAAGAACTAGATCTGACAAAGCTTAAAAAGGCTGGCAAAATAGGTGATGCCTTTAGGGATTATGATGTCGAAGGCAAGCGTCATTACCACCAATTTGTGGATGCTTGTTTAGGTAAAGACGAATGTTCTGCTCCCTTCTCTTATGCTTCAAGACTTACTGAGACTATATTATTAGGCGTAATAGCAGGAAGGTTTCCAAATCAAACCCTGCATTGGGATAATGCCACTGCTCGTTTTGAGGAAGAGGAAGCAAACCAATTCCTTGACGGAACGTATAGGAAGTTTTAAGCCTCACTAATTGCCTGAAAATTAACCTGAAAGAAGTCTCATGATTTCTAGAAAGTAGTTTTCAGGCTTTTTTATGCCCTATTTTCTTAACCGAATAGCCGATTTTGAAAAGGTTCATGTCAAGCTAGCTCTAAAGGATGCTAAATTCCGTATGTTCATTAAAATACAAAAAAGAAAATCATGAAAGCCTCATTTCTACTTTTAGCTGTCTTGCATAGCTGCCAGTCTCATTCTCAAAATGCTGTAAAAAGCGACGAAATGAACCCAACAGAAAAAGCATATTGGTATGCAGGAGATGCCGAGATAACAAGCTATGCCTTGAGTCAAGCTAGATATGGTGAGATGCATGAGGGTAAGGCTGTTTTGATTTTTGTAACAGAACCCTTCTCCACAAAGTCTTGGACCAAGGCCGATTACCCAAAATCAAAAGATTCACCTGCTTTAAAACTAAACTTCACAAAAGAGTTTAATACAGGTATATATCCATACTCCTTAATGACCAGCACGTTCTACCCGGTAGATGGCAGCTCAAATTCTTTAAAAATAAGCTCTTCTTCTCAAGAGTGGTGTGGGCACACTTTTAGAGAACTAAAAAACAAAGCCAAGTTTGAGGTACGTTTTGATTCTTATTTTGAAGGAGAAAGTAATAACATCAGCCTTTCTAAAGACATCCTTGAAGACGATATTTGGTCTATCATAAGGTTACATCCAGAAAAGTTACCCATCGGCAAAACGAAGATTATTCCCGGCTTCCAATTCTTAGGTCTAACACACACAGAAAGTAAGGCCTATACCGCCACAGCTTCTTCACAAAAGGATGCAAAAGGAAACACGGTTTACTCTCTAAACTATCCAGCATTAAAAAGAACCTTGCAGATAACTTATGCCTCAGACTTTCCCAGAGAAATACTGGCTTGGACAGAAGTTCATGAAAGTGGTTATGGTACTAACAGAAGAATGCTAAGCACCACAGCTAAAAAAACAGCTACGTTAAAAACACCCTATTGGCAGCAAAATAGTAATAAAGACAGCTACCTTAGAGGTGAACTTGGTTTGGACAAATGAAGGCATTAGCAAACAGAAAAGACATAGAATTTTTAATAGACCGTTTTTACGAAAAACTGGTCGTTGATGACATAGTAGGTCACTTTTTCACTACTGTGGTAAAACTAGATTGGGAACTTCATATCCCTATCATGTATAACTTTTGGGACTCCATGCTTTTTGGTTCCAAAACATATAAGGGGAACCCTATGTCGGTTCATTTAGAACTGGCTAAAAAAACACCACTGAAACCAGAACATTTTGAAAGGTGGCTGGCACAATGGGAAGCCACAATCAAAGAAAACTTTACGGGCTCAAAAGCTACCGAAGCCATTCAAAGAGCAGAACAGATAGCTGGCTTAATGGAATTTAAGGTGCAGGAAGCGTAGCTTCACTTAATACAGTTTACTAGCAGAGTGAACAGTTTCTTTTTTACTCACTAATAATGAGAACTTTAACTTCGACTCTACTCAACACAAAAATCCGAGGCAAAGGCAATTAGAAAACATTTTTCCTTTTGATTTATAGGGGTTTTCTGGAGTTTTGTCATTCTTAATGTTAACTATTCTTTTCTTTGTGTTAATTTATATTAACTTAGTGTCATATTATTTATACAAAAAATGAAAAACATGACACCTCAAGAGAAGCGACCTCTGGTATTTTTACTTATCGACACCGTCACATTCTTAAGCTATTACGCTTTTCTATTGACTAGCTATCCAAACAAAGTCCTATCCATGGGAGAGCTTCCTTTTTGGGGAGCGTCTATACTTATTTTGGCCCCTCTGATGATTCTTTCTAGAATAGTGCTGTACATTCTCTACAGTATTCTTAATTCTATCATGACCAAAAAGAGAGAAGAGAAGTTTCTAATAGATGAATTTAGCGAACTCATAAAACTTAGATCTACCAGGGATTTCAATAATACTTTTATGTTAGGCTTTATGATTACAATGGGATTACTCGTTTTCGGGGTCTCTCTAACAGTAATGTTTAAGTTGCTTTTTTTCTGTGTCTTTACTGCTTTTATAGCCCAAAGCGTCTCGGAATTTTACTATACCAGAAAAGGACTTTGAGATGCAGGAAAATAACATAACTAATTCAATCAGAACTTTACGGTTTCTAAATAACGAAATGACGCAACAAGACCTAGCAGAAAAGGTGGGTGTCACTAGACAAACTATTATGTCAATGGAAAAAGGCAAATACTCTCCCACCCTTGAGCTGGCTTTTAAAATCGCCGAAGTTTTCAATAAAAACTTGGCAGATATATTTACTTACAAAAAACAAGAGAATAAAAAAGGCTTAAAAGTCAGATTCAAAAAACAATACACTCTTTGCTGGCCTGTCTTATTTAATACTCATTATTGTCGGTATATATGATTTCGTTTATGTCCTACCCGAAATAATAATTCAAGGTGGTATTGTGAAAACAATAGCAAACATCAAAACTAATCCTTTTAAGTTCAGAGTTAGAATCTACAGTATTTTAGTGATGAATATTACTAGTATTCTGCTCATAGTTTACCTGTAAAGGCTATTGTCACCGCTCAATAAAACCATGTACTTATCTATGCTAGTCCTCCTATTATTTGGAGCAGGTATCTCTATTATGAATGAAGTAAATAACTGTAGTATCCTTATAATAAGTTATATATAGGCTTTCTCCATCATAGAAAGCCAACATCTGACAAACCTATTTTCAAAAACCACGGCTCACACATTTCGGCTATTTTGGGGGACTCTGGCTTTTCCCACTTGGAGTTTTAATTTTTAAGTTTGACACTCAAATCTCAAAGTTTATAGGTGTTATGTCAATCCTGTCCTAAACGATTTAATTTAGGCAAAAAGTCTTTTATTAAGGCTACTTAAGGGCTTTAAATTTGCTTTTTCAAAACAGAACCCCCTGTATGTATTTTGGGG
>Ga0075117_1002240_pt1 | contig 11228 bp, 14 predicted proteins | sample AntAceMetag02UKJ_FD_69789 | JGI IMG/M metagenome (GOLD analysis project Ga0075117, IMG submission 69789) | Saline lake microbial communities from Ace Lake, Antarctica - Antarctic Ace Lake Metagenome 02UKJ | ecosystem: Environmental > Aquatic > Non-marine Saline and Alkaline > Saline | place... | reverse complement strand
GCAAAAGGAGTAGTTGGTTTTAGATAATCTTAATATTAATTTCTTATTTTTCCCAAAAAGAAAGAAAATGCTCGTAGCAGATATTGGAAATACAGACATCCTCTTTGGGGTTTTTGACGGATCTACACTGATAGATACCTTTAGGATACCCTCTAAGAAAAAGGAGAATGCCCTATTCTTTGAATATACACTGCAAAACTTTTTCCTTGAAAACAATATTTCGGCAGAGCTATTAAACCAGGCTGTATTAAGTAGTGTAGTGCCAGAACTCACAGATACTATTGCAGAAATGCTTTCTCTTATCACCGGCCAAACAACTATCGTAGTGAAATCTGATATCCACCCTGATGTAAAAGTGTGTATTGATGACCCCGAGGAGCTTGGAACGGATTTGTATACAAACGCCGTATATGCTTTCTCTAAATATGCCTCTGCCTGCATTATTGTGGATTTCGGGACGGCTTTAACTTTTACAGCTGTAAGTGCCAAGGGTGAAGTTTTGGGTGTTTCCATAGCTCCAGGCTTAAAAACCGCGGTGCATGCTCTGTTTTCTAAGACATCTCAGCTACCTCATGTACCTCTAGAGTTACCTGAAAAGGCTATTGGCACCAATTCTCTTAAATCTATCCAATCCGGGGTGCTGATAGGTTATGAAGGTTTGGTTAAAAATTTACTAACTAAAATAAAACAGGAAATAGGTACTGAGTGCAAAGTTTTGGCCACTGGTGGCCTATCTTCTATTCTCTCTGGTCTTAAGGATGAGTTTGACGAAGTAGATGTGCATTTGACCATCAATGGTCTGCGTATTATTGGCGAAGCCTTAAGGACTTGATTGACAGCGTTTATAAATAAAAACCTTTTAAATCTATGTACTTCTCTACCTCCTCCTTCACCATGTAAGTAATAGGCTTTTTGTTTTTTATAGACTTTCTGATATACGTAGCCGAAATGTCTAGTAAAGGAGCCTCCACAAAAGTGACCTTTGGATGATTTTTGAAATTATGGTCAGCCGTATTAGGCCTTTGATAAACATATAGCTTATAAAATTCCAATATCTTTTCGTAGTTTTTCCAGTTCTCAAACTGCACCAGATTATCCTCTCCCATGATGAGCACAAACTCATGCTGGGGGTATTTTTCTGCTAAAACCGTTAGCGTATCAATGGTATAACTAGGGCGTGGCAAATTAAACTCCACGTCTGAGACCTTTAGTTTCGGATTATCTGCAATGGCTTTTTCCACCATCGTGAGGCGGTCAAACTCATGTAGGAGGCTTTTGTTTTTCTTAAAGGGATTTTGCGGCGAAACAATGTACCAAACCTCCTGTATATCAGTATGTGTGGCCATAGCGTTTCCTATGATTAGGTGTCCTATGTGAATAGGGTTAAAAGACCCAAAAAACAATCCGATTTTCATGTCCTTAATTTTAGATACGATGAGGCCTTTCGGCAATGCTAAGCTTATCTGACTTAAAATCTACGTAAAGTTTTTCCGCTTTTTGCTGTGAAGATTCCAAATCATCATTAAGAAGTACTACGTCAAACTTATCTTGGAAAGTCATTTCAAACTTCACTTTATATAACCGCTTAGAAAGGCTCTCTTCGGACTCTGTTCCCCTTTGACGGAGCCTCTGCTCCAAAATATTCTCAGATGGCACTTTCACAAAAATGGCTAAAGCATCTTCTCCAAAATATTTTTTTAGCTGTAAGCCCCCTTTCACATCCACATCAAAAACTACAATTTTGCCCTGGGACCACATTCTTTCTATCTCTGTTTTGAGGGTGCCGTAGTAGCCTCCAGGATAAACTTCTTCCCACTCTATGAATTTATCTGCTTCTATGCTACTTCTAAATTCTTCAATGCTCAAGAAATAATAATCTTGACCATGCACTTCGTTTCGGCCTCTTTTATCACGTGTACATGCCGAAATAGAAAAGCCCAGATCGTCGTGAGTGGCTAAAAGATGTTTAACTAATGTGGTTTTGCCAGAACCTGAAGGAGCACAAAATATAATGGCTTTGCCCATAATTAAAGTTTGATTGCACAAAAATAAAAAAAATCCACTGAAAGGATTTCAGTGGATTTCAATATCTAAAGTATAGTGGTTTCTAAAAATACAGATGCAAAAGAGACGCTTCCATTAAGCCTAAACCTACAATTAAACCAGCTACCCCTATCTTTCCTTTAATTTTTGCAATGGTACCCTCTGGACAGCATTTTTTCTCAATCTTGTCGTGCAAAGCTTCTTTGATACTTTTTTGAAGGTCGTGGCCTTCAATACATGGTAAGCAGGTGGACATTTCACTTTTAAAATGTGCCATTTCTTCTTCTGTGGCCGAACCATCCAAAACTGCCTGAATCATTTCCATGCAGCGTTCATGGTTCTCGCAATTATGTTTTACTTCAGCAGTCTTCTCCACACTCATCTCGAACAATTATTTATATACTTTCTGTTTGTATCCAATAAGCTCCATAACGGAACTTAAATTCCTCAGATGCTATACGTCTGAGGTTCTTTTAAAGTTCCCAATTGGTTAAACACCTCTTAAAAACTTTAGCGTAACTCTTTGTATCCCATACTTGTAGCATAAGAACGCAGTTTCTCTTTCAATAAGTTCCTAGCTCTGTGTAATCTAGATCTCACAGTTCCTATAGGGATATCTAAAATTTTAGCCATCTCCTCATACGTGAAACCTTCTATGTCGCACAGGATAATAACGGTTCTAAAATCTACGGGTAGGCCGTTTAATGACATGGCCACCTCATCTCCTATAAGATCATGAACCATCTCGGTTCTAAGGTCTACCGTGCCATTATACTCGGGCTCGTCCGCCGAATTATAAACAGACTCCACCTCTTGGTAATCTACCTTGGCTGGCTCTTTACTCTTTTTACGATAGTCGTTTATAAAGGAGTTTTTTAATATTCTAAAAAGCCATGCCTTAGCATTGGTTCCTTTTTGAAACGAATTTATAAACCTAAAGGCTTTGAGATAAGTGTCTTGTACAAGGTCGTTTGCTCCGTCTTCGTCATTGGTCAATCTAAAAGCAAAATTATACATAGAATCTATGTGTGGCATAAATTCGCTATCAAACACTTTATATCTTTCGGTCTCTGAGTATCTTATCTTTTTTTCTAGAACTTCTTCTTCTTCTTCCATAGTCTTGGCATTTTATTGATACCGCTTCTAATTTACTGGCAAATAAAAGGGCTTAAAGTATAAATACGATTTATTTTACTTAAATGGCTTTTATAATTGACAAAAGCAAACCAGTTTCGCCTTTTCAATCGACAAAAACAGTTCCTATGACAAATAAGTGGACAGATCTGCCAGAATTACCAGCTTTCTTTGATAGGTATATCTTAAAGGTAGACGATTTGCCATTAAGTGTTGCTTTTGAACAGTATTCCCCCACTGACATAATGGCTGATTTAGACAAAATGGACAAATTGGGCGACCAAGTGTATGCTCCGGGCAAGTGGACTATTAAGGATATTCTTCAGCATATTATTGATACGGAAAGAATCATGTCTTATAGGGCACTTTGCTTTGCCAGAAACGACAAAACAGAATTACCGGGCTTCGCGGAAAATAATTATGCCGATAATACGAATCTTTATCACCGAACTTTAGAAGAACTCATGGAAGAATGGCAGCTTTTACGGGCTTCAACTAGAGCTTTATTTGCTGGGTTTAGTGACGATATGTTACTAAGAAAAGGCACCGCCTCAAACATTGAAATCCCTGTTTTAGCTTTAGGATTTATGCTCATTGGGCACGCCGTTCATCATTATCATGTTATCGAAGAACGTTATTTCCCTATTTTAGGTTAGCTTTTTGTCATTTACAATTCCATTACTTTGTCTGAAACAAGAATAAATAAATTTCTAAGTGAAGCTGGCTACTGTTCCAGAAGGGCGGCAGATAGGCTTATCGAGGAAGGACGGGTGACCATAAATGGTGAAATCCCAGAGATGGGTACTAAAATCACTGAAGGTGACGTAGTGGCCGCAGACGGAAAGGTAATCTCAAGACCTCAAGAAGAATTCGTTTATGTAGCTTTGAATAAACCTATTGGCATAGTTTGTACTACTGATACCAAGGTGGAAAAGGACAATATCATAGATTTCATCAACCACCCAAAACGAATATTCCCAGTAGGCCGCCTTGACAAACCCAGCGAAGGGTTAATATTTCTGACCAATGACGGAGACATGGTCAATAAAATCCTGAGGGCCAGAAACAATCACGAGAAAGAATACGTGGTGCAAGTAGATAAGCCCGTCACCAATAATTTCATCCAAAGGATGGGCATGGGTGTGCCCATTTTAGAGACCATCACTAGAAAGTGTTTTGTGGAACAAACGGGTAAGTTTGAATTCAAAATCATTCTGACTCAAGGCCTAAATCGACAGATTAGACGCATGTGCGAACATCTAGATTACAGGGTAACAAAGCTCAGAAGAACCAGGATAATGAATGTCAGCCTAGACTTACCAGTAGGCAAATGGCGAGATTTGACATCCTCAGAACTAAGCGAAATCAATAGACTAGTGGCCGATTCTGCAAAAACTTTTGACTGAATTTTATTCATTCTTCCTATAAACACTTCAGTTATTTGTCAATATATACTTGCTTAGAAGGGATTCTAAGTAGTAAGATAAAGCCCACTATAAACAGCACCAGAATCATTAATACGGAATTTCGCATGTCTCCAGTCTGCTGAATAATAAAACCAAACAGGAACGTTCCTATAGCTGTAGCAGAACGCTCCACCACATCATAAAAACTAAAGTAAGAGGCTACATCCTTTGTGTTATCTGGGATGAGTTTCGCATAGGTAGATCGTGACAATGACTGCACCCCTCCCATGACCAAACCTACCACCGAAGCTATTACATAAAACTGCTCGGCTGTGGTAGTGAAATAAGCCGCTAAAGGAGTAAGAGACCAGATGGCAATAATGATTCTAAGAGCAATGGTATTCCCGTATTTTTTAGATAGCCATGAAGCCAGGTAAGACCCTGGAATAGCTACCAACTGTATCAATAATATACACAATATCAATCCATTAGTAGGAATATTCAATTCTTTATCTGCAAATAAAGCAGCTACATAAATGATGGTCATTACGCCCATGTCATACACAAAAAGAGCCGACAAAAAACGTTTTAACAAAGGCTTAGTCTTCATTTCTTTGTACACCTTTTTTAACTCCTGAAAGCCCTTCCCTATCCATTCTGCTTTAAACTTTACACTCTTGTCCTTAGGTAAATAATAAAAAGGAATTTGAGCAAAAAGTGCCCACCAAACACCTACCGTAATAAACGCTATTCTAGAAGTAAAACCCGAGTCGGAATCTGCCTGAGTAAGGCCAAAAAACTCTGGCTTCATTATCATGAGTAGGTTAAAAAGCAAAAGAATCACACTCCCCACATAACCATATGCAAAACCATTGGCAGAAACTTTATCATACCTATCTTCTGTCACAATATCAGGTAAAAACGAATTATAAAACACCACAGAACCACCCCAACCTACCATGGAAAGCCCAAAAGCAATGACAGCCAATGTGATATTATCTTTAGTGAAAAAGTAGAAATAGGTACAACTAACGGATCCCAAATAGCAAAAGAATTTCATGAAGAATTTCCTCCTTCCACTATAATCTGCTATTCCAGTTAGAATAGGGCTTAAAAAAACGAGCAATAATGTGGCCGTAGAAAGGGTATAGGAATATAAAGCATCATTATTTATATTGAAACCCAAAAAGTCTATCATGTCTCCGCCATCCGAATTAACAGCGTTTGCATGAAAATAGATGGGGAAAATGACCGATGTTATAACCAGATTATGGACGGAGTTAGACCAGTCGTACATGCACCATGCTCTGATGACTTTCTTTTGGTTTTTTATAAATTCCATAAAAGGAATATTGCGTTAAATAGGTGAAAAGGGACGGCAAGATAAGTGAAATGCCCGAAACAAAAACTTAAATCAGGACTTGTAGATATTCAAATCTAAATATGCGTTTCTCAATTTTCCTTTTGGGTCAAACTCCTTAACAAGGGCTAAGAAATCATCCATGCGTTCATATCTGGCATTCAAATCAGATTTACTTATAGAGAAAACTTTACCCCAATGGCATCTCACTCCAAAAGGTGCCAGAGCCGCCTCAATTTTTGGCAGTAAAGCATTCACCTCTTTATCCAGCTGTTTCCAAGTGAAATGAAAGGCGACAGACTCTCTTTGATAGGCTGTGCTCAGCCATAAATCATCCGCCTTAATAGTCCTGATTTCTGAAATAAATAGCAAAGGGCCTATTTCCTCTTTCATCACTTCTAAGGCCATATAAGCCTCCATAGCGTTTTCTCTTGGCACAAAAAACTCCGATTGTAATTCTTCGCCACTGCTGGGTGTAAAACCCATCTTGAAGTGTGGTAATCTGTCATACCATGGGCCAGGAACGCCTATTTGGGCTGTGCAGTTTTCTGCTGACATGGCCGTGATAGGATGTAAATCTTTCGTAGCGGCCGAAGCCCCGAAATAGGCTGATTCAAATTCTTGAAAAGAGTCATCTACTTTAGACTTTATCCAAACCTGGCTGATAATCTCGTTTTGCCAATCTGTAAATAAACTCACGCTGTAACCTGATGACATGATTTCATCAAAATTATCTTTCAACTCACTCAAAGGTAAATTTTGAAAGATGTCTTGACGTACATCATAGGTTTCTTCCACGGCCAAAGTCACCTTGGTTATAAGCCCTAGTGCTCCTAAATTAACCACCATTCCGTTGAATTTATCTCCGTCCTTTTCACGACTAAAATGCAACAATTCGCCATCAACCGTAATCATTTCAAAAGCTACTACGCTGGAAGCTAAATTACCATTAGTTACTCCTGAACCATGAGTAGCCGTGGCCATGGCACCAGCTACCGAAATATGAGGAAGCGAGGCTAAATTATGAAGGGCATAGCCTTTTTGATGGAGTTCTTCTGCAAAATCACCATATCGAATCCCTGATTCTACTTCTACCGTTTTATTGACTTTATCGAGCTTTAAAAACTTGTTTAGTTTTTTAGTGGAGATTTGATTTTCTGGACTGTCGGCTATGTTATTAAAACAATGACAAGAGCCTAATGGCTTATGGCTTTCTAGCTTTTTTACTAATTCTTGAATCTCAGCTACCGTCTCTGGCTCATATAAGTTTTTGGCCTTATATTGATAATTTTTCGCCCAGTTTTCTCTGACAATTTTCTCCTCTGAACTACATGACATGAGTGGACTTAACATACTGCCGACTAATGCAGCCGAAGTGGTTTTGATAAATGTTTTGCGTTTCATTAAATAGGGTTAGGTGCCCCAATTTCAACATTCTGAAACCAAAAACAAATTATATTCGCTCTATGATAATAAGCTCTATAGGCAGGTGATCGCTAAAACCAGCCTCATCAAAAGTACGTGTACTGCTGGGCCTGCCAAAACGAATAGGCCTATTATAATCCCCTTTTACGAGTTCAGGATAATGCACAAGAGCCGTCTTTTTTACTTGAAAAGGATAGTTTGTAGAATTCACAATAAGAGATTTGGAAACAATAAACTGGTCTAAAATAGACTGCTCGCTACCATAAACGTGAGTGCCATATCCATATTCTACGAAAGGGTACATGAGGTTAAAGAGTACATGGTTTCTCGCATTTTTCACCTTCTCAAGATTACCCTAGGCCTGTAAATATTTGGTGATTGACTTGTCGTAAGGGTTGTCATTAAAATCTCCCATAATGATAATTGTGGGATTTTTATCATTATTTTCTGCCAGTTTTATTTCATGGATTCTATCAATCCAATAGCTCATCATCTCGCCTACCATGGCTCGGTAAGGTTCAGACTCCAGCTGACCGCCCATTCTAGAGGGCCAATGATTGCCTATCAAAACGAGTTCATTACCATCCACAGTGGTCAGATTTACCTGAAACAAATCCCTCGTAGCGTTACGCTTCATAATTTCTAAGGTGAAAATGCGGCCATCATCTGTATACAAATCTGTGTCATAAATAATGGCAATATCAATCCCTCTTTTGTCCCCGGTGTCTTTGTGAAGAATCTTATAGTTTCTTCCCGTAGCTGCTGTTACTCTGGCCATAAGTTTGGCCACTACCGCTTCATTTTCTATTTCGCAAACACCCAAAATATCTGGTCCTACACCACCATTCATTTTTTTGATGATTTGGCAGAGGTTATTAAGTTTTTTATCTAACACTGCCGTATTCCAGCCTTTTAACTCTCTTTTGATGGTTTTCTGAAACCGTTCGGGCCGAGTGGGAGAGTTTTCTATGTCAAAGAGATTTTCAAGATTCCATCAGTAAATGTGACGTTTTTTCATAGCTCTATCATTGATAATTTATTAGAAAATGATGACGCTCTCCGTTCAAATTGCATCATTCGACATGAAATTATAAAAAACTTTCCTCTACAAATAAATTAAGGGACTACTTAAGTATTCATTTTATTTAAAGGCATTTAGGATATAGCAAAACAATTAATCCGTAAAGGAATTCAAAGACTTTTATAATAAATATGGATTAAATATTTGGATAACGAATTAATTGTATCGTAATATTGCAATGTAATAGTTTATCACATCGTAATCCAGCCATCGGGAGGGAGCAATGTAATAACAAGAACCAAACATGGGCGTAACCAAAACAGATCTCTTTACGGTACAGCAAAATGAATTGGCACAGGTAGCTAAGGCCTTAGCTCACCCCGCCAGAGTAGCTATTCTAGAACACCTACTCAAAACAAATGCTTGTATAAATGGTGACTTAGTGCAAGAACTGGGCTTGGCTCAGGCCACTATCAGCCAGCACTTGAGAGAACTGAAGGCTATTGGTATTATTCAAGGAACCATAGAAGGTGTCTCTGTTAGTTATTGCATTCATCCCGGAAGGTGGGCTGAAATCAACGACCTCTTTAGTCAAATGTTTGGAAAGTATGACGGGAGCTGTTGTTAGTATATTTATTAATTCCCTCCGCCAAATATTATTCTCCAGTGGAGCACAAAACAAAAAAGAATCATGAAATTATCAGAAGTAAAAGAGAGCCTAAAAGGTATAGAAGATTTACAATTCAAGCTTCCTAAAGGAGAATTTGTCCCAAGCCATTTCCATGTAACGGAGGTAGGTATGGTTACGAAGAATTTTATTGACTGTGGCGGAACACAACGTGAGGAGACAGTAGCTAATTTTCAGCTTTGGAGTGCAGAAGATCATGATCACGCCTTGGCACCGACTAAGCTCAGCAGCATAATTGATTTATCTCAAAAAGTACTTAAAATGCCTGACCTAGAGGTAGAAGTAGAATATCAAAATGAGACCATAGGTAAGTATAGTCTTGACTTTGACGGTAAAAGCTTCCAATTAACCAACAAGTTCACGACTTGTTTGGCTTTAGAAAGCTGTGGAATCCCGGAGACTACTAACCTAAAAGCTATTAACGTGAGTCAGGAAAACTCGTGTGTGCCTGGAGGAGGATGCTGTTAAGCTTCAGAAATATCGTTCAAGAAGATTTTCTGAGGATTAAAGGTACTTATGAAAGTGGCATAGCCAGCGGCTTTGCCACTTTTCAAACGCACTCTCCTTCTTGGGTAAATTGGGACCAAAATTATCTTGACTTTTGTAGAATAATTGGACTATCCCAAAATGAAATCATAGGATGGGTAGCTTTAAGCCCGTATCTAAAAGAGAAATTTACAAAGGCGTGGCTGAAGTCAGTGTTTACATGGATAAACAGTTTACCAATAAAAGGTTTGGCACTGTACTCCTAATAGAATGAGTCCGTTAAAGTGAGTAAAATGAAACACGGACACTGCAAGCCAATATTTTTCCTGAGAACAAACGAGTTTAGCCTTGTATAAAAAGCCAGGTTTTAGCGTAGTGGGTCTAAGAGAGAAAATCGTCCAGCCTGAAGACACTTGTTATGACAATTTCCTTTTGGAAAGAAGAAGTAATTTACACCTAAAAAAGACTTAATGAGAACATCAAAAACCTTCAAAATCCTGAATCAATTATTACCTAAACTCTATGTCATTGAATTGGATTAAGAAAAATTGGGGTAACATACTTTGGGGAGTTTTCTTCGTTCTGATTCTGATACCTCAGACGGGTACACCTATTAAAGTTTTCATAAATAGGCTATTGGCCTTCAGTCCAAGCATAGAAGCTCAGGATGACAGGGAAATACTTCAAGATTATGATTGGTTATTGGGAGATATGCGAGGCCATACTATAAATCTCAAAGACTATAAAGGTAAGGAAATCATCATCAACTTCTGGGCGACTTGGTGTCCGCCATGCATTGCAGAAATGCCTAGCATGCAAGCCCTTTATGATGATTTCGGAGAGGAAACTATCTTTCTTTTTGTCACCAATGACGATAAAAGTGCTGTTGAAAAATTCATAACGAAGCATGATTATGACTTCCCTATTTATCAGTCGCTTGGCCAAAGGCCAAAGGCATTGGAGAGTAATAGTTTGCCAACCACCTTCCTCATTGATAACAATGGAGGCATTTTGATACATAAGGTAGGTTCCGCAAATTGGAACAGCGAAGACGTAAGAGCTTTATTAGAATAAACATGTGCCCATTCATTTATTTCTATTTCACCCTGATTTAGACAGTCAGCAGTCTACCGCTTCTAGTTTTTCGTAATTTAGGCAGGTCAATAAAACTACAAACCATGCCAAAACTTAAAATAGTCAATTCCAAAGGCTATACTCTCAACGGATTTTTAGAACTCCCTGCTAACCAAAAGCCAGAGCAATACGCCATATTTGGACACTGTTTCACTTGTAGCAGCAGTTTAAGTGCAGTAAGAAACATTAGCAGAGAACTTACCAAGCACGGTTTCGGTGTCCTTCGGTTTGATTTCACTGGCCTTGGCCTTAGTGAAGGCACCTTTACAGAGAGCCATTTCACCGCCAACGTGGATGATTTATTAGATGTCCATGCCTATTTGAAGGCTCATTATAAAGCTCCGAGCTTATTAGTTGGTCATTCTCTTGGAGGAGCTGCCGTCCTTGTGGCTGCTTCCAAATTAGCAGATATAAAAGCAGTAGCCACTATTGGTGCTCCATCTCATGTAGAGCACGTAAAAAAGCTTTTCACTTATGGCAATCCCGATTTTGAAAAAAAGAATCTGGTAGAAGTCAATATCGGTGGGAGAC
>Ga0075117_1002231_pt1 | contig 11252 bp, 6 predicted proteins | sample AntAceMetag02UKJ_FD_69789 | JGI IMG/M metagenome (GOLD analysis project Ga0075117, IMG submission 69789) | Saline lake microbial communities from Ace Lake, Antarctica - Antarctic Ace Lake Metagenome 02UKJ | ecosystem: Environmental > Aquatic > Non-marine Saline and Alkaline > Saline | place... | reverse complement strand
TCAGCCGGTAAATCCATTGTCTGAGTTTGGTGTCTTTCAGCTAAAAAGTGCGAGTGCCGTTCAGGTTTCAACGACATTGAGAGAATTTTACGAGGAACGAGGTGGTCTGGGAACACGTGTTCTGGTCTCCCCGAATATCCGCACGAATTCGGTGATCGTACAGGCCCAACCACGAGATATGCTCGAAGTCGCTGCTCTGATACAGAAAATTGATCAGGATCAATCACAGGCGATAAGCCGCGTGAAAATATTCCCTCTCAAGAATGCGATTGCTGCCGACTTAGTGGAAACTCTGAATTCGACTTTGCAGAGTGTTCTCAATCCAGCAGCAGCCCAGACATCTGGGCTGGGATCTAATATTGGTGGTGCCGGCGGTGAAGCGGCTCAGCAGTTACAGGAAGCACGCTCTGTTGTTCTGGAATATTTAGATCAAGAGGGTAAACAAAGTCGCGTTCTGCGATCCGGGTTACTGGCTGATATTCGAGTGATTGCCGATCCACGTGCAAATACTCTGGTCGTCACTGCACCTAAAGATAGTCTGGAATTATTGGAAGCACTGATTAAACAATTCGATTCGCGGGTTTCTACGGTCGCTGAATTAAAAGTATTTACATTGCAAAATGCCGATGCCGACTTAATGGTTACCTTACTGCAGTCGACATTTTCTGTTGAGAATCAACAAACCAATTTGGGTATTCAGATTGCAGGCATCAATGATACAAACAGCAATTTGATCCCCTTGAAATTTACAGTCGATCGTCGCACAAACTCTGTCGTCGCTCAAGGCGGAGCCGATGCGTTACAAATTGTTGAAGCCATTCTGTTAAAATTAGATGGTGCCGACAGTCGTAAACGGGAAACGACTGTGATTCAACTGAAAAACACACCTGTCGCTGATGTCTCAGCAGCCATCAATGAGTTTCTCGATACGCAACGCGCACTTATTTCACAGGATCCAGATCTGATCAGTAGTTTTGAATTACTGGAACGTGAAGTGATCGTTGTACCTGAAGCGATCAACAATAATTTAATCATCAGTGCCACGCCTCGCTTCTTCGATCAAATTTCCAATCTTGTCAAAGAATTGGATAAGGAAGCACCCCAGGTGATTATCCAGGCATTGATTGTTGAAGTGGAACTGAACAACGATGATGAATTTGGAGTCGAACTCGGAATTCAGGATTCGCTCCTCTTTAATCGTAGTATCATCGATAACATTCTAACCGTTCAACAAACGGTCACCGGACAGAACAATGTAACACAAACCAATCAGACGATTGTGTCACAGGAAGCAACACCTGGATTCCTGTTTAACAGTATTAACCCGTTAGGTACCAATAACACCCAGAACGTTGGAAATACAGCAGGCCAGGCACTGAGTAATTTTTCATTGCAGCGTGGCAATAGTGATCTGGGTTTTGGTGGGTTGGTTCTTTCTGCCAGTTCAGAATCAGTCAGTATTCTGATTCGCGCCTTAGCTGCCAAACGCAACGTACACATTTTAAGCCGTCCTCAGATTAGAACCGTGGACAACGTCACCGCTCAAATCCAAGTGGGACAGATTGTTCCCGTTGTGAATGGAGTGACAGTATCCAGTGTCGGTTCAGCGAACCCGGTCATTGAACAGGATGAAGCCGGTATTATTCTGACGGTAACACCCCGTATCAGTCCTGATGGAAATATCGTCATGGAAACGGTGGCCGAGAAAAGTGACTTCGATGGAGGCAGTGTTCCTATCTTTACGGATGCCACGACGGGGAATGTCGTCGAGTCTCCAATCAAAAATATTACACAAGTTCAAACAACAGTGAGTATTCCCAATGGTCAAACAGTTGTACTAGGCGGAATGATCACTGAAAGGGATACGACCATCGAGCGTAAGGTTCCCTGGCTAGGAGATATTCCCGTTTTGGGAATTCCCTTCCGCTATGATTTCAGTTCAACCCGACGCACAGAATTGCTCGTCTTTCTAACTCCGCGCATCATTCGAAACGATGCAGATTCGGAATTCATTAAACAGGTCGAAGCAGAACGAATTCATCTTCAGGTAGAAAAAGCAGAACAGATGCAAGGACCGATATTTGCTGTGCCTCCTGGAGAACCAGAATTCGTCCCCGCTGGTGAGGGTTCGCTGGAAGCGATTCCGACAACGATCATGCCTCAGACTAATCTAAATCCAAATTCCAGGATCGAGCAGGAATCAGATGGAAGAATCCAGCAGATTAATTACGAAACAGAACAACAACGTTTATCTTCTCCAAAAAAATCGGTTAAGAAAAGACGTTTCCCTTATTGGAGGCGAGATTAAGCGATGAACCAACTGGTCATGCCTGTTCGCTATTTGGTGATGCTTCTGATGATTTCGACATCGACTACCGGGTGTACGAGTCTGGCAGTATCAAACTGGGAATGGATGTCGGCAAAGAAATTTGCCACTCCTAAAAAACCTGTGATTGAGATTCTCGCACTTTGGGAACCTGCTGAAGGGAAAGGCGTGGATGGAATGCCAACACGTGGTTTTTCAGGACAGATTATGTTTTTCCAACATAATAACTCGTCACCCGTTTATGCAAAGGGTGACGTAATGATTCATCTTTACGATGATCAAGGAGATTTAGAGGAACAGTCAAAACCACTGCATCAATACAAGTTCGACTCTGGCGCCTGGCAAGTGCATGCAGCCGATTCTACATTGGGTCCTGCCTATCAGGTCTTTATCCCGTATGTCAGGAAGGGGAGAAATCAAGTGGAATGTGCCTTGCGTGTTCAACTATCACAGGAAAATGCTCCCGAGATCTATTCCCGCATGATTTCCGTTAAACTGGATGGTAATACTCCGGAAGAAATTCAGCAATCACTGGCTCAGCAGAAACCTGTCGCGAAATCTAAAGTTGTCGTTGATACATTGGCACGCCGTGAATCAGGCAAGCAACTGGTGCTCTCTCCAGAACACCAACAATCTCGACAAGCGCGTCCCCAAACAGTGCAACAAGAAATACAGCAAGTGATAGCAGAAGTCGTAGAACCAGTTGTAGACGAACGCGATGAGCGAATTCGCCAACTAGAGGATCAGATGAGCCATTTATTGAATGATCAAAAACGACAACCAGCAAGCGGAGTCAGACACAGTGATTTCAATGAGCCCCCCACAAAACCAGCCGGTTACCGTAAGTTTCATTTGAGCGGTCCCGAGGAATAACATCTTCTCGACAGCAAAAACAGATTATTTACTTTGACTGTGAAATGACGATGTTATAATCAGATTAGTAACTGCTTTGTAGTGTTTTGGCTTCTGCTTCGAGGGGAATTATGCCACGTTCTTTATTCACAAGTGCAACAGGTATAATGGCTTGCACATGCTTGGTGTTCGGGATAACAGTACAAGTTGAGGCGCAGGTCCAATCGCTTTCCAACAGTTCCACGCAAGCGGGCGGAAATGCTGGAACTACGATTGGGAACGCATCCGGGGGAAATACTCAGTTCGGTCTCTCTACATTGGGAAATGCACAATCACTGAACGCACAAAATAATTTTATTGGTCGATCAGATGGAGGAGCGAATTCGTTTATTGGACGCAGCAATGCACAGAATGCCGGCAATAATCCGAGCCAAAATCGGAATTTTAACCGAGCTTCTTCCAGCGGATTGCAGAACGGTCAAAACCAGTCTAATCGAGGTCAATCTGGTCCGATCGTTCCCGCATTTCGTCCGCAGATGAAAGTTGCATTTACGTCCTCACCTCTACCACTGAGCAATGTCTCGACATCAATGGGGCAATCATTTGAGCGAGTCAAAGCACGAAACGAACGGCTACGTGGTGTCCAGTTTGAATTGAATGCGGACCGGAGTCTCACTTTGCGTGGGCAGGTAAAATCTGCGAGTGCAAAGAAATTGGCAGAATTCATGGCAAAGCTCGAACCAGGCGTCCGTACAGTCAAAAATGAATTGACTGTCGTCGACAAATAATCGAATTCATTAAACCAGTGTTGTTTCCGCTGGTGCCTTTACACTTTTCATAAGTAAAGCATATTGCTGGTCGTGTTCGCTTAATTTCTCTGCGTTTTCCTCAAGCTGGTTCTCGGTAAATGGGATTTTAACAACATGCCCACTGCCGGGAGCAACTCCCACTGATTGTGACTTTTTGTTTAACAAAGATTTCAATTGAAAAACGGTATTTCCCGTGGGTGTCATGAGTTCTAATTCATCGTTCAACTCAAATTTGTTTTTGACATCCACAATCAAACCATCTTCATCACGGTCGATAATATCGCCTACAAACTGTTGTTTGTTCGCGACAGAGCGGCCTTGCTCATAATTTTGCATGCTTTCAGAAGCATGCCTCTGAAAGAAACCTTCGGTATAACCACGGTTGGAAAGACTGTCGAGCATCTCCAGTAAATTGTCATTGAATTCGATGCCAGCGGCGGCTTCGTCAATTGCTTTGCGATAAACCTGAGCTGTTCTGGCGGCGTAAAAGAAGGATTTCGTACGGCCTTCAATTTTCAACGAACTAATTCCCATATCGCTAAATGTTTTTACATGTTGCACAGCACGCAGGTCTTTGGAGTTCATAATATAAGTGCCGTGCTCATCTTCATATGCCGGCATATACTCACCTGGACGTTGTGCCTCTTCCAACAGGAAGACATTGTCAACAATCGGAAGCTGTTGCAGTTTCTTTGGAGGGGGAGGATTCTTTAAGACAATATCTCCTTCCAATGTCTGGACTGCGTCATTTACCTTGTAGTCCCAACGACAAGCGTTCGTGCAGTTTCCCTGATTCGAATCGCGGTGATTCATATAACCGGAAAGCAGACATCGTCCAGAGTAGGCGATACAGAGTGCACCATGGACGAAGACTTCCAGTTCCATATCCGGACATTCTTCCTGAATCTCTGCTACTTCTTTAATTGAGAGTTCTCGAGAGAGAATGATTCGAGACAGTCCGAAGTTCTGCCAAAACTTGACAGTGGCATAGTTGACCGCATTCGCCTGCACCGACAGGTGGATAGGAACTTCAGGCCAGCGTTCCCGGACCATCATGATCAACCCCGGATCCGACATGATCAAGGCATCTGGCTTCATATCGATGACCGGCTCCATATTTTTAAGGTAACTTCGTACCTTTAAATTATGAGGCGCAATATTGCTGGCGATATAAAATTTCTTACCCAGCTGATGTGCTTCTTCAACGGCATCCGCCATGACTTCCAGTTTATTGAATTCGTTTTCGCGAACACGCAAACTGTAGCGAGGTTGTCCTGCATAGACGGCATCAGCGCCGAATGCATAGGCATACTGCATTGACTTAAGTGTGCCAGCCGGGGAGAGAAGTTCTGGTTTCATAATGATACCTGTTACACAGTTCCTATCGAGACGCTAAAAATAACCCTGAATGATTCAAACAGGATAGTATTACTCCTGAGGCAGTTTCCATAGGGTCTGGGCGAATTTCCTTCCTAAATCCAGATAACCTTCTGAATTATAGTGCCATGGATCCGAATAACCATAACCGTCGGTACTGGTAACAATCGCTGCACGTTTGTCTTTTTTGACAAATGACGCTTGTGCTTCGCGCACGATTTCTCCATGTTTCCAGACCTTTCCTTGAGCATTATCACCCGAGTCGGAAATTCGACCAATGACAACAGGCAGGTCATCCGTGAGAAGGGTGGCGCGAATTAAGTCCATAAGCCGTTTGAGGTTTGCCTCATATGCCCGGGCAATCTCTTCAGAATAATGGGCGTCGCTTTCTCCCTGCATCCAGACAATGCCGGCGGGAATCAGCGTGTCGGCTTTACCGTCCTGGTCAATATCCTGTGTTTGCAGAGCCCGTTTCATTCCGGCCAGAAAATTGTCGTATTGATTGATCCCCTGCCCTTTGCCGCTTCCTTTTTCATAATCCGGATCCCAGCATCCAAAATTGCCGGCGGCGTCGATGGCTAGCGAAGTCCCTCCACGCGATATTTTAATGATGGCAATATTTTCTTCCGGAGCCAGTTTTTTGATTTCTTGTGCAAGGGTGAGTTCTGCACCAAAACGATTTGAATACACATTAGCTGTTCCATCTGATTTGAAGCCAGCCCCATGTCCCGGTTTTAAAGTAGACCAGATACCACGCCCATCGACGGGAACTCCATCGGGGGCCGAGTTCGCATGAGAGATCATGACGCCGGGAATTGGTTGTTTGAGATCTTCCGGGAGTTGATTCACGTATCCGTAACCATCCATATTGGACTGGCCACCCAGATAATAAACCCGATACGTTTTTGCGTAGACAGATTCCGCGCTGAGTAAGAAATGAAGATTGACCAGCGCCAAAGCAACAAATAAGAGACGAAACATCGAGGCACCTTTCGCTTTAACCGTGCAAAGAATAAATTCACATTCGAATTAAAATCGCAAGGAATTTATTATACAGGTTAAGCGATGATTTCGTCGATAGAATGGCCAAAATCCATTTCCAGTCGTTTATGGCCTGGGACTTCGAGTCTCTGGGCGCGAAGCCCTAATTGTTTCATGAGAGTCGCATGGACGTCGGTCACATAATGGGGGTTTTCTTCCGCATGGAAACCGAGTTCATCAGTTGTTCCATGTGCAATGCCCCCTTTGATGCCGCCGCCCGCCATCCAGATTGAAAAACCATAAGGATGATGATCGCGACCATTGCTCCCCTGAGAACCGGGGGTTCGACCAAATTCGGTAGCAAACACCACAATCGTGTCATCAAGTAAACCTCTGCGTTTCAAATCTTTCAACAGTCCGGCCGCTGGTTGATCGACCTGCATTGCCAGTTTGGAGTGGCTGGCTTTCAAATTGGAATGCGAATCCCAGGCGCCAGCTGCGCCAGAGCCGTGCATGATTTGAATGAAGCGCACACCCTTCTCCACAAATCTTCTGGCAGCCAGTAATTGCATTCCGAATGGTTTGGTCGCGGGATTGTCTAATCCATAAAGGTTCTGCGTCTCTTTGGTTTCCTGGTCGAACTGAATCACCTCAGGCACTGCCGTTTGCATGCGAAATGCCAGTTCATAAGATTTAATCCGCGCTTGAAGCGTACTGTCATTAGGATATTTTTCGGAACTGAGTCGATTGAGCTGATTGATGAGCGAAAACTCAATTTTTTGTTCTTCATTTGAAAGATCCAGTTCCGGTTTGGCATAGGGAAGTGGATTTTTCGGATCAACCTTGAGGGGAACTGAATCATAGGCGGGGCCGAGATAGTGTCCATCTCTCACATCAAAATAGCGTGGTCCCATATTGATAAATTGCGGGAGACTCTGGTTGAGGGAGCCGAGTCCGTAGTTAATCCAGGCACCGATTGTGGGCACTCGCCCATCCAGCATATGACGGCCCGAGTGGAATTGTACCTGCGCACCATGATTGTCATCTGTGGTCCACATGGAACGAATAATCGAAAGATCATCGACACAGCTGCCAATGTGGGGAAACCAGTCACTGACTTCGATACCACTTTCACCATATTTTTTAAAACCAACCTGAAGTGGATAAACTTTGTTCCGCTGTTGTCCGTTGGCATCATTCACCACGACAACGCGAACTCTTTTGAGCTTTTCTGATTCTTGCACACTTTTCCACGGCGTTTCATTGATCGATTTTCCCGCATATTTCGTCAGCATCGGCTTGGGGTCGAAGCTTTCCATATGACTGACGCCACCCCGCATAAACATCCAGATCACACTTTTCGCTTTGGGGGGGAAATGTGATTGGCCGTCGGGAGGCAGATGTGCTGTCGCAGCCTGGGACTTTTGCTCATCCTGCAACAGAGAAGCCAGCGAAATTCCAGCAAGACCCGAGCTGAGGCTTGTGAGAAAATTGCGGCGAGGAAGATTGCCTGCTGAGTTATTAAGTGGATTTTGTGTATACATGACGCACCTTCACCGAATTGTGATGAAATCGTTATGGTTGAGTAAAGCATGAACTAAATTTTCACGCGAGCGCCAGATCGGTTGCTGGTTCTTCGTGGATTTCAATGCGTTCTGTGTTTTTGACAAAGCTTGCAGACAAAGCGAAGATTCCTGCGGACTTGGCTCGACACAGAGAATTCTTTCATACGCGCGCTGAATAAATTCCTGATCGCTCACTTGGGGATGTTGTGCGCGAATTCCTTCTGTGATTTTGCGGGCCATCTGCAAAGAGACTTTACTGTTGGCAAGTGCTAGCGCCTGCTGAGGGACTACACTTTGATTGCGTCGGTAACAGGCAAAGATGTCTGCGGAATCAAACATACTGAGAAACTTATCATGCGCATCGCGGGATGTCGTAAAGTACAGACTACGGCGTTTGCTGTTGGGGTTTTTAGCAGGATCAATTGTCGGACCGCCTCTGGTTAAATCCAGTTCTCCCGCCAGATGGAGCAGACTGTCTCGGATCACTTCTGATTCCATGCGTACCATATTACCTCGCCAGTAATAGTGATTTTCCTTATCTTTTTCTTGTGTTTGCGAATCGGCATCGATTGTGGAACTGCTGAGTTGATAGGCTTTTGATGTCACCATTAAGTAATGCAGATGCTTCATACTCCAATCGTGTTCCATATAATCTACAGCAAGCCAGTCTAACAACTCATGCTGTAGTGGCTGCTTGGAGCGTAATCCAAAATCAGTGACTTCTTCCACCAGTGGCTGACCAAAGTGTCTTAACCAGATGTGATTGACGGAAACGCGTGCCGTTAATGGATTTTTCCGATGAGTAATCCAGCGGGCAAACGCCGTACGACGTCCGGTACTGGTTTTTGGAAAGGCTTGATAGCGTGTTGCGTCTTTTTCAGCGGGTCCTTCCAGTGCTTTGCGTGATGCGCGGACGCGAGTATACTTTTCGCCTGGTTTACTTACCGCGAGCCTGGCCGATTCAACCTGCTTTTTCGCGGCTGCGATTTCGTTGACAATCTTTATCTTCGCTGCCTCTGTCGTTGTCGCTGCCTCGGATTTTTCTTCTGTTTGAGCGAGCTTATGTTCTGCAACGGCTAGTTCATATTTTCTGGCGACCAGAGCGGCGGCCTGTTTTAACTCGGTTTGTTTGTTCTCTGGGAGTTTTGAATAACTGGCACTGTCAGCAGCGTAAGCAGTTCGTAGAGATTCTTTAAAGAGTTGTGCTTTCTTGAGGGCTGTTTCAGTGGTTTTAGATTTTGCTTTTGCAAGATCAACAGATACTACCGCGGATTCTTTTCCGTCGATTAATATCTCGCTTGATGCGAGAGAACTGATTTGAACCATCTCAAATTCAGCAGTCGCATCAAATGCCAGGATGTCAATTTTACCAGCCTCTCGTTGCAGAGGCAGTTTGTAGGAGATGGCGTGCTCTCCATTCAAAGCAACATTGACCAGTTGGTTGCGAACTTTAATTTCCAGTTCATAAGGCTCATTCAGATTCACTTTACAAGCATGCACCGCATCCCTGGGATAAATTGACTTAGTACCCTCGTTGTAGGAAATCTGTAACTTAGAACCGGGCTGGACGGCGCTCAAATAAATCATCTTCTCCCGCTTGCCGTTCACATCGAAGGCCAGCCCGACCGAGCGCCATTTATCACCACCGGTAGTTTTAAATTTCAATTTCGCTTTAAAATTTTGTGGATGATTCTGAAGAGTTCGCAAATATGCCCGACGATAACCGGTTTTGGTTTGAACCAAATTGCCATTTTGAAACTCCCACTGACCGGGACCCATCGTCCAATGTTTCGGATTCGACTTGTTGAAGTCATCAACCAGAAACGGTGTTTCTTTTTGAATGGTCTTCTCAACCAGTTTCGTTTGCGATTTCTGTTCTAAAGCAGCCAGTTGCTGTTTGGCCTGCTGAAATGTTTTTTGTGCAGCCTCAATCATTGTATCTGCTGCTTTGAGCTGGTCGTTCAAAACAAACTTCTGGATTGCCGGATGATGCGCTTCAGGAGGCAGAGCAACTGGCGTAATCTTAAATTGATCAAATGTGAAAAGTTCCGGGGGAGCAGGCTGCATTTCTCGGCTTTTGTCAGGGTCTTTCTCATTGCCGCGAATATGCAGATAGGTTTTTGTCTCTGAGTGAGCATCGAAGATGCGAGGCAGTCCATTTTTTTCGAGATCTGTTTCGCCGGGAAGTGCATCGAGACGTACTTGATAGGGTTCGAAAATGGCTCGCATCTGGTAATAATCCGAGTGTGTCAATGGATCGTATTTATGATCATGGCATTTGGCGCAGTTCATTGTCAGCCCCAAAAATGCTTTTGAAGTATGTTCGAGAGTGCTGTCGAGCCAGGTGGTGCGGTTGAATAGATAATAATGTCGCGCCAGAAAACCGGTTGCACGAAGTGCTTCGGGGTCAGTCGGTTTCAGTTCATCGGCGGCCAGCATATCCTGAATCATCTCTGCATAACTACTGTCTCGATTCAGTGACTCGATAATCCAGTCGCGCCAATGCCAGATATGTTTTTGGCTGTAACGCAACTGTGCTCCCAGTCCGTACCAGTCTGTATATCTCCAGATATCCATCCAGTGGCGACCCCAGCGTTCGCCATATTGCGGACTTGCTAATAGCTGTTTAACAATTTTCTCGTAAGCGTCGTTGTCTGTGTCGTTCAAAAAATCATGTATCTGATCCTGAGTCGGTGGCAAGCCAATTAAATCGAGATAAACTCGACGTAATAAAACTCGTTTCGACGCTGGCTTGACCGTCAGCAATCCCTGCTGTTCTCGCTGTGCTGCTAGAAAGGCGTCGATGGGATTTGGCTCCGCTGAACCAGCGCGACCTTGTGGGATCTTCGATTTTACCGGCGGTCGAAAAGCCCAATGATCTTTGGGACTTCCCGGTGTTGCTTCTCTGGGAGCGACTGCACCTTCGGCGATCCAGGTTTTGATCAATTCGATTTCATGATTCGATAGCCGGGAACCTTCTCCGGGCGGAGGCATCTGTTCGTCTGCTTTAGCGATCACACGTTCCAGGAGCAGACTCTCATCGATTTTACCGGGGACGATCACCGCGCCGCTGTCGCCGCCCTTCAGCATCAAATTGCGCGTTTCCAGCCGCAATTCTGATTCCTGCTTGAGTGAACTATGGCAGGCATAGCACTTCTCAGCAAAGATCGGTTTAATTTGCTTTAGATAATCAACACTTTCAGCGCCAGACAATACTTGTGAGTAAAAGGCTCCCAGTAAGCACAGTCCAAAACCAAAAGCGGTGCGTTTAATTTTTTGTTGTCGTTGATTCATACATTAATACTTACCAAGGAACCAAAAGCCTGATAAGCCCTTACTTTT
>Ga0075117_1002226_pt1 | contig 11268 bp, 8 predicted proteins | sample AntAceMetag02UKJ_FD_69789 | JGI IMG/M metagenome (GOLD analysis project Ga0075117, IMG submission 69789) | Saline lake microbial communities from Ace Lake, Antarctica - Antarctic Ace Lake Metagenome 02UKJ | ecosystem: Environmental > Aquatic > Non-marine Saline and Alkaline > Saline | place... | reverse complement strand
CCTTCGTAGTTTTTGCGGCTATAGTCGACAGCTTCGGGTCGCGCCAACGTGAATGGCCAGCGACTGGTGCCGAACGTCACTTGGTCACGAATGACCTGACATTCAAAGGCAGGTTTCTGGATGTAACGCGGAGCACACGCGATGCCTTGTTCTCGCAAAGACGCACCGAATGCGGGTGAGCCGCCTTCGATGACACTGGCATCAACATTCAGGCAGTACTTCCAATACGTGTGAGTGCTGTCTGGTGTGATTGTCGGTGTCGAGATGCCGGGCAGACCGCTCAGCTTTGTCGTCAGTGAATCGGCCAGTCGAGTTCGGGATGCCACGACGTCATTGAGTTTGCCAAGCTGAGCCACAGCTACAGCGCCCTGAAGTTCCGTCATGCGGTAGTTCAACGCAGCGAAGTAGTGATCTGGTTTTTCATCGCCGTAGCCCCACGCTTTGTTGATGTACAGAAACATGTGACGAGCCAGAGCTTCGTTGTTGGTGACAACGATGCCACCTTCGCCGGTGGTGATGTGCTTGCCCTGCTGCAGGCTGAAGCATCCGATGTCGCCAATGGTGCCGACGTAGTCTTCGCGGTAAGTGGACAGGAAGGCCTGAGCACAGTCTTCGATGACGGGGATGTTGTGTTTTTTCGCCAGTTCCATGATCGGAGCCATGTCGCATGGATTGCCGAACAGATGCGTGACGATGATCGCTTTCGTCTTCTCGCTGATCACTTTTCCGATCGACTTAGCCGTGACGTTGTACGTGATTGGGTCGACGTCGCAGAATACGGGGATTGCACCTTGGAAGATGATCGGTGTCAGGCCACCCATGTCGGTGATCGATGTGGTGATGATCTCATCACCCGGTTCTGGATTGATGGCCGCAATCGCACAGTGAATCGCAGCCGTGCCACTCGAACATGCGTACGCATACTTGCCACCCAGTTTTTTGGCGAATTCTGTTTCCAGCTGTTTAACAAAGTTACCCTTTGTGCTTGTTAGTGTGCCCGATTCGATGACTTGTCGCAGAAGTTCCAGTTCTTCTTGGCCGAGTGTTCGACCTGTTGAATCCTGGTCAGATGGCAATTGCATGTTCATTACTGGAGTTCCTTTGAAGTGGCTGTGAGCTTCGTTTAGCGTTTTGGATTGTTGACTACTGCCGAAGAATCGCGACGCTGCGATTTTTGCCAGCAGCCGAAGATGGCTGAGAATTGCTTTGACTGTTTTCATCTTAGAAAGACCAAACAGTCGAACTTCTAGGGTCGCCGGATGTTCGGCGATGGGACGCTGGTTCAAAATGAGCTGGGCAGAGAGTTCCGCTGTGCCAAGGAATCCGTCTTCCTGTAATGGCAAATCCAAAATCTGACTGCGGCGGTAGACTCGGAAGCAACTGGTCCATGTCGCCAGTTCCTGCTTCAATAATTTCTGATAGATGGCAGACAGGCCGCGAGACAGCAGCAGTCGCCAGCCCGGAACATTTTTCACAAGGCCGTCGCGGTGATAAGGCGAAGCCGTCACCATGGACACGTCTGCGGTCAACAACGGCAGCATGTTGACCAGTTCGTGTGGGTCATAGCTACAGTCGCAGTCCATCGAACAGACGATTTCAGTCTTTGACGCTGCCATGCCAGTCAGAATTGCTGCGGAGACTCCGCGATTGACTTCATGCCGCACAACGTTGATGCTCGGGTCTTCGCCGAACAATTTCTCGATCACGTCGCGCGTGTTGTCTGTGCTGCAATCGTCCACGAACAGTACGTTTGTGACATAGTTTTTTGAAAGTGCGGCGACAACGCTGCTGAGCGTGTTGGCTAAATACGGAAGAGAACTCTCTTCGTTGTAGCACGGAATGACGATTGTGACGTGTGACTTTGTAGCCGCTGAATCAGCCGTTGACACGGCAGTCAAGCTGTCCGCGATGTCGACCGTTGTTGTGCTGACTTCGGATTCAGTCGGCGAGTCTTCGCGGACATACTGATCGAATTCGCCTGCCAGCGATTGCAGTGGACTGTCGGTCAGCTCAGCATGTTCGCGAATCGATGTGAACTGATAACGTTCCAGATACTGCGGCAGAATGCGTTTGTATTTGTCCAGCTTTCGGTAGTGCCGCATCTGAGTCAGTCGATCCGCGACGCTCAGACGTGGCTGTTCGGTATCCAGTTCCCAAACCTGGAAGTACATCACGAATGGGTCTGAGTCGGTCTCGACGGCGCGATCCACCAAGCGTCGCATCAGAAAGTTGGGCAACTGCCGTTGGTAATTGCCACCAGAAATAGGCAACCAACCGCCGGGAGTCTGCATTGTGGACAACGGAATTTCGAGCAGCGGACCGTTGTTGGTCTGAATCTCCTGAATCCGTCGCCATTTCTGTTCGGTGTCGAAGTCGCGTTGCCGCGGCATCAGACTGGAATCGTAGCGGTACCCTGCCCCGGCGATTTCGTCGAGCAACCACAGGGACTCTTTTTTGAGCCAGCCATCGGACAAGCGAAACCCGGCAACTTCCTGCCCGGTGACGTCTTCCAGTGTCTGTTTCGACTTTCGCAGATCCGCTCGAATCTGTTCTTTGGGAAGAGTCAGCAACGGCTGATGCAGAAAGCCGCGACTGGCAACTTCATGACCTGCATTGACCAGCGAACGAACCAATTCTGGTTCTTTTTCCGCCGTCCAACCCAGCACAAAGAAGGTCGCTTTTGTGTCGTAGCGATCCAACAGCTGCAACACGTTGTCGATGTTCTGTCGCAGGCGTGGTTCGAAGCGATACCAATTGTCAGCGCTGATGAATTTCTGAAACACGCCGACTTGGAAATAGTCTTCAACGTTGACCGTCAGCAAATGACGACGCGCTTCATCCTGATCAGAGGCGTGACGATCCTCGGATGGCGGAGTTTTAAGATGCAGCGTCTGAGAGACCATTGTTGTCGGAAAACCGGTTGGTTTTGACTGAGATTGCCGTACCTTGGGCAGGCTTGAATGCAGTCAAAACTAGTTTCCGAATCACAACGCTGTGTTGATTTTTGTGACGGATGTCGTTTCCAGCAGAACCAAAACATTGACATTGCCGGTTGTAACGGCTGGGCAATTTCACTGCAGATGGTGAGTCAGTTCACCAGTCTCGACATGCTTGTGATGCGCACCGCAGGCCAAGAGATTTATTTGATGCTGACGCCACCCACGCCGTTGTTGATGACGTGCTGTTGATCAGATGTCAATAAGACTCGTTCACGGACGCTCCCGTTTATTCCACGATACGCTAGACTTCCGGCTGAGGGATGACTGCCGTAGAAGCGGGACACTGTGTCCGTAAAACGGCTGCCTGAGTGCCACGTCACTGCATTAGAATGAACGTCAGAACGACTGGTGGCGAATGGCCCGGTGAATCACCTGTTTATCGAAGAGATTATTTTGGAATGCCGCACGAAGCACATCATCAAAGTCGATGTGCTGGGCTTTGAATTCGAAATGGGCCTGTTTCCCAACGTACTGGATGAAGCTCGCGGAAAAGGCATCGATATCGCTCCCAAGTACATCCCGGCGGAAGTCTTCGACAAGCGAGCCGTGGAGAAGAATCAGGTGGTGTTCCACGACGTGTCCTTTATCGAAGTGAAACCACATGTCCGCAAAGGCAAAAAGAAAGCGGACAAGCCAGCGGTGGCCGTCGAACTGACCGACTTCAGCGTGTTTTATTCGCAGGATTCCATCAAGAATGCTGAGGAAACTCTGAAGAACAAAGGCAGCAAGATCGTGGTCGAAAAAGGCCAGATTGTGAAGGTCAGCCAGAACGCGAAAGGTGTCGTCAAACGCGAAACGCTGACGCAGAACTGGATCGACTATTGGGCCGTGGACTTTGACTTTGAAAACAAGCGTGAAATCATCCGCGTTCCGAAAGAAATCAATCCGCACCTGCAGGAGCGATTGCCGGGCATGAAACCGGCTCAGCAGAACCTTGTGGAATGGGAAGAACAATGAACGGGCGACTTCGTTTTTGAAAACGAATGGCAGTCCTTTCGCACCAAACGAGATCGATCTCTGGAACTGACCAGCGTGTATCACGAAGTGGCCAAAGGTCGCCGCAAGATCGCCGTTAAGGTGGTAGATATCTTCGGCAATGACACCATGACGTTTGTGGAGGTCAACGTATGACGGCCCCTGTTTGTACGGTGATTGCCGGACCGAACGGAGCGGGTAAGACGACGTTTGCTCTCAAGCATCTTCGCGGAGCTGGTCACTGTGACAACTTCGTCAACGCTGATCTGATTGCGGCGGGCCTGTCGCCACTGGTTCCGGAAAAAGAGCCGTTGCCGCTGGACGGCTATTCTTGACTGAGATTCAGTGGTTCATTGCGGCTAAGGAATCATTCGCTTTTGAAACAACGTTGTCCGGTCGAAGCTATCTGCGAATGATTCGCGAACTGGTGGCAGGCGGCTGGGATGTGGACCTGATCTACCTGTGGCTGCCAAATGTGGCGTCCTGTATTGAGCGAGTCGCCGAACGGGTGTCTCGTGGAGGTCACAACATTCCACCGGAAACGATTGAACGACGTTATTATCGCAGTGTTGCCAACTTGCTGGGAGGTTATTCTTCGGTATGCAGTTCTGCGGTCTGCGTGGACAACTCCGTTTCCGGTGCCAACATCATCTTTCAACAGATGGGAACCGTTCGAACGGTTGTGGATGACGCACGGTTTGAACAACTTTTGGAGAGTGGGAAACGATGAAAGATCTAAACAAGCATAGTCAGGAAGTTGTCAGCAGTCTGCGGGATGCCGTGGCGGAGGCTTTGGAGACCAAACGACGCCTAGGGCAGTCCGCGGTAATTGTTGAAGACGGCAAGCCGCGTCGCGTGCCTGCGGAACAGTTGGAACCATTGATTGCTGCTGCGAAAGTAAAATAGACATGGCATTGCATCCTGACTTTCCGCATTCTCCGCACGTCGTTCTTGATCCATCTTTGCGTTGGTTCCCGGCTGATGAGGCTGTCCGCGACACAACTATGGATAAACTCATGCCGCCGCTTGTGCCGCAATTGCGCCGCAAAGTGGCCCACTGGCGAGACGGCGGCTACGTGGGAGCCACGGACACCAGTGTCAGCCTGTTGTTGGTCTACCGACCACGCGAAGTCAAACTCTCAATTGTTGTGAAGCACCCGGTTCTGCCGGACCAGGCCAGTCGAGGAAAACTGGCAGAGCGTCAGGGTGCGAAATATACCGAGCGATATGCAGACTCTCTGGATTTGGGCGTTGTCGAATGGCAGAAGACCTATGCGGAACATGCAAAGGTCGGCAAGAAGGCCATCCTGTTTGTGATGACCGATGATACTCGAAACTGCGACGACGTGGTTTCGTATGGTAAGAATTATCTGGCCGTTTCGTTTAGGCTGGACTACGCCACGTCAACCGGGGACCTTTCAAAGTACAAACCGAAATCGTTCGGTGATATCGTCAATCGGTTTACGAAGTTTCAGATGGAAGCGTCGTAGTCCCCGCATCCAAAAAGTGCAGTGCTGCAGCTCAATCGCGACTAACGGGGGCCGCCCCGACCACCTTCGCTATCACGTCAACCTCAGGGCACGTATCAAACGGGCCTCTTTGTTTTCCCGAAATGCCGCCAGCTTACGCAATTCAGCGCAAGTCGTCAGCGGTGATGCTCACAATGCGGCCGAAGCCGACGACAAGGTGGGCTGTTTCGAGTTCGAAACGCCAGATGGCGAAATCACCGAAGTCTGCATACATCGCCGCTTCCGGGTGAGCGGCCAAGAATGCCGCTCGTTCGTCGATGCCTTCGGAACGGCCCAAGCAAACCGCCCTGCCCGTCAGCGTGACGCGTGCTCCAGCCAGCGGGTTGCCGAGTTCTCCACCGGGTTCGACCAACAGCAGCGAACATCGACCGTCCTGTGTCCGGTTACGAGTGTGCACGGCCAGTCCGGATAACAACATCGCCGACTGCAGTTCGCCCGTTGACGCAATGGTCACCAGCGATAGAAAGGCACCGCCGTCCGTTCTGCTGCAAACTTCCCTTCGACTTCATTCCGTAAGATTATGCGCGGATCGGCGTTTCTTCCGGCGGTGGATGAGAAGGCACCCCACTCCGCATCCCAGCACTGCGAATGAGGATGGTTCGGGCACTGCTGCTGCGCTGATCGTGATGCTGCCGACATTGGACGAAAAGTCCCGTGACATGAACGTAGAATCCTGAAAATCTCCGAAGTCCAGGGAAACGTCGTAGACACTCCCAGGCGTCGCACTGAGCGGGGCCACGAAGTTCAACCGAGCCAGAAGAAAGTTGCCATCGGCAAGTGCTATCGTGCGGTCTGCCAAGCTGTCTGTTCCATCCATGACATTGATCTGATCGTTAGCGACAGGGCTACCTGGGCTATCGGAAACGAAATCAATACCAATCGAAAAAGCGGCCTCTGCACTATCACCCAAAAAAATGTAGTCTGGACCTGTCGCTGCCAACTGTGGTGCCGGAGTCCCGAATGTTACAGATTCCACAAAGTTGATCGGATCAGTAGCTTGAGCTGGCCCACTAACGCGGAAATCCAGCGAGTAATTCTGAAAGGCGTCCGTTCCATCGCTGGAGATAAACACGTCCAAGAAGCCGCTCCCGCCGGGAGCAACAGACACATTCGGAATAGTGACGATTATGTCAGCCGGGCACTGTGAGGCGACCAACATAGTGGTCGCCATCGTCAATGTTGTGAGAACCAGAAGTTTATAGAATTTCAAGTGAATCGCCTTTCGAAGAAAACGTGTTCTGAGTCTTGTCTGCGTCCTGTTAGTCATCCAGGTCGTCACGCAGTATCAGCAGTTCTTTCTCGACATCCGTTCGCCGCAGGAAGGTCGAGAAAAATCGCAGATCGTAACGGTCGACATCGCCGTCACCGTCAACGTCTGCATCACTGTGAAGGGCTGGGTTGCGGTAGGCCAGTCGAGCTTTCTGCAGATCCGCTGTGTTCACCACACCATCGCCGTTGATATCTCCCAGCAGTCGATGGAAGCGGCGAACATCTTCAAAGCCGTTGCTGGTGTCACCGTTCAGATCCACACGAATGGCGTACACACCGTTTTCCTGAAGCCCGGCAGCCCCGAAATCCAGACGCAGCGTTAATCCATCCCGCACCATGGACACCTGCAGAAACTCGCCGGTGCCGATCGAGTTGCCAGCGAGATCCAATCGTTCCAGACGAATGCGATCATTCGTGGTGTCGCCGTCTTTCAGTGAATCCAGCAGGTCGTTGATGAAGCCTTCATCGTTAAACAGCACATCCACAGAGTGAACCGACGAACGGTTTTCGAGACCACCATTGGCATCGAAGCCCGTGATCTGACCCGATGCAGGGGCGGCCAGAGTAATGTCGGTGAGCAAGACATCTCCGCCGACTCCCGGATCGCCATCGAATGTGCCGTTGCCGCCTTCGCGATTGGCGAGGTGATCCGTGCCGATGCTGAAGAACCGATAGGATCGCGTGACACCGTCCTGAGGCACTGCGAACTGCAATTGACCGGTGATCGTGTTTGCTCCGCCGTTCAAGACTCCGATCAGTGTGATCGCACTACCCGCTGTTCCCGGATCGGTTTCAACATAAACCTCGATCGAATCGATGTTTCCGCCGCCGCCGTCGACACCGGAAATGATCAGGTCGATAAACGCACTCGTATCGAAGACGGCCGAATCCACCTGCGTTTCCGGCCCCACAGTATCAGCGATCACGAATGAATAATCGGTTCGAGGAGTCACTTCGTTTTCGACATTTCCCGCCGCGTCAGTCGCAACACTCCACAGTTGAATCACGTCGCCCGGTGCCGCATTCAAAGCGGACGACAGCGTCGCCGTGCCGTCCGCAGAAGGTGGAGCCAATGGAATGCGACCAAGCAACTGCGCCGGCGACGCCGAACCTTGAGGATTCACGCGATAGAACACGTCCACCCACGTGACGCCCGAGATCGACGCCTCGTTCGCCCCGGACGCATCCACGTAGCCGACCTCAATGTCGTACTCACCGGAGCTTGCAACAATCGCGTTGAGAACCGAACTGGACGGACTCGTTTGATCAGTCACAGGCACCTGCGTGGCAACAGCGTCACTGACACTCTGGCCGTTGGCGTCGGTGACGCTAACATTGATCGGATAGCTGGTGACCAGCGGCGGATGCGTCAATCCGTACGAATGCCCAATCGAATACGAACGCTCGCCGGCAGTGAACGTCAGCGTGTCGGTTTGGCCATCACCCCATTCGATCACGACCGTGTGAGTGTCCGCTGTACTTGCATCGCTGAAGGTTGCCGTCAGTGTCACGTCACCATTCTCGTCCAGCATCTCATCAACGTTCAGGCCAGTGATCACTGGAGCGTTGTTGCTGACGATCAGTTCGCTGGTGTTAGCCGCCACGGCCTGGTCGGCGTTCAGGATCGCGGTGTTGAACAGATAGGCCGCTCCGGGTGGGAAATCGGCATTCGAATTGATTGTCACTTCGTAGGTCACTGTCCCGAAGGTGCCGGGCGCGATGTCACCCAGTTCCCAGCGGATGATGTTGCCGTCGGCGGTACCACCGTCACTGATGTTTGTGGGCAGACCGAGCAACGTTTCATCGAAATCGTCAATCAGCATTCCACCGGTGATGGTGGTCGTGCCTGTGTTCTCATATCGCAGAGTGAACGACAGCGTATCGCCGGGTGCTGGTGCTTGGCCGGCCGCCATTGCCAGCGGGGCAGAGAACCCGCGAGCTGCGGCGAATGCAGGCATCGGATCGGGCACGATCTCCGCATCGTACTCGACGCTCAGCGAAGTCGTGTCCAGGTCGCCGACCAAGACCAGCCGCGTCGCGTGGGTGTGAGCTCTGAAATTGAAATCCGGTTGGGCGATCACCTGCACGATGTGATAGCCTTCTGCCGTTGGCGTCCAGGTCATCGGCAGCACAGCGGGTTCGGCCAAACCGCCGTCGGGAAAACTGACGAATCCACTACCGATTTCGAACGTTTGCAATTGCCCCGCGACCGGGAAGAGGTCATTGAATGTTACCGGAACATCCAGCAGCGGTTGGGCTAGGTCATAACGAAAGCTGCCAATGATGGTGACCGGTTCACCAATTTGAGGATTCTTCGGATCTCCGGGTTGCGGATCGACTGGCGGCAACGCTGGCAGTGTGAACTCAATCGAAGGCGAGAAAACGTAGCCCGGCCCCGCTGGCCCGCGCGGCCGAGGCGGCGGAGGGACAGGTGATTCGCCTTCGACGGTGAGTATCGTCTCGAACACACTGCTGAGCGTCCCGTCGCTGATTTCGAACCGCAGCGTGTAAACGCCATCAGCCTCGGGAGCCCGGAACGTATCGATGAAATTTCCATTGATGGCCGTCCGGCCCCCGGCTGCCCTCAACACCTGGCCTGCCTGGTCGGTCAAGCGAACCGTCACGCTCGCGTTTTGCACGGGGAAATCGTTGCTGCCCGGCACCGTGGTGAAATCATAAAACGCCCGCCCGCCGACGGCCACGAATTCTCCTTGGTGAGCCATGAACTCGGGAACGTCAGCGACAAGAGCGGCCGAACCGAAATCGGGACTGCCAACCTGCAACACCTGAGAAGCCCCATTGTTCGACTCGTCCGATTCTTCAATGGTCGAGTCAGGATCAACCACCACGCGAACCAGCAGGTAGGCATCTTCGCTCGGCAATGCGGGCTGGCCGCCAGCGCCATCCCAAGTCAAGGTGACCTGTCCTTCGGCGTCCGCATCGATCGAAGCGATCGTCGGACGACCGATTTCCACAAACGATTCGCTGGCCGCATCGTACACTTGGACACTGACGGGGACGTTGCTGGCAGCAAGTGCCCCCTTGTTGGTCACATCAACGACAAAGTTGACCGCATCGCCGACGCCTGGATTGATTGGTGAGAAGCTGACGTCTGCCGAGATCAACGTCAAATCCGCCAATACAGGAACCTGAACATCGACGGTCAAGTTCTTGCTGGTGACACCGCCATCCCCGTCGTCAATCGTGACCACAGCCGTGTAGAGGCCCGCCGCATTGTATTCATGGCGGAGTTGAAAAGTATTGCCCACGAGGTCCAGCGGTTGTTCGCCCGAACCATCCGCGTAGTTGACGGTCGCGGTCCAGGTATCCGTATCCGGCCCGGGGTCAGTAAAAGTTCCGTCGAGCGTCCAGGTGATACCGCGTCCAACGGCAACCAAGCTTGCGAGGTCAATCATCGGAGCCACGTTCGCGACGTTGATCATCGCGAAGGCCGTACTCGAATCACCAAAGCGATCGGTCACGCGTACAGCGACCGTCACACTCGTCGGTCCATTCAGCAGACTGGCATCAAAGATTGGATTGACGCCGATTTCATCACCTCGTTGAGCACTGGATTCGGTCTCGCCGAATATCCCATCGCCGTCCAAATCCCATTCGAATGTCAACGCATCGTCGGGCAAGTTCGAATCACTGGATGCAGAGGCATTCAACTGCACGGCACCGCCTTCATTGACCTGGTACGACCCGCCGGCGTCGGCGACAGGTGGAATGTTAGGCGGTTCGACAACGGTCAACACAAAGTCGTTTCCGGTGGCGTTGTCCTGCCCCAAGTAAGAAACCTGGGCACTGAACGGCGAGCCGAGAAGGTTGTTAAAAACGCTCCCTTCCGGCAAGCCTGAAAAACTTCCTGAGATAGGAACGCTGCCATCTTTGTTGATCAGTCGAAAGCTCTGCTCCAGAGTGGGTTGATGCTGGCCGTCGATCACCAAATTGACATCTGTCAAATCGAGGGCTGCGGTGAGGTTGAGCTGAGAATATTCGCTGTTCGCCATCGAGCCATTGATGGAAAACCGAAGGTGGCTGCCAGATGCAATGAGCAGCTCGCTAGCAATGACGGCGTTGGGAGATAAACCAACTTGGACGGCATGGGGCGAATTACCAGGGCTCAGCGAGAGAGTGCCTCCCGAAGCGTCGATGGTGCTAGCCAAAATAATATCGGCGGCAGTCACCAGTTGCAGATTGGTGTTTGCTGGCAAAGTCACATCGCCGGCAACGGTGATGTCACCCTGGTACGGTGTGCCGCCGGGCATTTGAGCGCGGCCGATCGTGAGTGATGGTGCCAGAATTCGCTCCAGCATGGAGGCCGATAGGCTCAGCGAGTTTGCGTTCACTGTTCCCAGCTCGATATCCCGATTGAAAGTAACCGGGGCCAGAGTGACGGAGTTGGCCGAATCGATCGTCGATGTGAGATCGAGGTCAAGTGCGTCCCCATAGAGCATCATTCGCCCAGTGCCTTGCGTTCGCACAACTGCGCC
>Ga0075117_1002219_pt1 | contig 11285 bp, 6 predicted proteins | sample AntAceMetag02UKJ_FD_69789 | JGI IMG/M metagenome (GOLD analysis project Ga0075117, IMG submission 69789) | Saline lake microbial communities from Ace Lake, Antarctica - Antarctic Ace Lake Metagenome 02UKJ | ecosystem: Environmental > Aquatic > Non-marine Saline and Alkaline > Saline | place... | reverse complement strand
GCCGTCAACGGCCATCCAACTCGGACTGGAGTCCTCGCTCCGACCACGCGGACGCCCCAGAAAGCCGAAAAAGTAGAATGTCCCCTTTTTGCGTTCCCTTTTCAGGATCCACGGATCACTTCAAACGTGATCTCACCGAATTGGCAAAATTTCCAATATCCCGTGAAGTAGCTTTCCTTGTTGGACATCAAAGAATACAGTCGGTTGCCTTGTCACCTGCGATGCACTCACTTTCACTGCAAAGATGATAAGTATTGTTTTTGAAGGTGTCGGTACAGCGATTGTGACTCTCGAATAGATTCGGATGACTAAATAGAACGCAAGCCGGCGAATGTCGGCGGGCGAGATATCAAGTAAGCCGGCGTGGACAGATACCATTACAGGATTCTGTCGACGTCGGTTTTTTTATTGCCTGAGCGTTCGTCAGGAGGCAATGCCATCTGAACAAAAACGCTAAGGCCCAATGGGTGGAAGGGACGTCGCCGGAGCCAAACTCGACTTGAGTTGACGTTGCGGCGACAGATGAGCGAGAACCGGACGATTTGCTGGCTGACATCAGCCAGGGGAGAACGGAGGCTTGTTGCCTTCGTAAATGGTTCTCGCAGGTGTTGAAAAGAAGGACGATGATTATGAGTTACCAGATGTTTTCAGTTGCAGCTATGGCATTGGCAGTCCTGTCCGGAGGCGCAGCCGCGTTTCCTGGTGCCAATTTGGAAGACAATCCACATGCGGCCCATATGCTGAAGTGCGCGGCAGTGTGTGCCGATTGTCAGGTTCAGTGCGACGCGTGTTTCCATCACTGCGCATCGCTCGTGACGGAAGGCAAGAAAGAGCATGCAATCTCAATGAATTGCTGCGTGGATTGTGCAGACTGTTGCAACCTGTGTGCGACGCTGTGTGCTCGACAGAGCGCAATGAGTGCGCATGCGTTGGAGTGCTGCGTCAAATGCTGCGAGCAATGTGCTGCGGCCTGTGAAAAATTCCCGGAAGACAAGCAAATGGCGGCCTGTGCCAAGTCCTGTCGCAATTGCGCCAAGGAATGTGGCGCAATGGCCAAAATGGCCAAATAACAACTGCCTGCCGATCAATAGAAATTCGATCGACCGCAGAGGAACTGTTGAGGAATGATATCCTCAACAGTTCTTTCTGTTATTACATCGTTCTGCGTTAGAATAGTGATCTCAGCCCGGCGTTCGCGCCGAGCTGGCCCAATACCTGAATTCGACACGTCGACTCGACGACACGTTTGGCAAAGTCATGCAGGCTTCCGGAAGAATTGTACGACTTAAAAAACGATCCCGATTGCCTTCACAATCTCATCGACCGGCCTGACCAGCAATCGACCATCGAGTTGCTTCAGTCTGAATGGGTGTCCCACATGCAGCGAACGAATGATCCAATGCTGAAGGCTTTTCAGAACAAATCGAATCGCGCGATCGTCGACGAGGTGTTGCTGGAAACCTATGGACCGTCTGCACAGTAATCCCTCGAAGTTGTTCATCCTTCTTTGAATGAGTTCATCGACAGTCCCGCCTGACAAGTCAGCTCGGCGTGCGTCGACGAAGATCCCGCATTTCTAAACTAAGGGGCTAGATACGATTCCGATGCCGGCGGTTTTCGACAGTCTTGACTCACCCATTGCACGGGTGTAGTATAACGATCGGTATACTGACCGCTCAACCGCCGATTAAACGATTTCCGAGACTCCAGCCATGAACCGTGTTCGTTTTTCTGCTTTCATCGTCACTTGCGTGCTGCCGTTCATCGTAACGGCAGATGAACCAGCCCCTAAATCATCTTTACCAATGACGAGCATTCAGCTCGGGTTGGATCTCGCCGATTTGGATGGCCGCGTGCATGTGCTGGGGCAGAACGATCAGCAGACGGCGCGCGTTTTCGTTTTCGTGTCGACCACTTGTCCCATCTCGAATTCGTACACAAAGACACTGAACCAGTTGGCTGCTTCATTGCCAGCGGGTGTCGAATTTTTCGGCGTTGTTTCTGATCCATTCGTCACGCGACAGGATGCTGTGAAGCATTTCAAAGAGTTCTCCACGCAGTTTCCGGTGCTATTCGATAGTTCCGGACTGCTGGCTAGTGTCCTGCAGCCATCGCATGTGCCGGAAGCAATGGTGCTTGACCGTGACGGGCATCTTGCTTATCGCGGGGCCATCAACAACGCCTATGAATCAATCGGTCGCCGCCGAGCGAATGTGGAACATCACTACCTTCGCGATGCATTGCAGTCTGTTGCGCGAGGGTTGCCGGTGGCGATCTCTGAAACAGAACCCGTTGGCTGTCACTTTCCCCCAAGACGCACTTCGACGAAGACTGGCAAGGTGACTTACACGCGTGACATCGCACCGCTGATTCAATCGCGTTGTCAGAACTGTCATCGTCCGGGCCAAGTGGCTCCGTTTGCACTCACGAATTTCCAGGAAGCCGCAAATCATGCTGAAATGCTGGTCGAAGTGACTCAGCAACGCATCATGCCGCCGTGGATTCCGGGGCCGAGCGGTCATCGCAGGTTTGTTGGAGAACGCTGGCTGTCGGATCAGGAATTGACTCTCCTCAAGGAATGGGTGGCTGCGGATTGTCCGGAAGGTGATCAGGCCGACCTGCCTCCTTCGCCACAATTTACGGAAGGCTGGCAACTGGGAGCGCCGGACCTGATCGTCCGGATGCAAAAACCCTTTCGCGTTCCAGCGGACGGTCCTGATCTGCTACAGAACTTTGTGCTTCCCATCGAGATTCCTGAAGACAAGCTGGTGGCAGCCGTTGAGTTTCATCCGGGCAACAAACGCGTCGTCCATCATGCCGTGTTGTTTCTTGATGACAAAGGGCAAGCTTGCAAATTGGATAACGCAACGCCGGAGCCTGGTTATGGCAACTTCGGCGGCCCCGGCTTTGCACCTAGCGGAGCGCTCGGCGGCTGGTCGGTTGGCAACACCGCACGCCGGCTGCCGGGCGACATGGGACGATACTTGAAGAAGGGCAGCGATCTTGTCGTTCAGGTCCACTACCATCCGACCGGCAAAGCAGAAACGGACCAATCAGAGATCGGTCTGTACTTTGTGCAAAAGCCCGTAGCCGAATCGCTTCGTCAGCCAGCAAAGCTGATCGGAAGCATTTGGATGGCGAATTACGAAATGAACATCCCCGCAGGCGACGCGGCCTACGCCCGCTCCACCACGTACACGTTGCCGAAGGACATTATTCTGGTTGGCGTTGTGCCTCATATGCATCTGCTTGGAAAGTCAATGAAGGTCACGGCGACTGCACCCGGTCAGTCGTCGGAAACGCTGATTGACGTCGCTGAATGGAATTACAATTGGCAGGATGAATACTACTACGAGCGGCCGTTTTCTTTGCCCGCCGGTACCGTCCTGAAAGTGGAAGCCGTTTACGATAACTCGGCGAACAATCCATCGAATCCATCATCACCACCGCAGCGAGTGACATGGGGCGACGAGACGACTGACGAAATGCTGTTCTGTTTCTTTCTAATCACAGCCAACAAAACCGAAGATCTGATTCATACGGTTCTGGATAACCTCGGCCATGACCAGCAACAACCTCGCAGTGAAGTGAGCGACTCGCAATGACAACTCGCAGCAATTCTACCTCGCAGACTCGCGAGAACCTTTTGAATCAGGCACTGACCCTGTTTTCTGAACGAGGCTATTCGGCCACAAGCATTCGCGACATCATTCAGGCGGCGGGAGTGACTCAGCCAACGCTGTACTATCATTTCACGGACAAGCGATCTCTGTTTGAAGAGCTGATTAAACGACATTACGAAGACAGCCAACAGCAACTGGAACACATTATCGAAACGGAAGTCGGCTGCGAAGCACGGCTGAGGATCTTCGTTCAGCAGTCATTTGAATTCTGCAACGCGGATCCTCGTGTACCGCGACTCATGTTCCAGACTTATCATGGTCCTCGTGTGGCGGAGGTTGATGGCATTCTGGATAAGCTGACCAATCGTCGATTTCGGCTGGTTAAAAAGATGATGCAGGATGGCATCATCGAAGGTCGACTGCGGTCCAGCGATCCGGATTTCCTTGCGCTCGGCGTTTGCTGCCTGATCGATCAACCGTTGAACCTGTTCTCGCGTCGCTCCCAGCCCAGACGTTATCTGACCGAGGATCTCGCCAACGCACTGGTTGCATTGTTCCTTCAGGGAGCGGGCGTGTGACGACAAATGCGAGTGCTTAAGCGATCGAAGCTGCCTTGAAGTCTTTCAATTTTCAAGCTCGCTGACGCCATGGGCCAGTAGCGTAAACCGTGTTTACGGAAACCACTCGCCACCAATTCAGCAGAGTCCTCGAAGGGCCGTTGTTGCGAATTGGTGCCGAGAAACACATCCTCGCCCCGCACTGCTTCTGAAACGACGGGCACGCCAGGTCGTCTGGGGCTTCACCTGGTTCGAATCTGGGTTAAGCGGTTCGGTGTACAGGAATTTTAGCGGCTGCGGTTGACCGACACGAGTCATTCGGTGCGTCGACTGATCACCTTGCAGAGATCCGATTGAGACAACCTGAATTGGTCGCGTAGACGTGCACAGGCGTCCACTGTTTCCATAGGCTGCAGGTTTGATCGTTGCCAGTTGAGCACGACCTGACCAAAATGCCAGAGGGGGGGGAGTGACTCTAAAGTGCAGTATCGCCAATAGGAGCGGGAAAGATGCAAAACACCATCAAGGATGCAGGATCTCAAGCAGTATGATGTTGCCGTCAGGGATAACCGCAGCTTGAGGCGTCGTTGCTGGCAACAGGACTGTCATCCCTGTGGATAACTTTGTTTCACTGGCGTCTGTGGCAATCGTGGCGTCGCCTTCCAGCAGCATCAAGATCCGAAAGCGATCGTCCAGCTTTAACTGGAACTCATCAATGGCTATGTGTCGACGAATTACAAAATAGTCGCAACGGACGAGTTCTTCAAAATGATGCCGTCCGTTGGATAACTCCACCGGCGTCACAGGATTCACGGGGCCTCGATCGAAGTCGATGCACGCCAGTGATTCTGCGACATGAATTTCTCGGGGCTGTCCGTCACTGCCCAGCCGTCCCCAATCATGTAGCCGAAAGGTGAGATTGCTTTGCTGCTGAACTTCCGCCAACAGAATTCCGGGCCCCAATGCGTGAACCGTACCAGCGGGAACAAAGACGCAGTCGCCAGCCTTCGCCGGAATCATGTGCAGTGTTTCTTCGACCGTGCCAGCCAGTAAATGTTGTTCAAACGTCTCTCGCGTGATCCCGGTCTTCAGCCCGCTGACAATCTGGCTGTCCGGTTCTGCGTACAAAATGATCCAAGCTTCCGTTTTGCCGTTCTCTGCTGAATTGTACTGTTTGGCTTGCTCATCGTTGGGGTGCACCTGCAGTGACAGCCAGTCGTTGGCGTCCAGATATTTGATCAGCAGCGGGAACTGCTGCATTGTTTGGTGTCGCCCCAGCAGTTCTTGGGAGAAGTTCTCCAGTAGTTCTGCGAGCGTGGCTTGAGCATACTCGCCAGCGGCGACGACGCTTTGGCCACTGGGTTGATCGGTAATTTCCCAGCTTTCCGCGTAGTCTGTCGCTGGACCGATGGGTTTGCGCAGGACGTCCCCCAACTTTCGGCCGCCCCAGCGGATTTGCTTGATCAGAGGTTCGAACAGCAGCGGTTCCATACATCCAGTGCTCAGTAAGGTGACTTGTGAGCGATATTGTATTCGGGAAGACGCCATTGAGGGAACCGCGAGCTAACGAATGGAATTTTGCGACGAATTGAGCGACAAACGGGGACGTCCGTCTCCAACCAGTTAAGGCATCTTTCGAACCCTAGCGACTGAGTGCGACACCGAATTCTATTGATGTTTTGGCTGCTGGCATAAAAAAAACCGGCACTTCCTGAGGAAGTGTCGGTTCGGCATGATCATTGAACACTGGTGTCGTGTTATGCAGCTTCTTTTTTCTTCTTGCCTTTTTCGCCCTTGGCGCCTGTTGGGCGAGTTTTCGGCAGTTTTTCCTGCTGTTCTTCTGTCAGTACCTTTTTCAAGGCAGCGATCACTTCAGTGTCGAGTTTCTTCTGGTCGGCTTGGACTGATTTTCGCTTGGCTTTCTGTTCGTCTGACAAGTCCAGAGCGGCTTCGATTTCTTTTCGAGCTTCGCCGCCCTTGGTTCCCGCTTCTTTGGCGGCTTTCTGAGCAGCCTGTTGTGCTTTTTTCTGATCGGCTGTCAGGATTTCATTCAGAGCTTTTTGGTTCGTTGTGAATTTTTCAGCGAACTGTTTGTCGATGGCTGCGACCTGAGTTTTCTGTTCGTCGCTCAATTCCAGCTTGCCAACGAAACGCTGTGTGGCAGTCGGCTTCTTGCGTTCGCCCCTTTTCCCCTTGCCCTTCTTTTCGGTTTCATCCGCAACCGCACTACAAGCAACGGCGGCAATCAGTGACAAGCAAACAAGGTTCCGAAAAGTTTTCATTCAGGTGTGCTCCAAGATTTTCTGAGTGGGTCAAATTTCATGCGTGATTGAAGATGGCAGGCAGGTCGCCCCATGCTTCGCAGTTAATGATGATCCGGCGAATCAGATTATTTCACACGATTGGAAGAAACCGGCTTTCGGGATCGCAACGGTCGGACGCCTGATATTGGTTGCACTGCGTTCAGAATGTGTCGATGTGTGCCGTCAAATACACATCGCCTCCGAACGGGTCGAATCCGCATAACCAGAACTTTCGCGGTGTTGCGTTTCGGCAACAAACCCATATCGCCGCCTTTCCGCGCTGCGGCATCGTGGCAAAGTGTTGCCCCTATCAGAATGCCACTGTTCGATCTGAACGCGGGGTGTAGCTTTCCCGGCAACGGACAGTCCACGTTTGGGATCGCTGTACGGTGATCAACAGGGCGGTGCCTGAGTTTCTTGACGCCCGAAGGGGTCGTTTGATGCTTTTTCTGCTCTTGGCAGTGATCCGTGACCTAAAGATCACTTACTGGGAGAAATTCAAGTGCCTGCCTACGTCATGAACAGGAAGCGATTGAAGCGATCGGCTTCATCCGACCAGCAGTGTTGATACGGAACCTTTCGAACGAAGATTGCAGCGTCCAACTATGACATCGAATCATCCTACATGGCCCAATGGCGAGTCCGGACAGCCGATGAACTCACCGTCTGCAAACCCGCAGGCCAGTCAGATCAGCAGTCGCCCCAGCGGCAGCCCGATGCCCAGCGGTGGATCTTCTGAACGCCCCGTCACGTTCTGGGGAATTCTCGAATCCTTTCGACGTCGATGGATACCAACCCTCGCCGTCGCTATCCCAGCGGCATTGCTGGTGGGTGCTCTGATGTGGCAAATGGTGCCCGCAGAATACGAATCATCTGCGCTGCTGAAAGTGCATCAGTACGAACAGACAATTACTGACAATATTAACGGTGAAAAGTCGTCAGAATTTCTGACCTATCGCGATACCGTGATTAACTTTTTGAAGAGTCGAGAAGTTGCCGAACACGCGCTGCGCATCGAAGGCGTCAAAGAAACTCGCCTGTTGCGAGACAAAACCACTCCCGTGGATTGGCTGCTGGAAGAAATCGATGTGAACTTCGACTTCAGTCCTGAATTCGTCCGCATCACACTGGCCGGCGAACACCCTCAAGACCTCGCCACAATCGTCAACGCCGTCAAAGATGCGTACCTAGATAACATCGTTTATCAGGAACGCAACGAACGCATTCAGAACCTGCGAAAGATCGAAACCAAGTTCGGAGTGCTCGACAAAAGCGTTCGCAAAAACCAAGAACGCATCGACCGACTCGCCGAAGAACTGGGAACCGGCGATTCAAAAATCGCCTTGGGCAATCAGGATCTGCTGCAGCAAAGTCTGCGAAGTCTGCAAACAGACCTGCAGGATATCGACGGCGACATTCGTGAAGAAGAAGCGTTGCGATCCTACATGCGAGACCGCGGCATTCCATTGGATCAAATGCGAACCGCGATGCCTCAGATGAACCTCGGTGGTCCGCAAAGTGCATTGCTGCAAAGCCCCGCGAACACTCAGGAAAACATGATGCAGCGGCAATTGCAGGCCCTGCAATTCAAAATTCGTCAGTTCCGTGACAGCGTCCGAGATCAAAATCATCCAGAACTGCTGGGAATGTTGCAACAGGAACGCGGCCTGAAACAAGTGCTCGAAGGCTCAAACGCACCGCAGGCACCCAGCGATTCTCGCATGTCCATGTCAAAATACGACTGGCTGTTGAAGCAGAAAGAACAAATCGAATCGGAAATCACTGCCGGCAAAGAGCGTTTGGAATTGATGGGGCGTCGAGTTGTCGAACTGGAACGGGAAAAACAGGACATTCAGCATCTGGTCAAGACGCGTGATGATCTGGCCATGAACATTCAGGCTCGCGGATTGGAACTCGACCGTCCACAACGTGTGACCATTGTTCAGAACGCAAACATCCCAGAAAAACGAAATCAGAAAGCTCGCACACAAGCCGCATTCTTGGGTGGCTTCGCTGCCCTGTTCGGCATCATCGCGGGCTTCACAATGTTCGAATGGTTCTCACACCGCGTGGGTTCCACATCAGACATCGCCAACGCCATCAATCTGCGTTTGATCGGAGCGATCCCGTCGCCAGACAAAGGTGGTTTGCTGGGCCTCGGGATCTTTGCGGGCACCGTTGATTATGACGAATGGAACCGAGCAGTGATCGAATCGATGGATGTGGTGCGTACCTATCTAATGCGACACGTCGACCCGACTCGATCCGCTTCAATCCTAGTCACCAGTGCATCGGCCAACGAAGGAAAAACGACCGTGTCCTGCCAGTTGGCCGCCAGTCTGGCTCGATCCGGCAAGCGAGTTGTCCTGGTGGATTGTGACTTCCGACGACCGTCGGCTCACTTGATGATGGACGGTGCGGAAGGCCCTGGGATTTGTGAATACATGCGAGGCGAAGCGTCTTTTAAGGAAACCTGTCAGCAAACTCAAGCTGACGGATTGACCTTCATCGCGGCTGGGCAAATTGATCAGTCGGTACTGCAGAAACTGTCTGCCGATGGCGGGCGTTCGTTGATCGATATGTTGAAGGGCGAATTCGACTTCGTTGTCATTGACACGTCACCGTTGTTGTTCGTGGCCGAACCATCAATGCTGGCTCAAAACGCCGACATCGTGTTGTTGTCCACTCGTAAAGACTACAGCCGCATTCCGTATGTCGCTCAGTGTCGCGATTCGCTGCGAAGTCTGCAGGTGCCGCTGTTGGGGGCTGTGATGGTCGGATCAGATTCCGACTTCCAACGTCAGACGTACGGTTACCGTCAGGAAAATTCAGCGGCCCACACAACACCGCGCCATGAGCAATTCCTGATTCAAACAGACTTTCAGAACCACCCCGTCCGGCCTGCGAAGTTGACGAAACTGCAGGCCGGATTCCGTGAGACACAGATGAACGGCGACACTCAACAATTTGATGGAACGTTTACGGTCGATGTGGAAGACTACTTCCACGTGTCCGCATTCGCATCCGTGATCTCACCTGCCGACTGGGGGCAGTACGAATGTCGTGTCGAACAAAACACGCGACGTGTGCTGGAAATCGCGGCCGAAACCGGAACACGAGGAACGTTCTTTGTGTTGGGTTGGGTCGCGCAGCGGTATCCGGATCTGGTCGCGGAAATTCACAACGCTGGCCACGAAATCGGCTGTCACAGTCAGTGGCATCAGCTAGTCTATGAACTCGGCCCGGATCGCTTTCGCAGCGATCTACAGGAATCTCGCGACACCCTGCAACAGATTATCGGGCAGCCCGTGACGCTGTATCGCTCGCCCAGTTTTTCCATCACGAAAGACTCACTGTGGGCGTTGGATATTCTGATCGAAGAAGGATTCACGACAGATTCCAGCATCTATCCAGTCCACCACGATCGCTATGGCATCCCCGATGCACCGACTAGTCCGCATGTGATCAAAACGGCCGCCGGACCGATTCGTGAGTTCCCCGGAATGGTCTACCAATTCGGCCGCACAAAGATTCCCGTTGGCGGCGGCGGATATCTCAGACTGCTGCCGTGGATGGTGACCAAGCGTTTGCTGACCGGCATTCGTGCTCAAGGCCGACCGTTGAATGTGTACATTCATCCGTGGGAGTTCGACCCGCAGCAACCGCGCATCGCATCGTCGCTGAAGTCTCGCTTTCGTCACTACCAAAATCTGAAATCGACAGCGCCCAAAATTCGAAGCATACTGCACACATTTCGCCTGACGACGATGTCTGAAGTGCTGCAGAACCTGCTACCCGAACGGCCAGTGAATTCTCGCCAGCAAGTCGTCACCAGCTCCTGATTCCCCCCACGGCCCGAAGACAACGAATTGACTGTTCATGAAACCACGCGTTCTTTACGTCACGCATCGAGTTCCCTGGCCACCAGACCGTGGTGATCGAATTCGCATGTGGAATATTCTGAAGTACTTGTCCGAGCGAGCAGATGTTGACCTGATCTGCTTGGCCGATGAATCTGTGACGGCAGAAACACGGTCCGCTTTAACCAAAGTCAGCGATCGCTTGGCTATTGTTCCGCATGCCGGAAAAGCACGCTATCTGCGTGGAGCCATGTCGTTGGCGTGCGGTGGCACGGTCACAGAAGGACTGTTCGAATCCCCGATGTTGCAGGCCGTCATTCGGCAATGGCAACAGACCGCTCAATACACCGCTGCGTTGGCGTCATCATCCGGCATAGCGCGTTACATTCACAAACCCATTCTGAATTCTGCGTGTCGCGTCTGGATCGATTTGATCGACGTTGATAGCCAAAAATGGCTCGACTATTCCGCCTCAGCTTCGTTTCCAATGTCGCTGATCTACGGAATGGAAGGTCGTCGACTGCGAAAACTAGAAACAGAACTGGCGGCAAAATCCGATCGCTTGCTGGTCGTTAGCGAAGCAGAGCGACAGCTGTTCCAAAACTTCTGCGACAATGCTCCGATTCAGGCGATTGGCAACGGCGTTGACACAGAATATTTTTGTCCGATGTCAGCGGAAGTCACTCCGCATTCCTGCGTGTTCGTCGGTGTGCTAAACTATCTGCCGAACGCCGACGCTGTGAAATGGTTCGCCCGTAGCATTTGGCCGCTGGTTCGTAAACGATATCCGGACGCCGTGTTTCGCATCGTGGGCAAAAGTCCTACGGCGGAAGTTCAGGCATTGAATGAACTTCCCGGCATCGAAGCGGTCGGACCTGTGCCGGACGTGCGGCCGTGGATTAACGGATCGAGTTGCGTTGTTGTGCCGCTACGAATTGCGCG
>Ga0075117_1002216_pt1 | contig 11286 bp, 5 predicted proteins | sample AntAceMetag02UKJ_FD_69789 | JGI IMG/M metagenome (GOLD analysis project Ga0075117, IMG submission 69789) | Saline lake microbial communities from Ace Lake, Antarctica - Antarctic Ace Lake Metagenome 02UKJ | ecosystem: Environmental > Aquatic > Non-marine Saline and Alkaline > Saline | place... | reverse complement strand
GTGTCTGAACTAGAGAGTTCACTAAAAAGGCGCACGTAGATTAAAATCAAGTAGTTGCCCCTTAATGACTGTTTTTAAATCAAGTGGAACACAGATAATGGACTCTATGGACAGACACTAATTGGATATCCGATTCAATTCATCATCCATCGCACCTTCTGATCGGCGCATGGTTTTGAGCTTCTGATTTCCAAAATTCCAAGTAGCCCCCATTCCGAAACGCTGGTTATCGAAAATTCTTACTCCATCGATGGCAATACCACCGTACTCCCCCTCATAGAAATATTCACTATCCGTTCGAAAGGCGTCACTAGCTGTTAAACGAACTTCCAATTGGCCATCGAGAAAACTTTTGCGGAAGCCGAAATCCAATCGCTGGTTTCCTTCCACACCAATCGATCCTCGCCAGATCCAGTCGCTAGATATCCGATAAGTCAAGTCCATCTTTACCCCTAAAGGAAGAGAGATGCTATTCTGAACTCTGAAGCTCCAAGTCAAGAGCTCTAGGTCAATGATGGTTCCTTCCAGATCACCGTCGAAAGTGCTGTATCCTCCATCCGCAAAAGCGATAAAATCCCAAATAGGACTGACCTCAAATGGGTAACTGGCCGAGAGGGAATATTGAGTCGTCTTCTGCATGTTGCGGGGGATAATCACGTTGCTCTGATCTCCAGAAATCTCAAAAATTGATGCAAAGAAATCAGTCGTTTCGCTGTACGAATTGGTGATGGTCAGCTTCTTCTTAAAAGCATAGGTCAGCTGGTAGATCATGGCGTAACTTGGACTGAGAAAAGGATTTCCTTTCCAAGCCGTCAACTCACTCAAAGGCGCTTCAAAAGGATTCAGATTTTGGTAATTCGGACGGGTAATTCTGCGCCCAACACTCAAACTTAAAGCATGATCTTTATTGTCGTTGAAGGAGACGCTCACGTTGGGGAAGAAGTCCGTGTAATTTCTCTTTACATCATTGTTCTCGATTTCCTCCTCACTTTCAAGTCTTCCGCGTGAGGCGGTATTCTCTACCCGGAGACCTGCACTCATATTAAATAGAGGCGAGAGTTTTACATCAGCTATCGCATAGAGGGCAGCTACTTTCTCTTCGTAGATAAAATCATTGCTCTGTGAAGGATCGAGAATAGGTTCTGAGTCAAGCACATTGTAGAATGTGAAGCGATTGTCCGTAACAATGCTGGCGTATTTCGACCCCACCGAGAGGCTCCACCCTTCCCATTCTTTCTCATAGTCCAGCTTCCCCGACCACAGGTCGATGTATGTATCCGAGTCAAATTCGTTATTCAAAACTGAGACAGCCGTATTGCCGTCAGACTCAAAAAAGGTATTGGGTTGATAGGTATTTCCCTCTGAGTTGAAATCGCCATAACTCAAGTCAGCTCCGAGTTTGGAGGTGGAATTCAGCTTCCACTGATAATTCACGTTGAAATTATAATTGGTTGATTCACGATCGAGCAATGTTTGCGACTCGAGGATTTCAGTCAATGAACCTGTTTCTAGCAGAGAAATATTGGTCGTGCTTTCGAGATCATCGTCATTGGCATTGAGAATAGCGGTTCCTGCAAAACTCAGGCTGTGCTTTTCACTCATGGTATACTCCAACCCTGAAGTGACAGTGTATCCGTCAAAATTCTGAATCTGATCTGATAAGAGGTCGAGCGAAAATCCATTTTGGATTTTTGTATCCGTAAAGTTGTCATAACTTTCGTTGTCCACACGGCTCACACCGAGGGTTGCTTTTACCTTCTCACCACCGTAATTAAGAGTGACACTTTGATTATTTCGAAAATAATCTCCTTGAGTAAATGAGGCCGTGGCACTTCCGTTGAAGCCCGTTGCAACATTTTTCTTCAGGTTGATATTGATGATCCCCGCATCGCCTTCCGCTTCATATTTGGAGGAGGGATTTGAAATAATCTCCAGATCTTCAATATTATCAGACCCAATATTTTGGAGCAAGTTGGCAAGGTCAGTTCCAGATAATCTTGTCGGCCGACCATTGATAAAAATCCGCACTCCCGACTTACCAAGCAATGCAATATTGTTGTCCATATCGACATTGACGCCCGGCGCTCTGCGCAATAGTTCAAGCGCATCCAAGCCCGACACACTCGGAGTAGCGGCAACATTAAAAACAATCTTGTCGGGCCGAACCTCTATCATAGATTTTTGAGCGAAAATCTCTACTTCTTTCAATTCCAAATTGTCACTGAGAACCGTCTCTCCAAGTTCGATTTCACCCGATTCATCGGCAACAGCAAACACCTCGGTGCGGGCTTTGGTAAAACCCACCATGCTCGCCTCGCAGAAGTAATCACCTGAAGCAACTGATGAGAAGATAAACTCACCATCTTGATTGCTTACCGCTCCTTTTATGAAGACGGTATCGGCAGCTGAGAAGAGGACTACATTTGTGTAAATCAGGGCCTCGCCCGAAGCATTAACGACCTTTCCAATGACTTGAGTCTGAGAAAATCCAATTGTAGAAAGACAGCAAAAGAAGACAAGTAGAGAATACTTTATTCGAATATTTAATGTCGGCACTGGTTAGACGTCTTAAAGATTATCGTTTTCCTGAAAGTGCTGGCAAGAGCGTAGCATCTTCATTTTAAGCGCCACAATGTACATTTTCTACAAAGAATTTCCTGCGATCAAACCCGCCAAGTACCCACTCGTCCAAGCATGCTGGAAATTATAGCCACCCGTTACCCCATCAGCATTGAGCACCTCACCAGCGAAAAAGATTCCAAGGTGCTTCTTTGATTCATAAGTTGATAAATTCACCTCATTCAAATCCACGCCCCCAGCCGTAACAAACTCTTCTTTGAAGGTCGTTTTTCCGTCGACTTGGTAATCACATCGGACGAGCATTTCGATAAACCGATTCATGGTTTTGCCAGGTAAATCTGCGTATCGAAGTGTTTCAACTATTTCTGCCTTTCGGCAAAGTCGCTCCCAGAGACGCTTGGAAATGTCAAACTGTGGATTGCTCCCAACCTGCTTGGTGGGATGGTTCTTGCGCATTTCTTGCAATGTTTCTCTCACGCTCGCCTCGCTCTGCCCAGTCCAATTAATGTGAATTGGAAAACGGTAATTTCTGGAATGCAAATCGACGGCTGCCCAAGCGGAGAGCTTGATCACGGCTGGAGCGCTAAATCCCCAATGCGTGATGAGAATAGGACCATCGTCTTTCCATTTGGTTCCAGGAATGGATACAATTCCCGTTTCCACCGAAAGACCTTTCAAGTCCTTCATGTCAGAGTCGGGAACATTGAAGGTGAAGAGCGACGGAACTGGCTCGACGATTTTCAAACCCAAATCGCGCAGCCATTGATAGCTCTCCGATTTGGGGGAACCGCCAACGGTCACAATCACTTTATCGGCAGAGATGGATTCCCCTTTTTTTAGCTCAAGCTTAAAACCAGCCGGCGTGGGTTCAACTCGAGTAACTTCCGACTTCATCCGTATTTCAATTCCTTTTGAATCGACCTCCTTCATCAGGCAGTCGATGATGGTTTGGGAATTATCCGTTACAGGAAATACTCGACCATCGGATTCTGTTTTGAGTTTTACGCCACGCTCCTCAAACCATCGACGGGTGTCTTTCACATCAAATTTGGAGAACGCCTTTTTGAGGGTCTTCTCCCCTCTCGGATAAAACTTCACCAATTGACTGGGATAGTCGCAATCGTGGGTAACGTTGCAACGACCACCGCCACTCACTTTGACTTTTGAAAGAAGCTTGGTCGTCTTTTCCAAGATCAGAACCTTCGCTCCGTTTTCGGCAGCGTGTATGGCCGCGAAAAACCCAGCAGCACCGCCGCCTATTACAATCACATCCGCATTACCGTGACTCATCAGGTATCTCTTTACAGCTCTCGCTAGTGGCTAAAAGCGAATGGCTAAATACTAGTCCTCTCCCCAATCGCTTCCTCTTCCTGGAGTATAGGGCACCTTCATCTCGACCAACTTCTTCTCAATGGCTTCAACTGAACTTGCTACATCCCGCATCTTCTGCAAAACGGCAACATATTCCTCCTCTGCTATTGAGATTTGATCTTTGGCTGTTTGAGTAGGCTCGGCGGTATTCCACCAACTGGAATAAGCGGCGTATCCAACTCTTCCATTTAGGCTTGGCTCTGTTTCAATATCGCGTGAAGAACGCGTCGCGTCTCCGTAAATGGCCAGTCGAATTTCATACAATTCTTCTTCCAATTTGCGAATCTCGCCCATCATTTACATGGGAACAGCTGGGTACATCTCAACCGCTTTTTCTATGTATTCGAGTTTCTCCTTGTTTTCGCTGTAGAGCTTATTCGTCCCAGAAATGGAGCGTTGCAACTCCGCCACTTTTTCTTGGAAAGCCAACACTTCTTCGCGGTCTTGAGCCATCAAAGTTTGACGATCGAGTGGTGTTACTTCAAAAGCAACAGGCTCGTGAATTTGTGTAAACTCCCCGTTGACGTTCTTGAACATTTCCACGGTGTAGGTGCCTGGCAAAGCCAACATTCCCTCGTCGGGGGATGAATAGCGTCCGATCATTCTCGTTTTCAATTTAATTGGAGAAGTGGTGGTATGGCGAAGATTCCAATTGATGCGGTTCATGCATTTGCTCGCAGATTGGCGCATTTTCCGAACAGCTTCCCCTGAGGAATCCTTGATGACAAAAAGTAGAAAAGGATCTTCCTCTCGGTCTTCCTTTCTCAATTCGTCAAGTGACGGATAGACTTCATCTAGGTTTTCTTTTCTCAGCTCTTTCTCTTTTTCCTTTCGCTGATCTTCTATCGTCTTGATTTCCTGACCCACGTAGTAGGTTATGGTTGCACCAAAAGCGGGATTGTCCGACATGAAGATCATCTCACCTTGAGAACTCTTACCTCTTCCTCCCATCCGGTTATCCTCCACGTAAAGCAAAGCATCTTTAATGGGGTAGATATGTGCATCTTTCGCTACGACCTCATCCGACAAATCACGGAGCGGAGTGTAATCATCCAACACGTAAAAACTACGACCGAATGAAGCGACAACCAAGTCATTTTCTCGACGTTGAATTTCCAAATCGCGCGCTGCAATGGTTGGAATTCCACCTTTGATCTGCAACCAATTGGCACCGCCGTCATTGGTAAAGAACACACCAAACTCAGTTCCTACAAAGAGTAGATCCTTGTCCACGTGATCTTGAACGATCGCATAAGCCGATCCTCTTTCGGGAAGGTTTGAAGAGATACTTGTCCAAGACTTTCCACGATTACTGCTGCGGTAAACGTAAGGCTTGAAATCTCCTTCTTTGTGGTTATTGAAAACTGCATAAACTACATTTTCATCGTAAAGCGAAGCGCGGAGCATGTTCACATAAGTGCGCTCGGGAACTCCTGAAACACTTGAAATTTTTGTCCATGAATCTCCACCATCTTCAGAGATTTGAATAAGGCCATCATCCGTTCCAGCATAAAGCAAACCTTCTTTTACTGGCGATTCGTCAAAGGCTACTATGTTTCCATAAATCGAAGTCGACTTGTTTTTCATTACCGCATCTGGGCCCCACACTTTGTCCATTACCTTAAAGGTATTTCGGTCGAGTTGCTGAGTCAGATCAGGACTGATCGTTTCCCAAGAATCGCCGCGGTCTTCACTTTTGAAAATCTTGTTCGCGGCAAAGTAGAGTCGCTTATTATTATGCGGGCTGATCAATAGCGGTGCATCCCAATTCCAGCGATAAGCTGCCTCGTCTTTGCCCGGTTGAGGCTGAATAGCCACTCGCTCGCCACTCTTCTTGTCGTAGCGCACTAACCATCCATATTGGGCTTGGCCGTATACGATATCGGGGTTCTCAGGATCAATAGCTGGCTCAAATCCATCACCACCATTGGTAACATACCAATCCGAATTCATGATCCCATGCTGACTGGTAGTTCGTGAAGGACCACCTTGTGTATTGTTGTCTTGAGTACCTCCGTATACGTTGTAAAATGGCTCGTCATTATCGACGGCTACTTTGTAAAATTGAGTAATCGGCAAGTTCGGATAGTACATCCAATCCTCTGCGGCATTCCACGTTTCGTAAAGTCCACCATCGCATCCCACACGCCAATGTTCCGGTTGAAGCGGATCGATCCACATGCAGTGGTTGTCCACATGCTTGCTCTTCTCTCCAGTTTTCTGGAAGTTCTTTCCTCCATCTTCGGTGTGGTGAAGCCAAGTGTTCATGCTGTAGACTTTGTCCACATCATAAGGATGGCAAACGATTTCTTGGTAATAGTTTCCACTTGTCTGGTAGTCGGACATCTTCTTCCAGCTCTCTCCACGATCTTCAGAACGGTAAAACCCACCGTTTTCAGTCGCTTTAATAATCGCGTAAACGACATCGGGATTGGCAGGAGAAATATCCATTCCAATTCTACCCATGTCATTTTTGGGCAAACCGCTTTCTAAATTCTTCCAGTTCGCACCTCCATCGGTCGATTTGTAAATGGCCGTTTCGGGACCGCCATCGATGTAAGTGAATACATGTCTGCGACGCTGATGCGCTGTAGCATAAAGTAAATTGGGATCTCGGGGATCCATGTGAATTTCATTGAAACCAGTATGCTCAGAGACTTCGAGGATCAAGTCCCACGTTTCTCCGCCATCGGTAGTTTTGTAAATACCGCGTTCTCCACCTGCACTCCATAGAGGCCCATAAGCCGCCACGTAAACGGTATTTTCATCTTCGGGGTGCACGGCAATCATTCCGATGTGCTCGGACTCTTTCAATCCCATATTCTTCCAAGAAGCACCACCATCGGTACTTTTGTAAACTCCGTCGCCATAGGCTACACTGCGTTGATTGTTATTTTCGCCTGATCCTACCCAAACAACACTTGCATTGGAAGGAGCCATAGAAACACAGCCAATCGAATAAGAACCTTCTCCGTCAAAAATCGGATCGAATGTGGTGCCATTATTCGTTGTTTTCCAAACGCCACCAGAGGCTATTGCCAAATAGAATTCATGAGGCTTGGCAGGATTCACGGCTATATCGGCTATTCGTCCTGATGTTAGGGCAGGCCCAATGCTTCGAAATTTTAACCCGCTGTAGGCCGAGGCTTCATATCTGGGTTTCTCTTCATCTGATTCTGATTTATCTTTCTTCTGCGCATAAAGACCAATGACCATAAACAGGCTCAAAATGAGTGGGAATGCTTTTTTCATATTTCTTGAAGGATGAATTAAGAATCCTCGAAGATAAGGAAGGTCTAGAAATTTACGTTAGTGAGCGGGAACGGAATGGATCAGTTGAGATTGCTAGTTCAGATTAATCAGACGATCCCACTGATAAATGACTTTTGTACATTTGCAGCCCAAAACTGGCGAAATCCAACCTTTCGAAACTCAATCTAAACGTACTATCAATGCCGAAAACTCCTACCATAATTTATACATTGACGGATGAAGCCCCTTACTTGGCCACTCATTCATTTCTACCCATTATCAAAGCCTTCACTTATACTGCAGGCGTGCATGTTGAAACGAGAGACATCTCTCTGGCAGGACGAATTTTATCTCAGTTTCCCGAAAGACTTACAGAAGACCAGCGTGTTTCCGATGACCTCGCAGAGCTCGGTGAGATAGCTAAAACACCCGAAGCCAACATCGTAAAGCTTCCGAATATTAGCGCTTCACTTCCACAATTGGAAGAGGCCATTAAAGAACTTCAAGCCAAAGGATACGACCTGCCAAGCTACCCTGAAGAGGCGAAGAATGCCGAAGAGGAAAAGACCAAAGCCAAATACGACAAGATAAAAGGTAGCGCCGTAAATCCTGTTTTGAGAGAAGGAAACAGCGATCGTCGGGCTCCTAAAGCCGTAAAAGATTACGCTCGAAAACATCCCCACTCAATGGGCGCATGGAGTGCTGATTCTAAAACGCACGTATCGAGCATGGAAAGCGGAGATTTTTACGGAAGTGAGAAATCTGTGACCTTGTCAAATGCTGACGTTGTTTCCATCGAATTAGAAAAGACAAGTGGCGACACTCAGGTTCTGAAAGCAAACCTCAAGCTAGAAGCGGGAGAAATTGTCGATGGCTCATTTATAAGTAAATCAAAGCTGCGCGCATTTCTAGCGGAGCAAAAAAGAGATGCCCAAGATAAGGGTGTCCTCTTTTCAGTTCACTTAAAAGCCACCATGATGAAGGTTTCTGACCCGATTATTTTCGGTCATGTGGTAGAAACTTACTTCAAGGATGTTTTTGAAAAACACCGAGATGCTATCGCTGAAGTGGGTGCTGATTCAAACAATGGTCTTGCAAGTGTGCTTTCAGCTTTGGAATCGCTACCAGCGGAGAAGCGCAGCGAAATCGAAAAAGATATCGCCGCAGCCTATGAAAACGGTCCTGATCTCGCAATGGTCAATTCCGATAAAGGCATTACCAACTTACACGTGCCCAGCGATGTGATCATTGACGCTTCTATGCCCGCCATGATCCGCACCTCGGGTCAGATGTGGAACAAGGATGGAAATGCACAAGACACCAAGGCCATCATTCCCGATCGGTCATACGCAGGTGTTTATGCTGAGACTATCGCTTTCTGCAAAAAAAACGGTGGCTTCGACCCTGTGACTATGGGAAGCGTGGCTAACGTAGGCCTTATGGCCCAAAAAGCAGAAGAGTACGGATCACACGATAAAACCTTTGAGATTTCAGCTGCAGGAAAAGTAGTCGTGAAAAACGCGGCAGGCGATGCGCTGATGAGCCACGACGTGGAAGCGGGTGATATCTGGCGCATGTGCCAAACCAAAGATGCACCAGTTAAGGATTGGGTGAAACTAGCGGTAAATCGAGCTAGAGAAACAGGCGACTTGACCATCTTTTGGCTTGACCAAAACAGAGCGCACGATACTGAAATCGTCAAAAAAGTCAAGGCCTATTTGCCAGAGCACGACACTGAGGGCTTAGACATTCGAATCCTTTCACCTGTTGAGGCTACCAAAATTTCGCTGGAATACATTAAAGCGGGAAAGAACACCATATCAGTTACGGGCAATGTTCTCCGTGATTACCTCACCGATCTATTTCCAATTTTGGAAGTAGGGACGAGTGCCAAGATGCTTTCAATTGTTCCACTAATGAATGGTGGAGGATTGTTTGAAACAGGCGCAGGTGGATCAGCTCCAAAACATGTTCAACAATTTTTAAAAGAAAATCACCTTCGATGGGATTCGCTGGGGGAATTCTTGGCCCTGTCTGAATCGTTGAACCACCTCGGTAAGACTTTCGGAAACAAAAGAGCTGTGCTGCTGGGAGAAACCCTCCAAGAAGCAACGGGTACGTTTTTGGATATGAATAAATCGCCATCGCGAAAAGTTAACGAACGAGACAATCGTGGTAGCCATTTCAAATTGGCGCTCTATTGGGCAGAAGCTTTAGCAGCCCAAAAAGAAGATATGGAACTCAATGAAGCATTTAGCCAATTGGCCATAGAACTTCGGGAAAACCTCGAGAAAATCAAGCAAGAGCTTCTTGACATCCAAGGTTCACCAGTTGATCTGGGAGGGTACTTCAAGCCCGACGAGGATAAAGTGAACCAAGCCATGCGACCAAACAGCATTCTCAATCAGGCAATTGACAAAATTTCTGAATTGGTCTAAAGAACTCTCTACATTTTGAATTGAAGGAGGATAGGCAGCTATCCTCCTTTTTTTTTTGATTTTTTTCTAATTTAGGAGAGAACGAAAAACAAAATGATGAGGAGACTACTGAATTTATCTGCTGTTGCCCTAATACTGAGTTCTTGCGCTTTTCATTCAGGGATGATGAATGATAGTGCTAGTCTTCACGGACAAGATTTCGAACTTATTGGAATGTCAGTTGGGCAGTCTAATACGACCCATGTACTTGGAATTGGTGGACTCGATCCGACTGGCCTCGTGCTGGAGGCAAAGAGGAATATGTACAAACTCTTTCCGTTAAAGAAAGGACAGGCATACGCCAATCTGAGTTTGGACTTTAAACGTTCCTACTTCTTTATAGTTAATACAACATGGGCGACGGTTACGGCGGACATTGTGCAATTCGGAGAGGCGGAAGAAAGTGGGCAGTACCAGAAGCTTTTCGAAGAAGTAACAATGCCTAATTCGGAAACATTTATGATCGATACGAGCAACACGGCTATTATAATCAATGGCGATTTGAATAAGGTAACTATTCTTAGTCTTTCAGGGAGCAACCGCTATTCTGTGAGAGACATGCAGGGAATAATTTATGAAAACATAAGAAGTTCTATAATTTACAATGTTCGAAATGGATATTACAATCCAGACCATCGTTTTAAGATTGGTGATAAGGTCAGATTCATACAAAGCGCTCATATCGATAGTGGAACAGTGCTAGGGATAGCAGAGAAAAAAGCAGTCATCAAAACGGATCTCATGATGATCGAGGTATCTTCAGAAAATATCATCGAAGTGATCGAATAAGTCTAACGTGTTAATTATTCCAATTCCTTTATTCGGCGTAGTGTGTGAAACCCTTATCTTGGTAATCGACCAAATGAAATCCGATATGAGACAGACGATCTTCACAGCATTCTTCTTTTTTTTCATCAGCATCTCATGGGCAGGGAACCCCTCTCCATCGCCGAAAACCTTTGTGATAAACAAAGGCCAAATCCGCACCACTTCAGGAGAGACTAACGCTGCCGTAAAATACCTCTGGTCTTCAAAGCATGGATTGAACGTTCAATTCAAAAATACTGGGCTCGCATTTGACACCTATCAAAAGTGCATAGAGGATGAAACGGTGCGTTTCCATCGAATGGATTTGGATTTCATCGGCGCGAGTAGCAATGTTGAATTGCTAGCTCGCAATAAATCGGACGAAGAGCTGAATGTAATCAAGGGAGACAATAGATTTGAAAAAATTGGGCTCTACGAGGACCTCATCTACAAAAACGTCTACGACAATATTGACATCGTAGCCTACTCGGGAGGAACTCATTTCAAATATGACTTCGTTCTAAAAGACGGGGCCAATGCCAATGACATCCGAATGGAATACAAAGGTTTCGACTCCTTCCACGCCAAGGCGGGAGCCATTACTTTCTCCCTTTCGGGAAAAGAAATTACTGAGAACATTCCCGAAAGTTGGCTAACAAATTCGGGAGAACGGATCGAAGTGGAATACCGAATTATCGAAGAAGGAGAGAATTCCATTATCGTCGGTTTTGAAGTATGTGATGATAGCCATGCGAACAAGACCATGGTGATTGATCCGGAAGTTTTTTACGAATGGTCG
>Ga0075117_1002213_pt1 | contig 11292 bp, 12 predicted proteins | sample AntAceMetag02UKJ_FD_69789 | JGI IMG/M metagenome (GOLD analysis project Ga0075117, IMG submission 69789) | Saline lake microbial communities from Ace Lake, Antarctica - Antarctic Ace Lake Metagenome 02UKJ | ecosystem: Environmental > Aquatic > Non-marine Saline and Alkaline > Saline | place... | reverse complement strand
CTCTCGCCGCAGCACCGATTCACTTGGATTGGCCGCCAGCAGTTCCACGCGATTGAAGAATTCTGTCACGAGAGAGTGAATCGAACCTTCGCCCGGCGTCAACGCCTGTTCAATCTGTTGCAGCGTTGCCAATTGCGTGGTGGCGGCCTCTCGACCAGAAATATTGGCAGTCAGCGCCTGTTCGACGGTCGCGTTTCGCAGCCGTGTGATCTGCGACACATCGACGCCGCCGCCGGTAATGCTGGAGGATCGTCCCACCTGATAGGTTTTCCGGTCCACCAAATCGACACGCTGACGGTGATAGCCATCGGTCGATGCGTTGGCGATATTCTGAGACGCCGTGTTGAGTCCGATTTGAGCGGCTCGCAGCGCCGTGACGCCGATTTGAATGTGATTCATTGTCATCAGCCTTTGCGGTGATCTAAAAGTCGGTTGACGCGATCTTTCGGAACCCCTCCGATATCGCTTAAAAGCACTGTGTTAAGCCACGCGTTGACCTTCGACGTGACTCATTTGCGATACCGGTTTTCCATCCGCGTTGTAGCGGCTGCGATCCACTGGTGCGCCCAAAACGGCATCCAAAACGGCGGTCACAATCGCGTTGGATTCTGTCATTTGACTCAGCACCGTTCGCAGCCGGCTTTCGGCGGCCAACGCGTGTTTTCGCACTTCGCGACGCCGAGTTTGTAGTTGTTCTGTGATGTCGCCTTCGCATACGATTTCAGACAAGCGAATCGCAGCGGGCGTCTTCAGTAACTGTCCGGCCAACTTTCGCTGAATGGTGGCGCGTTCCTGATTTCTGTTGCCGCTTTCAATTTGAATCGCCGTCAATGTTTGAATCAGCTTGTTGGGAAAGGCCTGCCCCACCGGATGTACGCTGAGCTCACTGGCGCAGACATCAATGCTGGCCAGAAAATTGGCTTCGTTTTCCAGAAAGCCCAGCAGCTCAACGGCCAGTTTTTGTGTGATGGTGGTCTGAGTCATAATTGTCGTCCGTGACAGTCATTGTGGGATTGAAGATTCGCCTGCTGCTACTGCGGCAAAACGTTGGCAGCCGGATCCGCTGGCTGCGCTGTGTTCGTCGCTCCGATCGCTTGGTCGATGCCCTTGTTTACAAAGTCCGCTAGGCCCAGACCACCGTTTTTAGCCAAAAATTTGCCGAAATACATGTCGAACATTCCGCCGTAAGTATCCGACTTGTCGCCCGGAAACATGCCGCCATCTTCCGACGTGCCGCGCATCGTCTTGAGCAGCTGGCCGATCACCAAGCTTTCGAATTCGGTCGCCATGTCCTCACCCTGTGTCGCCGCCATCGTGGGCAGCTTCATGTCGCTGAGTAACGACGATGTCGGGACAATTGGCATTGAGTTCATAATCTGCTTTCTCTATTTGAATTCCAGTTCCGCGTGTAAGGCTCCCGATTCTTTCAGCTGCTGAAAGATCGAACTTAGATCTCGCGGAGCCACGCCGAGTGTGTTCAAAGCGAATGCCAAATCACCGACCGTAATATTCGGTTCAACCTCAGTGACGGCGATGCCGTCTTCGCTGACATCGATTTCTGTTCTGGGGACCACCACCGTTTCGCCGTCACTAAACGGAGCCGGCTGCGACACCTGCGGCGTTTCGACAGTGATGACTGTCAGGTTGGAATGCGTAATTAGCACGCGTGAGATCCGGACGTTTTCGCCGATGACAACTGTCCCGGTACGCTCATTGATCACCACGCGTGCAGGAATGTCGGGTTGGACCTCCAAGCTGCCGACGCGGCCGATCCAATCCGATGGTCGTCCGAAGTAGTCTGGTGGCACCGTGGCTTCAATAGTGGACGGGTCGATCACGCGACTGGAATTGATAGCAATCAAATTGATGGCTTCCACCATGCGGCGCGCAGTTTCGTAGTCGGGATTTTCCAGAATAAAACGCACCAAGCCATTGAGTCCCACGGGCGTGCAGGTTTCTTTTTCAATGGTGCCGCCGTCGGCGATGCGACCTGATGTCGGATGGTTTTGCTGCACGCTGCCGGCTCGTCCAGCAAAACTGAATCCGCCGATCGAAACTGGCCCCGAAGCGACGGCATAGACTTCGCCGTCGACTCCGTACAGCGGCGTGCGGATTAAAATTCCACCCTGCAAGCTGCTGGAATCGTCATACGCCGCCACCGTGACGTCGATTTCTGATCCTTCTTTGGCAAACGTCGGCAGATTTGCTGTCACAACCACCACGGATAGATTATCCGTGAGTCGGGTGGTGTCGAGATCCAGTCTGGCCCGCACAATCGGATCAGACCTGAGACCCATGCGCTGTTCTAGGTTCAGTGCAAATTGACGCGTGACGGGGCTGCGGCCGCCGGTCCCATTCAGACCTGTTACCAAGCCGAGGCCAACCAACTGGTTGTCGCGATCACCTTGCACATGAGTAATATCTTTGATGCGCACGCCGCCAGCTTGCACCGTGTCGCCGGTCAAGCAGCACAGTGGGGCAAGGCATAGCAAGGTTAGGATTGTGTTGTTCATGCTTTCACTTCGGCGGAGCAGTCGTTGATCAGTTCAGGGGAATCATTGCCACTCAAATGGCGCTGTTGGATCAGAACGGCCAGATCTTGTTGGTGGCGCGACCCAACCAACCTTGTCGCGTGAAGCGTTGTTCTGGGCCAGCGGGTTCGTACAGCAAACGCAGTTCAGCAATATGCCGCGAACTAACCGTGTTGTCCGGGCCAATATCAATCGCGCGCACCATTCCGGTCAGCACCAATGTTCGTTCATCGCCCGCCACGCGCACTCCACGTTGCCCGGACACCACCATGTTTCCGTTGGGCAGCACGTCCATCACCGCCACAGTCATGCGGTCCGTGAACGCTTGGTTGCTGCGGAACGATGAGTTGCCGTCGAAGTTGCGGCTGGAGTTCTTGCTGAAATCCAGCGCGGCGTTGGAACCCTGCGTTCCAAAACCTCCACCAGCCTCACTGTCCAGCGAAAATGAGCCACTGGCATTGGAAGATTTCCCCATGCCGCGGTCTTCCTGAGAATTCACGTCGGTGTCCTGCGATACCACCACCGTCAGTAAGTCACCGACGCGCCGTGCTTTGGAATCGAAAAACAAAAACGCATGATCGGGCGAGCGTTTCTTCCACAAAGATTCCGCCTGCCCCGTACTAGCGCAGGTTGCGATCAATGTCAGAATGATGATGCTGTGTTTCATGGTTTACTCGCGGGAAAGTTTAATAATCAGTCGTCAGAAAAATGAGTGTCAGTGTTCCGTTTGACCCGACTCGTTTGACCCGACTCGGAGAGGAGGACTCCTGCACAAAGTGCAGGAGTAAAAAAGCCTTCTCTTCGAGTCGGGTGAAACGAGTCGGGTGAAACGATCTGCCGCGTACGCTAGGCCCGGCGTCATTCCAAAGGAACCTCAACCTCACCACGCCCTGTGACTCGCGCCACAATTGTTTTGTTCGAATGCAGATTGCGAACGCGGATTAGCTGCCCCATTCGCCCGGACTGCAAAGCTTCTGCGGCTGGTACAACAAACTGCAGGTTTTTGCGATGCCCGACAATTCGCACGGCATCTCGAGCTCGAATGAGCTGTTCCGAAATTTGCTGGTTTTGGCTGACGGGAAAATCGCTCAACGTCAAAATTTCTCCCGGACGAATCGTGCGAGAAGGAGACTGCCCCGACACGTCCGCCAGTTGCAATTCATCACGGCGGCCATCGACAAATCGTGTTTCCTGAGTCACATCCGTTTGTGAAATGACGGAGGCTCGCGACAACGTCTTCCGAGCCACCAATACCTGTTGTCTGCGGCGAATATCGAAGTACGCGCTGCGACTGTCGGTCAGTCGACCACCTTCCCAAAACTGAACCGTCAGCGTTGTGCGTCCGAACGGAAAATCGGTCGGGCTGACGACCTCAATGCGAGTATTATCTGGCAACTTCTGTTGGCTCATGCGTTCATCGACAAACGAACGCATCAATTGCGCCTTCACGTCTTCTTCCGCAAGGTTAAATTGTCGAGCCAACGATGCCTGCACGGCTTGTTCGATGAACCCATCGCTGATGGTTTCGGCATAAGCCGCTAGCGATAGGCCTAGTGGCGAAACTTTGGACGAGTTAGAAAGCAGCGCGAAGCGCGGATCTCGCCGTTGCGTGGCACTATCTTCGACGATTCGAACAATGATCTGTTCCGGTCCCAACAGTCGATATTCGTGCTGCTGCAGACCCAGCAAGCGCAGACGAACGTCGATCATGGATTTGTCAATCAGCGTCAGCGCATCGCCGCTGGCAATGACGGCCAAGTCAGCCTCTTGCAACTGCTGCAATTGCTGTGGCCGCGTGTTTTGTCCGTTCAGCGACAGCTGAGCGACGTCAGACAATCGCACCGTGCGTTCGCTGGTTTCCACCACCGGACGCAAGCGAATCATCAGCGGTGGTGCCGCCACACATCGGCCGCAGCACAGCAACATCGCTGCGATCAACATGGATCTCGATGAGATTCCTAGATAATTCATAAGGCCCCCCAGCCTTGGTGATCTTTGATTGCAGACTTTTGATCTTTGATTGCAGATTTGAAATCGACAATCGGCAATCTGCAATTTAACTACCTCACAATGTCAGACGCCGTGGACAGCATTTCATCGCCGGCTCGGATGGCTCGCGAATTGATTTCATAGGCACGTTGCGCGGAAATCATGGCGATCAGCTCCGTCACGACTTCCACGTTCGAGCCTTCTAAAAAGCCCTGCCGCAATGCACCAAGTCCGTTTTGTCCTGGAACGCCCGCCACTTCGGGCCCCGACGCAGCTGTTGCGGCGTACAGGTTGCCACCTTCGCTGGACAGTCCCGCTGGATTCAGAAAACGGAACAGTTGAATGTTGCCAATTTGTGTGCCCGCATCCGGTGTGCCCGCTGTGACGCCGCTGACCGTTCCGTCAGAACCGATGCTCAGCCTCGCCAGACTGATCCCGTCCTGAACGGTGATTCCGTCCGCCATCAGGTGGCCTTCGGCCGTCACCAGTTGTCCTGTTCCGTCCATTCGAAAACTACCGGCGCGAGTGAAGCGAACGTCACCGCTGGGTAGCAGTACCTTAAAGAAGCCGTCGCCTTCGATGGCTACGTCCAACGTGTTGCCCGTCTGTTCCATCGAACCTGGTGTGAAAATCTTGGTCGTCCCAACGGCCCGAACTCCGCTACCGATCTGCAAACCAGTCGGCGTTGTTTGTCCGGCCGTTTCGTTGGTTCCGGCTTGTTTGAGCGTCGTGTAGATCAGGTCGGCGAAGTTCATGTGGCTGCGTTTGAAGCCAGCCGTATTGACGTTCGCCAGATTATTGGCGGTGTTGTCAATCTGTAATTCCTGTGCCTTCATGCCGGCAGCGCTGCTGTATAGTGCTCTAAGCATCTCAGATTATCCTCGAAGGTTCGTGTGGTTTTCGATGGCGGCCGAAAGTGAGTTCATCGCTTTTTGTGCCGATTCGTGAGCACGGCTAGCGGCGATCAGGTCGACCAGTTCACGCACGGGATGGACGTTCGAATGTTCGCGCGAACCCTGCTGTACAATCGCGTCTGTGTTTTGCGGCGTCACCCCCGCAGGCGCGGCAAACAGTGTGACGCCTTTGGACTGCAACGTTTGTGGGTCGTCGAAGCGGACGATTTTTAGCTTGCCGATTCCGACGCCGTTGACAGTCGCGGTACCGTCTGCGGTCACCTGCAGATCGTTGATCGACGAATTTGGTGGTAGCGTCAGGTTGCCGCTGTCTGCTTTGACAGGATATCCATCGCCGGTGACGAGACGTCCTTCGCTGTTCACATGAAAAGCGCCGTTGCGTGTGTAGAGTTCTTGGTCGCTGGCTTCGACGGTGAAAAAACCATCACCCTGAATGGCAAAGTCGAGCGGTTGATCGGTGTGTTCTGTAAAGCCGGGCGAAAAGTCAACCGCCGGCCCCTTGGAGGCTGTGCCTAAGGAATTGTAGGCGAATTTTTGTTGTTGAGCTTCGCTGAATGTGGATTCGAACGTCTGCTGCGGCAGAGAAACTCGGCGATACCCCGGCATGTTGATATGCGACAGGTTCTGCGATATCAATTCGTGCCGTTGAGATGCTTGTTGCATGGCAGTCGCAGCGCTGTAGATGCCGGGAATCATTTCGATGGATGCTTATGCAAGTGGTTTGTGCAGATGGTGAAGTCAGGCTGATAGGCACAATCCTTGCCAACCGCATAATCCATTCGACACGACCTTCCGCGAAGCAATACCAGTTCCGACCAGAGTGAGTGCAAGCCGTTCGATTGCAGTGGTAACACCTGCTGTCTGAGCGCTGTTCTGTGTTGGTGCAGAAGAATCCCTAGTCGGGTTTTTACGAACCACGCCGCGTCGGGTGCGTTACGGGGTCGCGGCTTTGGCTCAGCCGGTGTTGTCGGCATGCATCGCTCGAGTCGGCAGACTCGGTGCAAGTCGGACGTTTGAAGCCTGAAGCGCAAGCGAAGGACTCCACACACACTCACACACACTCAATCTCTCGGTTCTTCGCTTACGCTTCAGGCTTCAATGCGCTGACCGCCGCCGCGAACGTGGTCAGAAAAACCCGAATTAAAAGCACGACACCGTACGTGATTCCACTCAAACAGGCATGCATGTGCTGCCCGTTGGGGCCTTCTACTGCTCCGGCAATACCCACCAAACCGGAAAACTCGACCTAACCGTTAAATCCTCACGACTCAACAGACGCGGCAGGACGAAACCTGTTCCAGGTGAAAACCCCACGCTGCTGGAATAGCGGGGGAATACCCGCAAGGAGATGAGTCATGGCAAAACCTGATGATGCAGAACAAGAGTCAACGGACGAGCAGGTTCCCAAGAAGGGCCCCGGTGCGATCGTATGGCTGCTGCTGTTGGTGGTGGCTGCGGCTGGCGGCTTCGCCATTCCGTTTGTAATGCCAGATTCAGCGCCGGCAGAAGCCGTCAAAGAACAAGATCCGGGTGCCTTCGAAATGCTGAATGCAGAAGACACGATTGCGGTGCCCTTTGGCGAAATCACAGTCAACTTGGACGAAGGACGCATGAATCGCTACCTGCGACTGAAGCTCGCCGTGTTGGTTCCGAAGGACGAGCAGCTGATGGTGACGGAAGCGATTGAGGCGAAGAATGCCGTGCTGAAAAACTGGCTTCTGAGTCATCTGGCGGACAAGACCATGGATGAAATTCGCGGTAAAGCAGGACTGAACATGCTGCGAAGAGAAATTCGTCGTCAGTTTAATGACACGCTGTTTACGGATCGGCGTGATCGCGTTTACGACGTGCTGTTCGAAGAGTTCAACGTTCAATAAGTCTGTTGCTGTTTCACGATTTTCCCTTCAGGTGCCGCCGCAATGACTGAGTCGACTCAACTTCAGCTGCTGGATTTTAATAATCCACGTAAGCCACAGAAGAAGAAATGGCGTGCGCTTTCCAAATGGCATCAGAGCATGTGTTTACTGATGACAGAGTCTTGGAACGTGTTGCTGTCGCAGAAAATGACGATCGCGTCCACAGACATCGAACCCAACCAATGTCGCACAGCTTTGCAAAAACTTCCTGACGATGCCGTGGGTCTACATTTCACCGTCGGCAGTGCGCAGTTCCCGTCCATTGTGGTGTTCAGTCGTCGTCAGCTACAGGGCGTGCTGGCTGACATTCTAAACGTCGATGGCGACGAGTGGCCGGAAGCGAAAAAGTTTACACGTGGCGAAGAATCGATGCTGCATGTGATGTTTCGAGGCATTGCGGAAGCGATCAGCGAAGCGATTCCCGGACCGGAAGCCACACCCTGCCGCTATGTTGGTATGTTTGACAAACCAGAACGCACACGATTGTTTTCACAGATCGAAGAAATGTTCGTCGGTGAAATCAGCGTGACATCGCGCTTCGGCAACGAAACCGCCTTCTGGTTGTTGCCTAAGTCTCAGACAGAACAGCTCATCGGCGAAGAGCTACACGAAGACGACATGGAAGACCGCGGCGTCCATCCGAATTTGGTTTCGCTGGCTCATCGGATCGAAGTTGAGGTCGTCGTGGAACTGGGACATTGCGATATCAGTATGTCGCAGGTGTCGCAGCTATCGGTGGGCGACGTGCTGATCTTGGATCAACCCATTCATCGTCCGCTGACGGCCACGGTGGCCGGAGAACGAAAGTGGCTCGGACAGCCACTGCGCATTGGACCCCGACAAGGTTTTGAAGTTGTGGAGCTGATTTCGGATTGATTCGATTTCTAACAATGGCCACCAACGACTGATTCGATCCTCATTTTACGTATCGCAAAACTATGTCTACCACACAAGATAACCCCACGCGTGATTCGGCTTCGGATTCTGAAGTGCATCCCGTGGAATTCCCGACACTCACAGAGCGCCCGGCATCAACCGCGCGCGTGCCACTGCAAAGATTCTACGACGTCAATGTTGAAGTCTCCGTGCAACTGGGACGCGTGACGTTGCCCATCGGTGATCTACTCAGACTCAACGAAGGCTCAGTCTTGGAACTCGAACGTTCGCTGAGCGAGCCCGTTGATATTGTCGCTCAAGGGGTACGCCTCGCACGCGGCGAAGTCGTGGTGGTCGAAGATCGCTACGCCGTCCGCATCACCTCCATCGAAGATTCAGAAGTTCCGACCGGCCATTCCCACGGGGCGGATTCGAAATAATGACTGTTTCCCAAGCATTCCACGTCGTCACCAACAACCGTCTTCTCCGAAGATCTGTTCCAGTGTGCGCCGTGTTGCTGGCCGGGCTGTCGCTGATCAACAGCGCCAACGGGCAGGAACATCGTGCGGTTCAGTCAACGGCACGCCCTCAAGACCGCATCGTTTCGCCAACATATCTTAGCCCGCCGACGCAACCTTCAGCAGCAATTCCACGGCTCAGACCTGTGCCATCGCCGATTATTCAGGCGAGTGCGGAACGTATGACCGTGGTCGCACCGCGGCCGGTTCCGAACGCAGTGCCGGAAGAAGTCGCCAGCGCAGCAGTCGCAGCGGCGGAGGCTGAAGCGGCAGAAGGAAGTCTGGGGCCCGGTCCCGATTTCGCGTCGCAATTAGCTGACGACGATTCGCACATGATTCAGTTTATCGAAGTCATGCAGTGGACCGTGTTGGTGCTGATCATCGCGGTGGTCGGCGTTGTGGGGCTAAAAAAATACGGGCGAGGAAAGCTTCTCACGCCTCAGAATTCGTCGATCGCTCATCTGGCCACTTTGCCTGTGAAGAATTTTTTCCAAGCGCATTTACTGCAAATCGGTTCTCAGAAATTTCTGGTCACCACAGACCGCACGGGCGTGAAAACCGTGAACCCGATTAACGCTTGGGATGATCTCGACACGTCCGTGGCTGACGAACAGGACGTCGCGATCGCAGCTTAACACTCACCACTTTCATCGACATCAACGGAATCTAGCTCTAACAAGACACCAAACGTGAACGACCTCGCACCCATCTCAGACATGATGCAAACGGAAGCGTTTCAGGGACTGTCACCTCAACTCAGGACAGCTCTGTTCATCACTGCGCTCACGTTCATTTCGTCGATGCTGGTCACGATGACCGCGTTTACTCGAATCGTTATCGTGCTGTCGTTTGTTCGCCGAGCTCTGTCGACTCAAGAAATTCCGCCAACACAGGTCATCATCGGCCTGTCCTTGTTTCTGACGTTCTTTGTGATGGGGCCGACGATCAAGAACATCGAACAAAACGCACTGTCGCCGTACATGCAGGAAGAAATCACTGGCGTGGAATCGTTTCAACGCGGCGCGGACGAACTAAAAGCGTTCATGCTGAAGCAAACTCGCAAACAGGATCTGTTGCTGTTTGTTGAGATGGCTCAGGAACCGAGTTTGAATTCTCCGGAAGAAACACCGCTGCGAATTTTGATTCCGGCGTTTGTGATCAGCGAACTGAAAACCGCCTTCATTATGGGCTTCTGCCTGTATCTGCCCTTCATTCTGGTGGACCTTGTGGTGTCCGTCATTCTGATGGCACTCGGCATGATGATGATGCCGCCAGTGGTGATTTCTACGCCCTGCAAGATTCTATTATTCATCCTCATCGACGGCTGGGCGTTGATCGCCAAGGCACTCAGCCTCAGCTTCAACTGACGACTTCATCCTCGTTTTTCAATGCTCCTGATTTTCAAACAGTCTGTTCCGTAAATAGTTACCATGTCCAAAGCCACAAAAAAAACAGCTCTGCCAACGCAGCGCAGCGAGACCATGCTCTCGCTGAGTCTGTTGGGCATCGTGGCGATCATGCTGGTGCCGTTGCCACCATTTGTGTTGGACCTGCTGCTGGCAATCAACATCAGTTTTTCGATTCTGCTGTTGTTGATCACGCTGGGCGTGCGACGTGCTCTGGATTTGTCAGTCTTTCCTTCGCTGCTGCTGGTGCTGACGCTGTATCGATTGTCGCTGAACGTGGCGTCGACCAGACGAATTCTGCTATCTGCGAATGGAGGCAGCTTGGTCGCTGCTTTCGGGTCTTTCGTGGTCGGCGGAAATCTAGTGGTCGGTTTTGTGATCTTTTTGATTCTCGTGATCATTCAGTTTATCGTAATCACCAAGGGTTCGGGACGAGTTTCCGAAGTGTCCGCGAGGTTCACTCTGGACGCATTGCCTGGTAAGCAGCTAGCCATCGACGCCGACCTGAACGCTGGTGTCATCGACGAAGATCAAGCTCGCTTACGGCGTGAAGAATTGGGCCAAGAAACCGAATTTTATGGGGCCATGGATGGTGCCAGCAAGTTCGTGCGGGGAGATGCGATTGCGGGGCTGATCATTACGGCCATCAATCTGCTGGGCGGCATCATTCTGGGCGTCAGCAACGGACTGACCATGGCGGAATCCGTCGAAACCTATTCCATTCTGACCATCGGCGACGGCTTGGTGTCGCAGATTCCGGCGTTGATTATTGCGGTAACGTCTGGCGTGCTGGTCACCAAGATGACATCGAAAGACAGTCTGGGCGAAGAAATCGAAACTCAGGTTCTGGCCAACGAACGACCACTGTGGATCGGCGTGGGGTTTATGGGACTGCTGATTTTGGTGCCCGGACTGCCGAAGTTTCCATTCATCGCCATGGGGGCCGGATTGCTGTTCTTGCTGGCAAATCGCGGCAAAGATTCTGAGTCCACGGACGCTGACGAGGAAGAAGCCGAAGAACCGGCTCGCACGGACGACGACGAAGCGGATCTGCGAAACTTTCTGCTGACAGATCGCGCCACGATCGAAGTGGGAGCTCGCGTGGTCGGATTAGTGAAGCCCAGTCAGTCGAAAGGACTGGC
>Ga0075117_1002206_pt1 | contig 11318 bp, 4 predicted proteins | sample AntAceMetag02UKJ_FD_69789 | JGI IMG/M metagenome (GOLD analysis project Ga0075117, IMG submission 69789) | Saline lake microbial communities from Ace Lake, Antarctica - Antarctic Ace Lake Metagenome 02UKJ | ecosystem: Environmental > Aquatic > Non-marine Saline and Alkaline > Saline | place... | reverse complement strand
TGATTTTTATTATTGTCAACATACAGGCTTTTAAGTTAAAGATGTCATAATTGTAGGATAAGTGCTACTATAATAGGACCAGTTAAAAAAAGCGCATCACGGTAAAATACTTAATAAATTTAAGCTTAGATTATGTTACAAACTATTGATATTGTCATAATATCAGGTTATTTGCTAACTACCATTATTATTGGGCTTGTTCTAAGAAAAAAGGCCAAAAGGAGCAAGGATGATTATTTGTTGGGCGGCAAAACGATACCTTGGTATATGTTGGGTCTTTCCAATGCTTCCGGAATGTTCGATATTTCAGGTACGATGTGGTTGGTTTCTTTGACCTTCATATACGGCTTAAAGAGTATTTGGATTCCCTGGTTGTGGCCAGTGTTCAATCAAATTTTCTTCATGGTATATCTCTCGGCCTGGTTAAGAAGGTCTAATGTAACTACGGGTGCGGAATGGATTTTCTTTCGTTTTGGGCATGGCAGCGGAGGGAAACGTTCACATACCATCGTTGTTATTTTTGCAATTGTTAGCTGTCTCGGATTTTTGGCCTACGGCTTTATTGGATTGGGCAAGTTTGTGGAAATATTTGTGCCTTGGGAGCTGGTTAGGAATTATGTGCCTTTTGAGGTCGCTCCGGAATATGTGCCACATTTATATGGAACGTTATTTACGCTATTTGCAGTATTCTATAGTGTTTTAGGGGGTATGAAAGGTATTGTGTGGGCAGATTTACTTCAGTTTGGCATCATGACTTTTTCTTCTATTGCTATAGCATATATTGCCTGGAATGCTTTAAGCGGGAATTCTTTAGAAGTTCCCGATGCATGGTATAGTCCATTTTTTGGATGGAATTTGGACTTGGATTGGTCGGGCCTGATACCTGAGATCAATGATAAAATTGCGTCCGATGGTTTTTCGTTATTTGGATTGTTTTTTATGTTAATGGTCTTTAAAGGCATTCTTTCAAGTATTGCCGGTCCTGCACTTAATTATGATATGCAGAAAATTCTGAGTACCAAATCACCTGTAGAGGCAGCTAAGATGAGCGGTTTTGTAACTTTAGCCTTAATTCCAACGCGTTATCTTATGATCTGTGGGTTTGGAATTCTTTGTGTTTTGTTTTACGATCAATTGGATATCAACCGTGCCGGGGTTTTGGATTTTGAGAATGTATTGCCTGCTGCAATAAGTCAATTCGTACCGGCTGGACTAATGGGGCTTTTGTTGGCAGGGCTATTGGCGGCTTTTATGTCCACCTTTGCCGGTACGCTTAATGCTGCCCAAGCCTATTTGGTAAATGACATTTATATCCCTTACAATAAAAATGCTTCAATTAAGCAGATAAATTTCATGAACTATAGCAGTGGAATTGCCGTGGTGGTGGTAAGCATAATTTTAGGTTTTTTTGTAAAAGATGTGAACTCGATAACACAATGGATCGTATCCGCCCTTTGGGGCGGGTATATTGTTTCCAATATTTTAAAGTGGCACTGGTGGCGGTTTAATGGTACGGGCTATTTTTGGGGTATGCTATCCGGTCTTGTGCCCGCCATACTCTTTCCCCTAGTTTTTGAGCAAACGTTGGAGTTGTATCTTTTTCCCTTACTGTTGGTCATAACTATAGTGGGCTGTATTTTAGGAACGTATTCCGCGCCACCTACCTCGGAAGAGACGTTAATGGAGTTTTATAGGAGAACACGTCCCTGGGGCGTTTGGAAACCCATTCATGAAAAAGTTCTAAAGAGGTATCCGGAATTTAGGGTGCATACCAATTTAAAGCGGGATGCATTGAATATTATCACGGGTACTATTGCCCAAACGCTATTGGCCGTGGTTCCATTTTACCTTGTTCTGCATGATTACATGGCCATGGGTATCGCGTTGGGAATTCTGATTTTTTGCGGTATGCTGCTAAAGAAATACTGGTGGGACACTTTACATGAACAGTTATGAAATTTTACGTTCAACTTTAACCTCACTGAAAAAAATGATAGATAAATTTTCAGTAATAAGAGCAACTCATGATCACTTGCTCAATCAAAAAAATAAGCCTAGTACGCTTGGCAATGGCCTCTTTTCCCGTTATCAGAACCCTATTGTTACCGCAGCACATGTACCATTAGAGTGGCGTTACGATTTTAACCAAGCTACCAATCCGTTTGGTTTGGAGCGTATAGGTGTCAATGCTACATTTAACGCAGGGGCTATAAAATGGAAAGGTAAATATGTATTGGCTGTCCGGGTGGAGGGCAGCGACCGCAAGTCGTTTTTCGCACTAGCTGAAAGCACTAATGGCGTTGATAATTTTAGGTTTTGGGATAAGCCGCTATTGTTGCCGCAAACAGATAACATAGACACGAACGTATATGATATGCGTTTGATAAAACATGAAGATGGTTATATTTATGGCATTTTTTGTACCGAAAGAAAAGACTTGGATGCAGGTGCGGCAAATACTTCGGCCGCTATAGCCAATGCAGGAATTATAAGAACTTTAGATATGGAAAATTGGGAACGTTTGCCCGACCTTATATCAAAATCAAGGCAGCAGCGAAATGTTACGCTCCATCCCGAATTTGTAGATGGTAAATATGCGATTTATACAAGGCCACAAGATGGTTTTATCGAGACCGGTAGTGGCGGAGGTATCGGCCTGGGTTTTATTTTAGATATCGTAAATCCAAAAGTAGAAAATGAGAGGATCATAAGTCCTAAGGAGTATCACACAATTTATGAAGTTAAAAATGGACTGGGCCCTTCCCCGATAAAAACTAAAGAAGGTTGGTTGCATTTAGCTCACGGCGTCCGCAATACTGCTGCTGGTCTTAGGTATGTACTTTATATGTTTGTGACAGCCCTTGAAGAAATAGACAAGGTCGTCTTCAGGCCCGGAGGGTACTTTATGGCTCCAAATAAAAATGAAATTATTGGAGATGTAGGTAATGTGCTTTTTTCAAACGGTTGGATAGTAGATGAAGATGGTACGGTATTTATATATTATGCATCCTCTGATACGCGCCTGCATGTCGCCACAACTAGTTTGGATATACTTGTAGATTATTGTAAGAATACGCCAGAGGACAAACTATCTACAAATGAATCCGTGAAATCCATTCTACAGCTAATAGGAAAAAATAAGTAATCTAATTAATGATAGCCTCTGGTTGAGTGTCCTATAATTTTATTAGAGGACGATTTTATTTGACAATATAAAAGATAAGGTTTACAGGGTTTTGCACCATTTCTCATTGCTACTTAAAATAAGTTTTAATAAAAAAATCAATATGTATCAATATGTCAATTTGACAAATAATACAGGCTTTAATTGAACAAATCACTACTTTAGAGCAATTTTGTATGTATAGTATCATAAATTGACGAAATATTGGAATTTTAAATAGAATTGTTAAGATAACTTTATGGTTTAAAAATCAAACGACTTACGGTATTGTTTTTTTTTAAAAAAGGACTTCTAAAAATCTAACTTAAAATTATGAACCAAAAAACAAACAATTTTAAATTCCAGAAGGAGCCAATTCATTGGAAAAAAAGCCTCCTTCTTATGGCGTTGATGGTATTGACATCCGCCTTTACCTTTGCCAATAAGGCATTGGTGCTTCCTGTGTTCTCCGTTGGGGAGCTTCAGACTACGTTGACAGGAACCGTCACGGATGTTGACGGAACGCCGCTCCCTGGTGCAAGCATTGTTGAAAAAGGAACGACAAACGGTACGCAGACCGATTTTGATGGCAACTTTAGCATAAACGCCGGGGCCAATGCCACCTTAATCATAAGCTATATTGGCTATACCGCACAGGAGATAGCGGTAAACGGCCAAAGCACGATCAACGTAACCTTGCAAGAGGATGCCAGCCAATTGGACGAGGTGATCCTGGTGGGCTACGGTACGCAGAGCAGGGTGAGCGTGACCAATGCCATTTCGTCGGTGACCAGCGAGGATTTGGTGGAGACCCCCGCCATTGGCGTGTCGCAGGCACTACAGGGCAGGGCCGCAGGGGTGCAGGTAACCAATACGGGCACACCGGGCTCAGAGCCTTTTGTAACCATTCGGGGCCTGGGCAGTTTTGGGAACAACTCGCCGCTGTTCATCGTGGACGGGGTACCCACCTCCAGTCTGAACAACATCCCTGCGGAGGCCATTGAATCGGTCGACGTATTAAAGGATGCTTCCAGTGCGGCCATCTACGGTTCCAGGGCTTCCAACGGGGTTATTCTCATCAAAACCAAGGGCGGCAAGCGAGGCAAGAATACGTTTAGCGCAAGTAGTTACGGTGGCTTATCCGCCCTTCCAAAAACCTTGGATGTACTCAATGCCGACCAATACCGTCAATACGCTTCCGAAGCCTATGATGCCGATCCGGTAACCCCGGGTAATCAAATCTACGGTGCTCTGCAAGATGGTAATTTTGATCCATCTGTAGATACAAATTGGCAAGACGAGGTATTAAGGACTGGTGTATGGCAGAATTATGATATTGAGGCTTCTGGCGGTAGTGAAAAGGCAACCTACAGTGTCAGAAGCGGTTACTTAAAACAAGAAGGTGCATTGATAGCTTCTTCTTTTGACCGATATTCTTTGGGCTTGAGCACCAATTTAAACCTCAGTGACAAAATTAAGGTTGGCCAAACTTTTAATTTAGGATTATCCCGTACAATGGGAGGTAATGGAGGAGACCTTGGCCTTGCCGTTCGCATGACCCCTACGGTTCCGGTCTTTAACAATGAAATCAATTCTTATTCGGAGATCACCACTTCCTTTGATGGCCAGGATAGTGAAAATCCAGTACGTCAGAGGCTTAATGGAGAGCTATTGGATTCACAGACAAGTATGGTGGGCTCTATTTTTGGAAGTTACGAAATTATTCCAGGGCTTACCTATAATCTGATGGTAGGTTTAGACCATTCCTTTGGAAATCAGGATAATTTTAGTGCCTCAGTGCCAACGGGATCAAGGACCCGACTCTTCTCCGAAACGAGAAAGAACAGAAGAAAATCAATTAGTACCGTGGTGACCAATACCCTAAATTATGTTAAAACCATCGATGGGAAGCACAATTTTGATGTTTTAGCGGGATATGAGCGCAATAGAAGCACCTTTGATATTATCAACGCTTTTACAATTAATCCCTTGACCGACAATGTGGAGAACTTGAACCCCAATGAGGTGGAGGACCTGACCAGCTTTGAAAGCGAGAATAACCTGCAATCCGTTTTTGGGAGGATAGGGTATGATTTTGACAAGACCTTCTTTTTGTCCGGCACGATCAGGGCGGATGGTTCATCTAGATTTGCGCCAGGGGAACAATGGGGCAATTTCGGATCCGTATCCGGGGGCATAAATCTGTCCAACCTATCTTTTCTGGAAAATATCGAGAGCATTTCCCTCTTAAAGCTACGCGCAAGCTGGGGTGTTACCGGTAATAATAATATAGGCGATTACCTCTTCCAGACCGGTCTTTTAACAGATTTTAATTATGTTATTGATGGTGCACTGGTCAGCGGAACAAGGCCCGCCAGGATTCCGAACGAGCGTTTGCAATGGGAACGATTGTCCTCTTTGAACATAGGGGCGGACCTTGGGCTCTTCAACAACGCCCTGAACATTACGGCGGAATATTTCGTAAACGAAAGTGATGGCCTTCTGGTCAACGTACCCCTGCCCAGTTCATTGGGCGCCACGGATGCCAACCAAACCCGCAACGTGGGCAACATAGAGTCCAAAGGTCTTGAGCTTACCGTGGGCTACAAGGATTTTGTTGGCGATTTCAATTGGGGCGTCAACTTAAATCTGTTCGCCCAACTAGATCAACAAGTAACCTCTTTGGGAAGCGTGGATGCTATTTTTAACGGCAATTACTTTGGACAGAACCACAACCGTTTAGTGGTGGGCGAGGCACCCTTCCATTTCTTCGGCTTTAGGACCGACGGTATTTTTCAAAACGATGCCGAAGTAGCGGCTCATGCCACTCAGAACAATGCCGAACCTGGAAACATACGTTTTGTAGATATAAATAACGATGGGCAGATTAATGCGGAAGACCGAACAATTATTGGAAACCCAAATCCAGGCATTGAATTGGGGGCCGATTTTAATTTTCAATATAAAAATATAGATTTTTCCGTATTTCTCAATGGAGTATATGACAGGGATGTCTATAACGTGTTCAGGTATCAATTGGAACAACAGGCCAGGTTGTTCAATATGAGTCCTGTGGTGTTGGACCGATGGTCGCCCACCAACCCGTCCAATACTATACCAAAAGCCACCCCAGGTTTTACAGGGAACGAGAATGTTTCCGATAGATTTGTTGAGAATGGCGCTTATACCCGTGTGCGCAGTATGACCTTGGGCTTTTCCATTCCTGGAAGTACACTTGATAATTTTGCCAATGGAAGCCTAAGCAAACTTAGGTTGTATGTTAGCGGACAAAATTTACTGACCTTTACCAAGTATACAGGTTATGACCCGGAAATAGTGCCTTCTTTGAACGGTGGAACCCCGAACGCCATCGGTTTCGATACGGGCCGTTTCCCGCAGCCCCGCACTGTTTTGGCAGGAATACAAGTACAATTCTAAAAAAAAAAAAGATGAAAATTAATAAAATTATATTAGCGATAGCAGTGATACTGGTAAGTATTATAAGCTGTAAACAAGAGGAGCTTGAACTTTTAGATCCCAACGTTATTGTGCCCCAGACATTCTTTCAAAATTCAGGGGAACTCCAGTCGGCTGTTAATGGAGCATATTCATTCTTACAATCACAGGGTATGTACGGTAGGATAGGGTTTTTCCTTCTGGACAACCTTTCACAAGAAAATTTGGGCACGGATGCCCTGCAAGGAGGTTTGAAGGCCTTTATGGATTACACCTATGATCCCTCCCTTGGGGAATTCTTTACCTATTGGCAAGCTGCCTACCGCGGCATAAACAGTTGTAACTTTGTCATGGAGGCCGCTGAAAGCGGCTTGATACAAAACGTATCCCAAGAAGAAATCGACCAAAGGTTGGGAGAAGTACATTTTCTAAGGGCATACTATTATTTTAATTTGACCAACCTTTGGGGAGGAGTTCCGCTGCCCACTTCTACGGCCGCCTCCGAGACCGGCGGCATTCCCAAGGCGAGTCAGGAGGCCGTGTACCAATTGATCATTGAAGACCTTGACTTTGCCGTGGCAAACCTAGCGGAAAAGGCTAACACCCAGCAAGGGAGAGCCACTAGGGGTGCGGCTCTTGCCCTCAAAGGTAAGGCGCATTTGTTTTTAGGGGAATGGGGCGAAGCAAAATCCGCCTTGGAGGACGTCACCGGCTATACCATAAATGGTGTTGCCCCAAGGGACAATGGAAATATAGCGGGCGAATTCAATGACGAGTCCATTTTCGAGATAAATTATAGCCAAGAAATTGGTGGTGACCAATGGAACGCCACAGGAAATGGGGTTAGAGAAACAACTTTCCGTGGTATCGAATACTCGCCATTGAACTTTGCTAACATAATAGTTAGACCGTCTTTGTTGGCGGAATACGAAAATGACGACCCCAGAATAAAAGCCTATTTTTATAGTGCCGGGGATGCTTTTGGAGGAACCACATACGCTCCGGGATCACAACTGCCAATTTCCGGGCCGGTGGCATTTGGTGATGCGTTACAAGACGGAAACCTTCCCCTGGTTTTTACGCTTTCTTCACCGGCATGGAGAAAATATCAAAACCTAGACACCCGGTTATCGGATGGCTTCGAATATAGTGGCATCAACTTTAGAGTGTTACGTTACGCAGATGTTTTGCTCATGTTGGCCGAGGCTGAAAACGAACTAGGTAATTCAAGTACGGCAGTAGATTACCTAAACCAAGTAAGGGACCGTGTAGGTATGCCCAATTACGGTACAGCGGAAATGGATTCCAGAGGGTATCCGGTGGGTAGTAAACAACAAGTTTTTGAAACTATTGTGCACGAACGTGCAGTTGAGCTTGCCGGAGAGCAGCACAGGTATTACGATCTAAAGCGATGGGGCCTGGCGCCACAGGTGATCGAGAACTGGCAGTCCGGAAAACACGAGTTTTTGCCCATACCGCAAAATGAATTGGATGGTAATCCGGACATTACAAATGAGGACCAAAATCCTGGGTATTAAGAAAGTTGTTTGAGTTAGTTTAGAGTTAAAGAGGGCGGTCTACGGACGGCCCTTTTTTCATTTTAAACCTAGCGTTATGGAAGTAGGTAAAATAAACAAAGAATCATTATTCTGGGTCGCCAAAATAATACGCCGCCCATTTTTATCGGTCAAAAAGGTTAAATGGTTCGACTGCCCCGGAACGTAAAATCCAGAGTCCTTGCTGGGCATTACCTCAAAATAACCTTTATTACCTTTAAGTAGAAGACCGGTCAAAGCATCTGCCCTGCCATAAATGGCTTCCGAAGAAAAGTCGTTGCCTACCAACAATGCATCGTATTGGCCGTCTTGGTCAAAATCATTGACCAAGATATCGTTGATCGGCGCCACTTGGCACTCTAAAGGCAAAGGCACCAACCTGAACTTTCCGTTACCCAAGTTTTCGGCATAACTACTGGCGAATATTTTGGCATTTAGGGTTTCGGATTCCAAATCCTTGATATTCAGGAGCTGTTCGAAACTTACTTTGGTAAAATCGTCATAGCGCAGGTACTTCCTTTTCAATATAGGTAACTGTGCCACAATATCGTCCCTTGAATGCAGCGGCAAGAGCTTTTTGTCCTCTTTTACAGGAAAATACTTGCCCACAACAGGGTCTGGGCTGCCGTTTTTATCATAGTCCTTTTTATATACGTAGACCGGATGCGATTGGGTAGGACTCAAAACCCAGTTCAGGCCTTGGTTTCCCAAAAGAAAATCAACGTCCCCGTCCTTGTCAAAATCGGCCTTAGCGATACAGTTCCACCAACCCGTTGTTTCCATGGCATTATTATTTTCATCTACCCATTGCGCAGGCATGGGCGAGAATTTTGTTTTATCATTTTTAAAGACGGTAATGGGCATCCATTCGCCCACGACCACCAAATCCAGAAGACCGTCCTTGTCCATATCTTCCCAAAGGGCATCGGTGACCATACCGATAGCGCCAATTCCACCAGTCTCCATTTCGGTCAACCGACCGTTTTCGTTGACCAATATTTTACTTTTTGGGACTGTCGGATATTTTCCCGGTACAATACGTGCCCCTATAAAAAAATCCATATCCCCATCGTTGTCGATATCGGCAGGTCGCACGATCTGCGTGCTTTCCGTAGCAATGGAAAGTGCATTTTCATTACGTTCAAAATAACCTGTACCATCGTTCAAATACACCCGATCATTATACTTTTCAGAGTTTTGGCCGAACTCGGAGCCGCCGCTGGTAACGTACAGGTCCAAATCTTTATCTCCATCTACATCCACAAAGACTGCATCGGTATCCTCGAAATCCGGATCGAGCTCTTGTTGGGGCCGATACATGCCATCCTCCCCTTGAAACCAAATCTCGCCGGCCATACCCTTGCTTCCGCCTATAAAGATTTCATCCCCTATTTTAGAGTCGATATTGCCAACGGCAATACAGGGTCCCATACGTGAATATTGGCGCATAAGTAGCGGCTGTATGGCATATTCGTTAAATCTGTTTTCTTTGTGCACATAATCGAGCAGCCCTTCCATTTTAACAAATAGCTTGTACGGTCCCATTTTTTCAGCGATCTGTGGTACGTCCCTGGCCTTTTTAATTTCCACTTCAAGTACTTGACCCGATTTTACATCTTTGAGGAAACTGGTTTTTCCGTTTGGCCATCTTACTTCCAACGAATCTAACTTTGGGGCAGTGACCCCAAAATGGACAATAGGCTCCACAGAGGAGAGGTAACCTCGCACCACGGATTGAAAATGTTCCTGTACCTCGCCATTGCTCCAAAGCCTGATTTTAGATCCAATTCCCATGGGGTTTTTTGGTAAACCCTTCAACTTAATCCTTATGAAGTTTTTTTTCGGGTCGTCCGATGTCTTATTTTCGAGAACCATAGCCGGTTCGTTGATATTGTTCAGCACAAGATCAAGATCGCCGTCTTGGTCAAGATCGGCGTAGACAACCCCGTTGGTAAAGGTAGGCACGCTCTTTGTCCAACTTATGGAAACGTCATCAAAATTAAGCCCTGCCCCACCAGTTGTCAGGTGACCCTTGTTCTCAAAGATGTAATTGGCCAAATGTATGCTCTTGAGCTTAGTGGCGAATTCTTTCTGTTTTTTCATTCTTTCATCCGTACTGCCGAACATATTGTTCTCGCTTGCATAGTTGATATAATCCAGATCGGCAACATCTTTTACATACCCGTTGGAAATATAGATGTCCCTATCCCCATCGTTATCAAGATCTACCAGTAATGGCGCCCAGCTCCAATCAGTACTTGCAATTCCGCTGATAAATCCGACTTCGCTTGTTTTAAGCAGCTTCCCATCAATGGATCCATTGTTCAATTGCAATGTATTGCGCACATATTGGGAGCCGTAATCGTTGCGCAGCGCAAGAAGGTAGCGTTCGTAGTTCATACTTCCCAGCATCCGCTTTTGGCGTTCGTATTTTTCTGGCAACATATCCACTACAAGAATATCGGGAAGGGCATCGTTATTTACATCGGCAAAATCCATTCCCATGGCATTATGGGAGGCGTGACCAATGTAATCCTTGATCCCATCCTCAAACCACGGGGCAAGACTATCGGGGTGCCTTTTTTGGATATAAAGGAGGTCTTCGGTAATGAAATCGTTCGCCACGTAAATATCGGTCAAGCCATCATTGTTTATATCGTTGATGCCGATTCCTAGCCCAAAACCCCCGTGAACAATACCGGAACTCTTGGATATATCCGTGAAATAAGGATGCTCTAGCCCTGGGACGGAATCATTTCGTAACAGCAGGTCTTTCAGATGGGGTTCCAAATACCGTTTTGGCAGCGGATTGTTCTTGTCAAAGCCATGATTTCCGTTATGCAGGATAAAGACATCAAGGTCGCCATCCGAGTCGTAATCAAAGAAGATCGATTGTTGCGAATAGTTACCATCGTCCAGGCCGTATGCCACGGCCTGTTCCTTGAACTTTGGTATGCCCTGATCATCAAGTCCCTGATTGACAAAAAGCAAATTAGTACAGTCTTGCTTGCAATCGGGACCGGCAACGTTTAGGTAAATATCTTCAAGGCCATCGGCGTTTATATCCACGACGTTAACCCCGGTTACCCAACTTTTCGTGTTAACGCCGGCATTTTCCGTCACGTCCTTGAACTTGAGATTTC
>Ga0075117_1002202_pt1 | contig 11324 bp, 8 predicted proteins | sample AntAceMetag02UKJ_FD_69789 | JGI IMG/M metagenome (GOLD analysis project Ga0075117, IMG submission 69789) | Saline lake microbial communities from Ace Lake, Antarctica - Antarctic Ace Lake Metagenome 02UKJ | ecosystem: Environmental > Aquatic > Non-marine Saline and Alkaline > Saline | place... | reverse complement strand
CGGAGAATATCAAATTTGCAATCAAAAATCGGCAATCAAAAATCTGCAATCTATTCCGTCAGCGTTCCCTTCGAAGACGGAACCCCCCGCTGCCGCGGATCAACAGTCACAGCCTGTCGCGAACGTTACGTGTCGCTGGCGCTTCTCGGCCGCAACATGCACACGCTCGGACGAATTCTGATCGCCGAACAGGCTCCGAACAGTGAGGCGGCCATGACTCGCCGCAAAGCGGCTGCCTGACGCAGCCGCAGACCGTCACAAACGCAACTTCTGGTGCCGTTCTGCGGGGAAAGTCCGCGCCGAACGCGCTGAAAACACGCAAAATGCACCAGAAATCCCCGTTCAACGCAGTTTTGATTTCTCAATCAAATCCTAAGATGAACTCTTCGGATTTCCTAAGGGAAGCGATGGCCATCCGATTCCCTCGCGAAGCCACTTTAAGGACACCCACCGAGCTACGGAAACTTCCTTAGCAGTCGAAGTACATCGCGAATTCGTAGGGGTGAGGCCGCTGCTGGATTGCGGTGACTTCCACCGTGCGTTTGTATTCAATCCACGTTTCAATCACGTCCGATGTGAACACGTCGCCTCGCAGCAGGAATTCGTGATCTTTTTCGAGCGCCGTCAGGGCGGCCTCCAACGACGCCGGTGTAGAAGCGACGTCCTGTTGTTCTTCTGGAGCAAGATCGTAAAGATCTTTATCCAGCGGTTTGCCGGGGCTGATGCGGTTTTGAATTCCGTCCAGCATGGCCATTAGCACAGCCGAATTTGCTAGGTACGGATTGCAAGAAGAATCTGGACAACGGAATTCGAGACGACGATCTGCTTCGTCACCGGAATTCACGGGAATGCGAATGGCGGCGGATCGGTTGCGATAACTGTAGGACAGATTGACGGGCGCGTCGAAGTTTGGAATCAGCCTTTTATAGCTATTGGTTGTGGGGCAACAGAACGCCAGCAACGCCGGGGCGTGGTGCAGGATGCCGCCCATGGCGTGCATGGCTGTTTCGCTGAGGCCGCCGTAGCCAGAACCTGCAAATAGCGGCGTGCCATCTTTCCATAACGCCAACTGCATGTGCATTCCAGAACCGTTGTCGTTCCAGACAGGTTTCGGCATAAATGTGGCGACCTTGCCGTGAGACGCCGCGATGTTGCGAACGATGTACTTCAGTCGCAACAGCTTGTCACTGATCTGTAGAATGGAATCGGCTTTCAACGCAATTTCGCATTGTCCCCCCGACGAAACTTCTCGATGATGCCGCGCGACTTCGACGCAGCTGTCCTGCAGCGCGAGCATGATCTGGGTGCGAAGATTTTGCAGATGATCATTCGGCGGCATCGACAGATAGCCTTCTCGATGTCGCACCTGAGTTCCCGAACCGGCTTCCCGATCTGCACCACGACTCCACTGACCATCCGCACTGTGCAAATGGTAGTAGCCTTCGTGTTCGTTCTGATCGAACGACACTTTGTCGAACACAAAGAAGTCCACATCCGGCCCCACGGTCGCTCGATCGGCAATGCCCGTCGACTGCATGTACATTTCGGCATTGCGAGCAACGTTGCGCGGATCGCGGGGGTAACTTTGGTGAGTCACCGGATCTTTCACATTGCAGAGCAGCACCAGTGTGCGAGTCATGAATGGATCGACGTATGCTGACTGAGAATCCGGCACGACCAGCATGTCACTTTCGTGAATCGCTTGCCAGCCCTGCATCGACGACCCGTCGAATCCGAAACCATCTTCAAAGCTGGCTTCTGTGAGCTGTTCAACAGGAATCGTGAAATGTCGCTGGTGACCGCGAAAGTCCGCAAACCGCAGGTCAACGGCCTGAATTTCGCACTGGCGACAAAGGGCGATCACTTCCCGCGGGGAATTACTAGATGTGGTCATATTCGAAATGCAATAATCGGAAGCCAAAGGTGTGTAAGCTCGCCTGAGTCGTCGGTGTGGAATCGGAATTCTGCATGCGACGGGTCAACCGTTCAGTATACGAAAAAAACCACGCATTGCGACGCAGCGTTCGTCGCAATCGGCGGCACGTGAACAGCCGCGAGGTTCCACTCGTTGACAAAACTGTGTGGGTTCGTGGATTGTAATTCGAAACAGGACACGGAACACTGTCTGGTCCGCACTGTTCGCCCCACCGCAGTTCTTTGCCTTCTGAATCCCGGAATCAGCTCCATGCGTCCCCGCCGCCCCAACTCCAACTCCAACTCCAACTCTATCACTGTCTTGGTTCTTGCCATCTCCTTCGGCTGCACTGCAACGACATGGGCGTTCGACGAAGACAAAGCGGAAAACGAAGCGAAAAACGAGGCGGTCGTCCATCCGATTGAAGTCGCCCCCTCAGATTGGCCTTGGTGGCGAGGCCTCGATCATACGGGCATCGCCGCGCAAGACCAAGACCCTCCCACAACGTGGAGTGAATCGGAAAACGTGCTGTGGAAAGCTGCGATCCCTGGGCGAGGCCACGGGTCGCCGACTGTCGTGGGTGATCAGGTGTTTTTGGCCACGGCGGACGACCAGCAGCAGCAGCAAAGCGTGTTGTGCTTCGACCGTCAAACGGGAGAACAGCTGTGGTCGACCATCGTCCACAAGGGCGGTTTCCCTGATCCAAAAAACGGACGCGGAGCAGGAAACGAAAAAGCGTCGCTGGCATCATCGACGATTGCCTGCGACGGCACGTTGGTCTTCATCAACTTTCTAAACAATGGCGCGTGCTATACCACCGCGCTAAATCGTGATGGACGACTGACTTGGCAAACCAAGGTCAGTGATTATGTCATCCATCAGGGCTACGGTTCGTCGCCCACGTTGTATCAAGATCTGGTGATTGTCTCTGCCGACAACAAAGGGGGCGGCGCGATTATGGCCATGCAACGAGCAACAGGTGCTGTCGCCTGGAAACGCGATCGTCCGACCAAACCGAACTACGCCTCACCCATCATTCTAAACGTCGCTGGCAAGGATCAGCTGTTGTTCACCGGTTGCGATTTGGTCACCAGCCTGAATCCTCTAACCGGCGCGGAGTACTGGGAAATCGAAGCCGCCACCACGGAATGTGTGACGACGACAGTCACCGATGGAACGCACATTTTCACCAGTGGAGGCTACCCCAAGAATCATATTGCGGCCGTGGCCGCCGATGGTTCGGGGACAGTGGTTTGGGAAAACACGGTTCGCGCGTATGTGCCATCGATGCTGCAGCAGGACGGCTTTCTGTACGCTGTGCTAGATGCCGGAATCGCCACCTGCCGCAACAGTGCGACGGGCGAAGAAACGTGGAAAAGTCGCTTGGCGGGCACGTTCAGTAGTTCTCCAGTGCTGGTTGGCGATCGGCTGTACGCCACAAACGAAGACGGGGCCACGTTTGTCCTGAAGGTGACGCCGCACAGTGTGGAACGTCTGGCAACCAATCTACTGGGGGACAGCGTCTTCGCCACACCTGCGATCTCCGGTAGCCGCATCTATCAACGCGTGGCCCACGGGGAAGACGGCAAACGACAGGAATACCTGTACTGCTTGGGCAACAAGTAGTCACAGGCTACAGGCTACAGGCTACAGTCGATTGCTCTAAGGCTTGGTCGGCGGTTTGGCGTCGAAAATTGTGACCACGGTCGCCGTCTTTCGAAGTTCTTCCAGTGCTTGATCGCGTGCTTCTTTTTGGAGTCGTTGGCGAATCTTCTGTTCGATTTCCGCTTGCACTTCCTGCAGTGGAGCCACGCGCTTTTCCTGGTGATCCGAAACGCGATACACTTCAAACTGATCTTCGCGGACATAGACCTTCGTCATCTCGCCCTTCTTCAGTTCAAACAAGCGAGCTTCCAGTCCCTTGTCCGCCAAGCTTCCGCGCTGCAGCCATCCCATTTCGCCGCGTTTCTCGGCACTCAGGGCATCGGATCGCTGAGTGGCCAGTTCCGCAAAGTCCGCACCTGATTGCAGTTCGGTGATGACTTCTGCCATGACCTTTTCTGCCGCTTTTCGGCCACCATGTTTGTCAAAGCGGACAACGATTTCTTGCCAGCGAATTCGTTCTTCGGTGGCGAACTCGTCCGTATGATCTTGGTAATACTGCACCAGTTCCGGCCGCTCAATTCGCGATGGCGATTCTGCCATGGTTGACAGATAGCCTTGGACTTTCTGGATTCGCACAAAGCTTTCGCGCAACAGATCAATCGACAGACCTTCGCCTGCGAGGACTTCGTTGAGTTCTTTGTCGGTCTCGATTTTACGATCCGCTTTGATGTTCGCCAAGACTTGCTGGAAAGGTTCTTCCAGTGACTTGTTGATGACTTCTTGGCGGTCGGCTGAAACGGCTTTGTTGAGAGCCGCGATGACAATTTCTTGTTCCAGATAACTGTCTAATCGAGCCTGAATCTGAGCGTTCAGGATTTCCTGCCGTTGTTCGGGCGTGATTCTTGAATCCGCTTCAATCGTTAAACGCATGCTACCCACCAAGTCGTCGACAAAGATGGGATTGCCGTTCACTTCGGCGATGATCGTGTTGCCGGTGTACTCGATTGTTGCTGGGGCTGAAAACCCAACAGCCTGAATGGCAGGATCGGTGTCTTGATCGTTGCTGGCAAGGCTGGCTTTGTTTTCGTACGACCCACGAGGCGGCGCTGCAGCAAAGACGGGGTTGTCATCCACCAAACTTTTGCCAGCGCAACCACAGGCCAGCACGCAAACTGCAAGTAGCAGTGGCAGGCAGGCTAAGGTTGTGGGTTGAGTTGTCACTGGTAGTCGTACTGCCACAATTGCGTCCATGCAAACAGGGCGAGGGCGAACGGATTTATCCAGACGGTGTTGATATTGTATCGCCCATTCGAAAAACGCAGCAATAGCGCATGATCGCAGGGGATCGCGGATTCCCCGCATTTCTGAGGCAATTATTGCCGGAACCCGCATGTTTCCGCGTTTGCGACGCAGTGCCACGTGGAAAACCGCGTTCCAAGCAGAAGCCGTGGGATAGGCTTCCGGCCTATCCCACGTTCAATCGAACCATTCGTCCGCTGGATCGAATTCGGGGATCGCCACGATCAGCACTTTCATCTTTCCGAGGGCTCGGTGTTTAACGCCGGGCGGAATCACGATACTGACTCCCGGCCGCACCGAAATCGTTTCGTCGTCGAGTTCCATCTGAGCATCCGGCCCGCATTCCAGAAAGTAATAGGTTTCCGTCAGCGTCTTGTGGTAATGCTTCTGGGCATCTTCGCTAATCTGCGTCACATGCAACGTTCCAGGAAACGCATCCACGCCCTTGAACGCGCGCCGGGCTGTGCCGCAAGGACACGGGACGCCTTCGATTTCAGAAAAATCGACCAAGTGATAGCGTTTGAGTGAGTCAGTCATGGTTGTGATGTTGGAGTTGAGGGACAAGGCTGGGCTGTCGGTTATTTTGTACGTTGGCTGATTTCGCCGGTTTGTTTGTGTCGCAAGATGATCCTTGATGTTCCATCGGGCAACTTCTCTTCTTTGATCAGCAGATAGTCGGCATCGTAGTCACGACTGGCTCCGATTTTAGGAACCTCGACTCTGCCGCGCCAAACGGGAAGTTCAACGGGAGCCCATTGTCGGCTGGACACCGATGCGTAGGCTGCGTCGACAATCGCGTTCACGATATAGCCGTCGTAGAAATCTTCCAGCGGCGGACTCTGCTGTTCGATCGCATGCAACACATCGGCGAACATATCAACATAGCCCAAGGCGGCGGCTTCATCACCCACGGGAAACAACCAGCCCGCGCTGCTTTCTGCTTTCTCAGCCACATAGCCAGACTGGCCGACTGCGGAAAACATTTCGATCCCAGTTCGCAGCCAGTGATTCAGCCAGATGGTGCCTTCTGTCCCTGACACTTCGTCGCGCAGATCCATGCCGCCGCGAAACGCCCAGCTGACTTCAAACTGTCCGATCGCACCGTTTTCGTACTTCACCATCCCGACGGCGTGATCTTCGGCTTCGATGGGATGCACCAGCGTGTCGGCCCAGCACATGACTTCGACCGGGCGGATATCCTTGCCAATAAAGTTGCGCGCGATTTCAATGCAGTGGCATCCCATGTCGACAATCGCTCCGCCGCCGGATTGCGCTTTGTCCCAGAACCAGTCGCTGTGTGGACCGGGGTGAGTTTCTCGCGAACGGACCCACAAGACTTCGCCGATGGCTCCGCTTTTCACCGAGGCTAAAGCCTTCAACGTCTTGGGCGTATACACCAGATCTTCGAGGTAACCGTGGAACACGCCAGCCACTTCCACGGCCCGCAGCATTCTGAGTGCTTCGTCGGCATTGCGGCCCAGAGGCTTGGTACACAGCACGGCTTTACCAGCTTCCGCCGCCGCAATCACAGCTTCTTCGTGCAGATGATTCGGCAGGCCGACGATGACGGCGTCCACATCTGGATCGTTGACGGCTTCGTGAATGCTGGTCGTGTGTTTGGGGATCTTGTACTGCTGAGCGAATTCGGCAGCACGGCCCGCGTTTCTTGAGTACGCGATTTGAACACGATCAGCCGATCGCTTTCCCTGCAGCGCTTCGGTGTAGAAGCGGCCGATCAGTCCTGTTCCGAGTAGAGCGATTCGAAGCATGATGTTTTCGGTAAAATGAGTTGCGGAAATCGGTGAGATCTTGGTGAGTTGGACAGCGCCAGTTTGGGGTGTTTGCGAAGGCAAACGCTGGCCGAATCAGAATGAGACATCGAGCCGTCCTGCTCCCCCGTGGGGGAGAAGATGGCCGAAGGTCAGATGAGCGGGCCTCGGTCGACAAACGTAGCAAAAAATCGCTGTTGGCAAGTGACATCACTTCCCCGTTCCTTTGACCTTCGCTGTTGCTCGATCGACGTTGGGGCGTACAAGTCCGGGCAGCACATCGGCGTCCAGCGTGGCGGTCATGCCCTGTTCCAGATATTCCCAAGCGATGGCAGCCATGGCGGCGTTGTCGGTACACAGATCGGGCGCGGCAATCAGCAATTCGTAGCCATGCTTTTTGCACATCTGCTGCAGCGCTGTTCGGAACGGACCGTTAGCCGCCACTCCGCCGCCCACACACAAGCGGCGATAGCCCAGCTTCTTTAACATTCCGTGTGATTTGAACAGCAGGACATCCACTACAGCCTGCTGAAAGGAGGCGGCCAAGTCATGCACAATTTCCGGAGGTGTCGACTGCAGCTGATTCGGCCCCGGCACGCCTCGCGCGGCATACAACACGGCGGTCTTTAACCCACTGAAGCTGAAGTTCGGTTTGTCAGACCTCATCATCGGCCTCGGCAGATCGTAGGCGTTTGGGTTGCCGGATTCCGCCGCCTTCTGAATCGACGGGCCGCCGGGGTACGGTAGATCCAGAATGCGGGCCACTTTGTCGAACGCTTCCCCAGCGGCATCGTCGATTGTTCCGGCCACCATCCGGTAATCGGTGGCGGAACGACAGTCATACAGATTGGTGTGCCCGCCGCTGACCACAAATCCCACGCTCGGAAAAACGGCGGTCTGCTGGCCCATGCCGCAGGCGTAGATGTGAGCATCGATGTGATTCACGGTCACCAGTGGAATGTTCAAACTGAGCGCCAAGGTTTTGGCGGCCGTCAGCCCGACCAGCAACGATCCCACCAACCCCGGTTCTGATGTGACGGCGATTGCCGACAAGTCCTGCAGGCGGCAGTTCGCCTGCTGCAACGCCTGTTCAATCACGGGGATGATGCGGCGCACGTGAGCTCGCGACGCGATTTCGGGGACCACGCCGCCAAAATGTGCATGCAGTTCGAACTGCGACGCCACCACGTTCGACAATACAGAACGGTCTGCCGCCACAACGGCGGCCGACGTTTCATCGCACGAAGACTCGATAGCCAAAAGTTTTTGCAACGAATTTCCTGTCTGAACATGGATCACAAAAGAAGCCACACTTCCGCCGCCTGACGTGGTTCCTGTTTTCTAGCCGTTTTGGCGCTAGCCACGGTCGTTACGAACCGTTACCGCGAATGTTAACGCAGAAACCTCAGCCGTCGTACTCGATTGCACCCTTTTCTGCAGCGATGTTTCGCGTATCATGCACGCATCACCGCAATGTTGGCTTTTCCTCAAGGAACCTTGTCATGAATCGTACGCGCCTGCTACTCAGCAGTCTGTTCGCCGTCTGCTGCCTGTCCACTGCTGCTTGGGCAGACGATGCCAAACCGCCCGCCAATCAATCTGAAGTGGATGTCAACCTGACTGCCGGCACTTGGCTGGATATCGAAAAAATCGTAGCCAAAAACGCGGACGCACGCACCGGCAAACTGGTGATTGTCGACGTCTGGTCGACATCGTGCGGGCCATGTATGGAAGAATTCCCGCATCTGCTGGAACTGCAAACCAAGTATCCGCAGCAAGTGCTGTGCGTGAGCCTGAATATCGACTACATCGGAATTAAGTCGAAGCCGCCGGAATTCTATCGCCCGCGAGTCGAAACATTTCTGACGGCCCAGAAATCAACAATCGCAAATTATCTGTGTACCACCGAGTCCGACGAATTCTTCGACGCGTTGAAGCTGAATTCCATCCCCGCCGTCTATGTGTTCGGAGCCGACGGAAAACTTGCCAAACGCTTTGACGATTCGCTCATCCAACCCGGATCGGACGAATCGTTTAGCTACAAAAAACACATCAATCCATTCGTCGCGGACCTGTTGGCGAAGTCAGCAACAAAGTAAGCGAAGTATGCGAACTCTGGTCACCGGCGGAGGCGGATTTCTCGGCCTGCACATCGTGGAACAGTTGCTGGATGCTGGCGACGACGTGCGCGTGTTTTGTCGAGGCACCTATGCGGCATTGCAGCAACTGCCGGTGGAAGTTGTGCAAGGTGACATTCGAGACGCGGCGGCTGTGGGACGTGCCTGCCAAAATATCGACGCCGTGTTTCATGTGGCCGCCGTGCCCGGTATCTGGGGTTCATGGGACACGTTTTACAGCATCAACACTGTTGGAACCCAACACGTTGTGGCTGGTTGTCGAGCACAAGGTGTGCAGCGGTTAATCTACACCAGTTCCCCGAGCGTTGTGTTCGACGGCACTGATCACATCGACGCCGACGCTTCGTTGCCGTACCCCAAGCATTGGCTGTGTCATTATCCTCATTCCAAAGCCCTCGGCGAACAGGCTGTGCTGCAGGCGAATGATGATGCTGGCTTGCGAACCGTTTCGCTGCGTCCGCACTTAATCTGGGGGTGCCGCGACAACCATCTGATTCCACGTTTGATTTCTCGCGCAAAATCCGGCCGCTTGCGACGCGTTGGCACGGGAGACAACGTGGTTTCTGTGGTCCACGTCGAAAACGCGGCCGCCGCACACGTGCAAGTGGAACGCGCATTAAGAAACGATGTCACCGCCGCCGGACAAGCTTATTTTGTGAATGAACGGGAGGCCGTCAACCTGTGGAGCTGGATCGACCAGCTGTTGCAGCGCGGCGGCTTGCCACCGGTGCAGAAGTCGATTTCGTTCCGCAGCGCCTATCGCCTCGGTTCCGTCATGGAAACCGCATGGAAGTGGCTGCGTCTGCCCGGCGAACCTCCCATGACACGTTTTGTCGCTTCGCAACTGGCCGGTTCACACAGCTACAGCATTGCGGCCGCTGAACGAGACTTCGGTTTCACTCCCGTGATTTCGATGGCCGAAGGGCTGGCCAAACTGGAACCCGAACTGCGAGCTTGGGCGGCAAAATAAGTCCAGCCGTTTTGGCGCTAGCCACGGGCTGTTAGAAATTCGGTATAGCACTGAGTTTTGGTTTGCCCAATTTTTGTTCCGCGCGATTCAGTCCCGGCGGGTAACGCCGTTAAGGATTTTCGCAAGGGAAGACATTAGTGAAACGTGAATTGCCATCTGCGACTCAAGCCCGAATGGGCTGACACAGCCTTTGCCGGGGCCGTCAGGCCCCGGAGACCTCTAGGAGTGGCTGAAAGGCCCGCAGGGCCGACACAGCAATGACGGTTTCCTGCATTTCTGTCGGCCCTCCGGGCCTTTTTTGCATGGTGCAGATACTTCCGGTGGCTCACGCCACCGGCAGAGGCTGTGTCGGCCTTCCAGGCCTGAATCGCACTCCCATCTTTTCCGCTCCTTATGTTTTTAACAGCCCAGTGATAGCCACGGACTTGAGGCTGGAAACCGTGGCTAGCGCCAAAACGGCTGGCTATGCTCCAGCGGCCTGCAAGCGATACAGCGACGTCACTTCTTGGGAACGCGCGGCGTACAGCGGGTCCGATTGATCATCGGACTTGGCGTGTGTGGGCGAAGTATCAAGCTTCTGGATCACTGTTAATCCGGCTTGAGCGATCCAGTTTGGCAGTTCGTCAATCGCCCGCAGTCCGATGTTTTCTGACAGGTTCGACATCACCAGCCACGCTTCGCCGTTTGTCGTCAGGCGCGCACCAACACCACTCAGGAATCCACGCAGCATTTGGCTGTTTGGATCATAGATCGAACGCTCCATGGGCGTATTCACCTTGGCCGGAATCCATGGCGGGTTGCAGACGATTAAGTCCGCTTGACCATCGGGAAACAGGTCCGCTTCCACCAGCTGAATCTTCGATTGCATCTCCAGCCGCTGAATATTCTCAGCCGCACACACCACAGCACGGGCGCTGTTATCGGTGCCGATCACTTGCGGAACCCCGCGTGCCACCAGCAGCGCCGCGATGACTGCTGTTCCCGTCCCAATGTCCCACGCCACTTGGGGGCGGTTGAGTGTCGCGGTGTTGATCAGATCCAGATATTCGTTGCGCACTGGAGCAAACACGCCATAGTGCGCGTGAATATTCGTCCCCAAAGCTGCGATCGGCACGCCCTTTTTACGCCATTCATGAGCACCGATCATGCCCAATGTTTCACGCAGCGATAACACCATCGACGCTGGCGGTGCTGTTCCCAGTGCGCCTTCGACGGCTGCCAGCATATCGGGAGACCGATTCAGAACGCACTTGCCTTCATGCAGCTGAATCAGAATCCGGTTGGTGATATTCGCTCGTCCAATTTGACGAGCTCGGTGCTGATGAAACGCCTCCAGCATCGTCGCCATCGGCTTTGCTGGTTTCCGATCCGCTCGTCGCGTCACCGCTTGCAGCAGCTGTTTGGCGTTCTGAAAATCACCAGCATACAGCATCGCCGTGCCCGCACAGGCGCGCCAATAGGCGGCATCACCGGTCATCGTATCGTCCACGATGATGACTTGCTTTGGTGGCGGTTGCCCCGCCTCGGATTGCCAGACGGACGTATGAGTTTCAGACTGATCCTGCCAAGACAGGTGATGCAAGGCGTTCACGCCGGACTTTCGTGTTTGAGAATGGTCGATCAGTGTA
>Ga0075117_1002200_pt1 | contig 11330 bp, 11 predicted proteins | sample AntAceMetag02UKJ_FD_69789 | JGI IMG/M metagenome (GOLD analysis project Ga0075117, IMG submission 69789) | Saline lake microbial communities from Ace Lake, Antarctica - Antarctic Ace Lake Metagenome 02UKJ | ecosystem: Environmental > Aquatic > Non-marine Saline and Alkaline > Saline | place... | reverse complement strand
GCCAGCTGAGCATACACTCTGGTATAGAGTATTTTAACAGCTCCTTCTACCAAGGCCTTGTCTTTGGGACTATACGCTCGTGTGGGTAAAACAACGGTATCATAATGTTCGGCAAAGTCAGCCATACTGTGGTTAAGCTCAGGATCATATTTGCTGGCTTTATTGACCGCAGGCTTCAAATTATCAGTCACAATGGCCGCTGGCACTCCACCTATAGCGTCTAAACACGTCCCTAAACAACCTAAAAAGTCGGGGCTTTGCTGACTCTTAGATGCCATAGCAAAGGTGTAGCCACTGCAAGCCAATACAGCTACAAAAAACTCTACTTGGGTAATCTCACCTGTTTCATAATCAACTATTTGAAGCTTCTTTCCTGCAAAGTCAATCATCAGTTTGTCACCTGCTTTATGGTCGAAAACATAGCTGAGTTCTTGGCTTTTTAAATACTTTTTAAAGTGATGACAATATTGCGAATATCCTGGGCTGTTGGTATGTTCAGCTTTATAGTTTTCCCATAGATGTTGTTTGGTAACACCTACTTTCTTAAGCTCTTTTACTGCCCAGTTAAAGTGTTCTTGCAATTGCAACTGCGAGACCTTTGGTTTATAACCAGGCTGCACTATCTCATGGAGTTCCCCTTCAGGTAGCTTGTAGAGCTCAGTTAAACTGTAGGGCTGAGTTCCAAATAAGACTGCGTATTTGTCAACTGTATTACGAGAAACAGATACGGTTCGGCTTATATAACGACGTGATTTACCTTCGATTAAAAGCCGTAAAATCAAGTGTAGTTTGTTCATAGATAATATTTGATTAGCCATCTCATTGGAGTTTTATTTTCCAACAAGATTACCATCAAATCTTCTAAAATATAAACACTAAAGTGGCTCACTTTGAGCCGGAATCAATGGCTCACTTTCACCCGGAACAGGTGGCTCACTTTGACCCGGAATATCTAACGGACAACACCCTTCTGATTTTCTTAACGGATAATGGCCCGCAGCAACAGCGATATGTAGGAGGAATGAAAGGCCTTAAAACCACCGTTTATCGTGGAGGAGTACGAGTGCCGATGCTCTTAAGGTACCCTTCCAAATTTAAAGAATCCAAAAGAATAAAGACAACCGCTACGCATATGGATATCCTTCCTACCATAGCAAGTTTTACCGATACCCAAATCCCAAACGACCGAAAAATAGATGGTGAAAAACTGAATCCACTTTTAGAGGGCAAAGAAGTTGATTGGGCCAATAGGCCACTATTCTTTTCATGGACGCGGAGGTATCCAGAATTATATCAAAACATTGCCTTACAAAAAGGAGATTATAGACTGGTGGGAATGACAGATTACGATGCTAAAATCGAGGATTTTGAACTGTACAACATTAGCAATGATCCCGGTGAAAGCTCAAACTTGGTGCATCAAGAAAAACAAATGGCAGAAGAACTGAAAATAGAATTCGATGCTCAGTATAAGGAGTTGATTATATCGGAGCACTTAGTAAATAAGCCAATGATAGAAATAGGAACTCCATTTGAGAATCCTACATATTTAAATAGGAATGATGCAGGAGGTCAAAAAGGCATTTGGGCAGAAGATGAAGCTTTCGGGCTCTGGCATGTAAAGATTCATAAAGGAACATACAATGTCAAATTCAAGTTTCTCCATCCGGTTGAAAACGGCACTGCCTTTTTAGAAGCAGGCCCGCAAGTAATTCGGAAGGCCATTTCTTCAAATGAGGCAGACCTGATAGAGCTAAGTAATGTTCATTTAAATGACATGGAAGGCGACTTGATACCCTACTACATGGAAAACAAAAGGCGGATTTTCCCTTTTTGGGTAGAACTAGAAAAAGTAAATTAACCTAGCATCCGCACTCTCCCATCACCTTATATGTGGCCTTGCCGCCATCTATTTTGTTTATCTTGATAGTGCCTTCGTATTCCCAAGTTTCATCCATGTTTGAAACTTCTTTGAGATCAATATCTAAACCATAATGCTCGCTACTACAGTTTTGTTTTACGAAGCCTTCTTTACTCATGGCATCATAGATTTCTAAGCCTTCAAAACTACCGTTTACTTTTATAAAGGCACTTTGGGCAAAATCATCCACATAAATATAGCCATTCTCTTCATTTCCTTTTTCCTTGAAATAACAAGCACATCCATCTAAGGCAGAAGGAAATTCGGCAACGGTAAATTCATCAGTTTTATAGCTGAAGGCTCTAATTCCTTTTCCACACCACCATCACTGGTTCAAGCGTAACACTTTCTATAGTTGAATTTTCTTGCCGTTCTTCCGACTTAGGTTGACAACTAAAATTAATTAGACATAAAAACAATAATACAGTTTTCATTATGAATTATTTTTTTGCTTCTCTGATAAGACCTTCTTGTACCACCGAAGCCACTAATTTTCCTTCTTGTGTAAAAATGTTGCCCCGAGTAAAACCTCTGCTGTTGGATGCACTTGGGCTATCCAAGGCATAAAGAAGCCATTCATCTATTTTAAAGTCTCTATGAAACCACATCCCATGGTCTAAGCTGGCCATAAACAAGCCTGTGGGAATGGGCCCTTTAGTATGTGGCAAGGTGGCTGTGCTTAATAAATTATAATCTGAAACATACATCAGCAGTTTCTGATGTAAATCCATACCGCCTTCAACTTTCTCTTTTGCTTTAAACCAAATCTGTCTAAAAGGAGGTTTTGTACTCCTATCAAAAACATTCATTTTGTCTACGGGTCTAAACTCAAATGGCCTCGACTTTATAGATTGAAGAATATTTTGAGGCACAAACATTTTATACTTATTGGCAATTACCTCATCGTTTCTTAGTCCTTCTGGTCCTACTACATTAGGCATATCAATCTGGTGTTCGAAACCCTCCTGACGCTTTTGAAACGACATAGAAGTAATAAAAATAGGTTTATCGTTCTGTTTGGCCACCACTCGTCTTGTTGTAAAACTTCCACCATCTCTTACATTATCCACCTCATAATGAATAGGAATAGATATATCTCCAGCGAGCAAGAAATAACCATGCAGGGAGTGAGCAAATCTGTCTACAGGCACCGTTTTATAGGCGGCACTCAGGGATTGCGATAAAACCTGTCCACCAAAAACCCTATTCCATGGAGCTTGATAGTTTTGGCCTATGTAGACATTAGGAGATAGCTCCTTTAAGTCTATTAGCTTTATTAATTCATTTATATCACGCATTGATTTACATGTTAATTGTTATCAGAAGTGTATTGAGTCGCAGTAAAATTAATCTGAATATTCAATAATACGCCACAAGTCAGAGCAAGATTCACCAATTGAATCGACTTTTGATTTTCGGTTAGATAAATTTACCTAAAATAGGATAATCAATTTGAAGTTGATTATCACTCTTCATTTAAATTGCTATTAAACTAAATGATTATAACTTTACTGAGTTGTCTTTAGTGATTTTTAAACCTCAAGCCTATTCGCTTAATCACATCTTTGAAAACCAACGGACTGTTAATCCTGGAGGTTTGATTAAACAAAATAATCATTTGATATGAATATCTTTAATTCATTCAATTAGACCAAACTTAAGGAATCATGAAATATCTAAAGTTAATACTTTTATTCTTTGGGGCTCTCTGCAATACCTTCGGACAGACTCCATTTGACTTAAGGCAAGGAAGCCATTTCACCATTGAAGAGGCAAAAATAGAGCATATTAGATTAGCCAGTCTCTACTCAAATAAGGAAGAATGGCTAAGCCGAGCAGCCCAAATCAAGCGAGGGATCTTAGATGGTGCTGAAATTGATACCCTGAAAAGAAATCAAAGAGTTAAAGCCACCATTCACTCTAAAAAAGTCTTTGAAGGATATTCTGTCGAAAACGTTTTCTTTGAGGCTTTTGAGGGAGTTTATGTTACTGGAAATCTTTATAAACCAACCATTATAAAAGGAAAAGTGCCAGGGATATTATGCCCACATGGACATGGGACCTCACCTCGGCTAGAAACATATACACAACAACGATGTGCTACACTTGCTCGAATGGGAGCAGTGGTGTTCGCTTATGACATGTTAGGTTTTGGAGACATGACTCAGGCCGATCACAAAATCAGGAATGTGTTAAAGGCTCAGCTTATCATGGGTACAAGATCATTGGATTTTCTGTCTGAATTACCATATATAGACCAAAGCCAAATAGCCATGACCGGAGAGTCTGGTGGTGGTACTCAAACATTTTTGCTTTCCGCCTTAGACGACAGAATAAAAGTCTCTGTTCCCGTAGTCATGGTGTCTTCCTACTTTTTTGGAGGTTGCCTTTGCGAGAGTGGAATGCCTATTCATATTAGAGAGGATCATAAGACTTCAAATGTAGAAATTGCGGCCTGTATGGCTCCAAACCCGATGCTTCTTATTTCAGATGGAGACGACTGGACAAAACATAATCCTGAAGTAGCTTTTCCTCATATAAAAAGAATTTATAGCTTTTTTAACGCAGAAGAAAACATCAAAAATATTCATCTTCCAAATGAAAAACATGACTATGGACCTTCGAAAAGACAAGCGGCATATGCTTTTTTGGCTACGCACTTAGACCTCAAAGAATTAATGGATAAAGAGACGGGTTTATTTGACGAAAGCTCAAACACTATTCAGAAGCAAAAAGGCCTACGTGTTTTCAATTTCCAAAACCCCAGACCCAAGAATATAGTTAAGGGGAATAGAGCTGTGATTAAAGCAATAGATGATTATTGAGTTGGATATCACATCCAGAAGTGTCAAATTCACAAATCGACAACATTTTCACATTAAAGATATATTGCAATCGGTTGAAATAACTTGTTGCTTTCATTTAGAATAAATAACTTCGCCCCCACAAAAGACCCAATATCCTAAATGAAAAAGATTTTATTTCTCCTTCTTACTCTTAATATTTTTGCTTGCCAAAGCCAGAATGATTTAGAAAAAACCTCAATAAATTCTGGTCAAGAGACAGAAGCCGTAGGCTCTGCTGTAAATGCCTTGGGCGAGGCTATTTTAAACCCCACTGAGTCTAACCTTTTGGCAATAACTCATCCAGAATTAACTTATGGCCATTCCACAGGTACCATTGAAGACAGGGCAAATTTCATGGAAGTCTTACTAACTGGAAAAAATGATTATAAAACCTTCGAAATATCTGAACAAACTATCAAGGTTTCGGGTGGAACTGCCTGGGTGAGACATGTGATGAATGCCAGCATTGATATTCCTGAAAAATCCATCGAGGTACAGCTAGATGTTCTCACAACTTGGGTGAAGATAGAGGGCAAATGGATTCTTTTCGCAAGACAAGCTTTCAAATATTAACTTAAGAAGGGAACAATTTAATAAAGATGAAAAAATTTCTGGACAGCAACTTTCTTCTAGAGACAAAAACGGCAGAGACCTTGTATCACGAGTTTGCCAAAGGCATGCCTATAATTGATTATCATAATCACCTTCCTCCGGACCAAATACTACATGATATCAATTTTGACAATATCAGTCATGCTTGGCTGGCTGGTGACCATTACAAATGGCGGGCTATGCGTGCCAATGGGATAAACGAAGCCTATTGCACTGGAAATAAGCCTCCTCAAGAAAAGTTTAAAAAATGGGCTGAAACGGTTCCATATACGCTTAGAAATCCGTTATACCACTGGACTCATTTAGAGCTTCAAAGGTATTTTGACGTTGACACTATTCTTAATGTAGATTCTGCTTTCGGGATATATGAAGAGACTTCTTCTAAACTCCAGACAAAAGAATATTCCGTTCAAGGGCTTTTATCTAAAATGAATGTGGAAACGGTTTGCACCACAGACGACCCATTAGATACTTTAGAGCATCATATGGCCTATGATAATTCTGGTGTTAAGATGTTTCCAGCTTTCAGACCCGACAAATTTATTCTTATTGAAAATGCGGACTTTGCTTCCTTTATAAATCGTCTAGGACAAATAGTAGGTTCAGAAATAAGAGATTTTGATGGCTTACAAAAGGCCTTAAGAAAAAGAGCAGAATTCTTTAAAGAAAATGGTTGTCGTATCTCGGACCATGGCTTAGAGCAAATTTATTCTGCAGATTTCACAAATGAAGGAGCAGATAAAATCTTCAAAAAAGTATTGAACGGCCAATCAGCTTCTACAGAAGAGACCTTAGAGTTTAAATCTGCGATACTCCATTTTTTAGGACTTATGTATTCAGATTTAGGATGGGTGCAGCAGTTTCACCTAGGAGCATTGAGAAACAATAATAAAAGAGGATTAAGAGAACTCGGCCCTGATACTGGATGGGATAGTATAGGAGATTGGCCTCAGGCACAAACCCTTTCTAAATTTTTAAATAACTTAGATAACACCAATCAGTTAGCTAAAACGGTCATTTACAATTTAAATCCTGCGGATAACGCAACGATAGCGACCATGATTGGTAACTTCAATGATGGTTCTATCGTGGGGAAAGTTCAGTTTGGCTCTGGATGGTGGTTTTTGGATCAAAAAGATGCCATGGAGGAGCAAATGAACATCCTTTCAAACATGGGGCTTTTGAGCCGTTTTGTTGGAATGCTTACGGATTCTCGCAGTTTTCTATCTTTTCCACGCCATGAATATTTCAGAAGAATTTTGTGTAATCTCTTTGGGAATGATATAGAAAACGGACTGATGCCAAATGACATCAAATGGACCGGAAAGGTCATTCAAGACATTTCATATAATAACACCAAAACATATTTTGGTTTTTGATAATAGTTTAAGAAATAAGTAAAATTTAATACGGTAGAATACAATGAAAAAAGTAGTCACTTTCGGTGAAATAATGTTACGTCTTTCACCTCCTGGGTTTTTAAGATTTTCACAAACCAACAGTTTTGATGTGGTCTATGGAGGTGGAGAGTCTAACGTAGCTGTATCCCTGGCCAATTATGGTGTTCCAGTAAGTTTCGTTACGAGGTTACCACAAAATGACATTGGTGAATGTGCACTGATGGAGATGCGTAAAAGAGGAGTTAATACTGACAATATTGTTTTTGGAGGAGAAAGATTAGGTATCTACTTCCTAGAAACTGGAGCAGTATCTAGAGGAAGTAAAGTAGTTTATGATAGAGCTGGCTCCTCCGTTAGTGAAATTAAGCCCGGCATGGTAGACTGGGATCAAGTTTTTCATGGCGTAGAATGGTTCCATTGGACAGGCATTACACCTGCCATATCACAGTCTGCTGCGGATACTTGTTTGGAAGCGGTAAAAGCCGCTAGTGCCAAAGGTATCACTATCTCTACAGACCTTAATTACAGGGCCAAGCTTTGGAATTATGGTGGAGACAGAGAAGCTATCATGACAGAATTAACTTCGCATTGTGACATCATTCTTGGAAATGAAGAAGATGCAGAAAAACACTTCGGCATTAAACCAGAAGGTCTAGACATTACCACTCAAGGACATGACGTAACTGCAGACGCCTTCTTATCTGTTTGCAAACAAATGATGGACAAGTTTCCTAGGGCCAAGAAAGTAATAACCACGTTAAGAGGTTCTATTTCTGCATCTCATAATACTTGGGCCGGTGTGATGTATGATGGCAAAAACAAGTTTGAATCACCTCAGTACCAAATCACAGACATTGTGGACAGAGTGGGTGGCGGTGACTCCTTCATGGGAGGTCTTATTTACGGCTTATTAAAATACCCTGAAGATGACCAAAATGCTCTAAATTTTGCCGTTGCCGCTTCTTGTTTGAAACATACAATAAAAGGCGATGCCAACTTGGTCACTGTTTCTGAAGTAGAAAAACTTATGGGTGGAGATGCTTCCGGCAGAGTAGCTAGATAGTAATACTTAGTAAATATTAACTCAAACAGAGAAAAATGGCAAAATATACAAGATTAGAAGTAGCACTAGTGATGAAAGAAAATGGCATGGTGCCCTTGTTTTTTCACTCCGACTTAGAACTATCTAAAAAAGTTTTAAAGGCTTGTTACGATGGAGGTTCAAGATTGATGGAATTCACTAGTCGTGGAGACTTCGCACATGAAGTTTTTGGAGAATTAAACAAATATGCACTCAAGGAATTACCAGGTATGATACTTGGCGTAGGTTCTGTTACAGATGCAGCTTCTGCGTCTCTTTATATGGCACTTGGAGCCAACTTCATAGTGACACCTGTTCTTAGAGAAGACATAGCCATAGTCTGTAATCGTAGAAAAGTTTTATGGTCTCCTGGCTGCGGAAGCCTAACAGAAATAGCTCGAGCGGAGGAACTAGGTTGCGAAATAGTAAAGCTATTTCCAGGCGATTTATATGGACCTAAGTTCGTCAAAGGAATAAAAGGGCCACAACCATGGACTAGCATCATGCCTACAGGGGGCGTATCGCCAGATAGAGAAAACCTCAAAGGATGGTTTGATGCTGGAGTGACTTGTGTTGGAATGGGCTCTCAGCTCATCTCAAAAGATATACTTGCGAATAAAGATTTTGCTGGCCTTTCGGTCAAAGTCAAAGATGCATTAGCCCTTATAAATGAATTAAGAAATTAGCCTCTTATCAAAAGTATGGTGTTCAAAAAGGTGGTGATTCAGTCATCACCTTTTGTGTTTTTTATCCCAGACCGATGACCGTCAATCTTTTGAAAATATTTATTTAACTTAAAACAAGAATTAACATTCAACCAACCCTATAAAACATGAAAAGAAGAGATTTTATTAGTAAAACGTCCCTGACAGCAGCGGCCTTTGCCACCATTCCTCTAGCGGAAGTCATGGCCCAGGCTGTGGCATTAAAAAAGAAGGTAGCCATAGTTGGCACCGGGGTAAGAGGCATCGGCATGTGGGGAAACCCAGTCATGAAAGAATTCAGTGACTTGGTAGAATTTGTAGGTATCTGTGATATAAACGAAGGTCGAGTAAAAACGGCTCAAAAGTATCTCACTCAAAAAGTAGATACGTATACCAACTTCTATCAAATGATGCATGAGAAAAAGCCTGACATTTTAGTGGTGACCACTATGGATTCTACGCATGACGAGTACATCATCAAAGGCATGGAAATGGGAGCAGATATTGTCACAGAAAAGCCCATGACTACCGATGAGTTAAAATGCCAAAGTATTCTAGACGCCGAACGAAGAACTGGTAAAAAAGTTACCGTAACATTTAACTATCGCTATTCTCCACACCGTCAAAAGATATATGAACTTATAAGATCTGGCGAAATAGGTGAGGTTACCTCTGTAGACTTTCATTGGTATCTCGATGTGCGTCACGGGGCCGACTATTTTAGACGGTGGCATAGAAAAACGGAGAATAGTGGCTCTTTATGGGTGCATAAAGCTTCTCATCACTTTGATTTACTTAACTGGTGGTTGGAGTCTGAACCTGCAAAAGTATACGCTCAAGGCTCATTAGAACATTACGGAAAGAACAGTAAATTCAGAGGTACAAACTGTAGAACTTGTGACCACAAAAAAACTTGCCCCTTTTTCTGGGATATCACCAAAAGTGACTACCTCACAGAGCTATATGTAGACAATCATGCCTATGATGGTTATGACCGTGATGGCTGCGTATTTAGAGAAGATATAGATATTTATGACAAGATGGCTGCCACTATACATTATGCCAACAATGTAAATGTAAGCTACTCCTGCACGACTTATTCTCCATATGAAGGCTATAGAATAGCTTTTAATGGTACCAAAGGAAGAATAGACGCTTGGATCAAAGAATCCGGTAAAATGGACCGACCTAAGTATGATGAAATCATGGTCAATAAGAATTTCGGCGACATTGAATATATCAAAATACCTCAATCTACAGGTCACGGCGGCGGAGATGCTAGGCTCCGAGCCAAAGTATTTAACGATGACGGAAAAGACCAGTTTCGTCAAGCGGCCGGTAGTCGCGATGGTGCTATGGCCATCCTCATTGGTGTAGCAGCAAGGAAAAGTATAGAAAGCGGCCTTCCTGTTAATATTTCAGACTTGACTGATTTAGAACCTAGAGCCATAAAAGCCTAGAGAGTTATTAATTTACTGGTCATTAGAAATTTCTAGTGACCAGTATTAGCTTTATACTATGATTACGTTTAAAAAGGCAGAAGAAGTAGATTTTCCAAAAATACAATCTTTAGCCAAAGCAATTTGGCCGCCCACTTTCAGCAATATACTGTCGCCAGAACAAATTGAATACATGCTTCATATGATGTATTCTGAGGAATCGCTAAAAAAACAGTTATCAGAGGAACAACATGTTATACTACTGGTAAGTGAAAACAATAGAGATATAGGATACCTATCCTACCAACTGAACTACAAGGACAAACCCACAACAAAAATCCATAAGCTATATTTACTACCTGAAACTCAAGGGAAAGGATATGGAAGTAAAATGGTTGATCATATAACATCCATTTCTCTGAAACAAGGGCAAACCATATTAAGTCTAAACGTAAATAGATTTAATAATGCCTATAAGTTCTATTTGACCTTAGGCTTCGAGTATATTAAAAATGAAGATATTAATATTGGTAATGGCTTTCTAATGGAGGATAGTGTTTTAGAACTACAAATAGAAAAATAACCATGAACAATCAACAACTACAACTTGGCTTTGAAATACCAGTTGTCAATGAATTCCGAGTGCTAACTTCACCTCCTAGAGAACTCAATGAAAGAGTAAGGCGATTAAAAAAACCTATATCTCACTATTTGGCAAACACCCATACACGGATTACCCCGCTCACATCTCTCTCCTGTCTCACAAAATAATAGAACCTAGAGCAAATGCCTTCCATACTAATGTATCACAGTTTTTCTCTAAACAACCTTCCTTCCATGTAACTGTTGAACATTTCGGTTTCTACCCCAATAGTAGAACCCTATATTTAAAAGTTGAAAAGTCAAGAGAGTTTAAAGGCTTCATAGATTCGTTTGTACAATGGTGCAAAGGAGAAAGTATTTCAAAAGCCCACTACAGCAAAGAACCACATATAACAATTGCCTCAAATATTCCCGAGGCCATATGGCCGAACGTTGTTGCGTATTACTCGGCTGAAAGATTTAAGGCTCAATTTATTTTTACAAGCCTTCAAAGTCGCATAGTTATTGAGACGTCCACTGGTTCTCGAACAGAATTATATAGAGAGCTGCCTCGAGCTTAGCCTTTAAAAGGCTACCAATTATCCACAATAAACCTAATACGACTTACAATTATGAGGCAAGTATAAAAATGTGGGGTACGGCCAAGTTCATTTATCGGAACTCCGTCTGCTACTCTCCTAGGACTAAGTGTCGCCAAAAGGAGTTTCCAACTTGGCGTTTCGTT
>Ga0075117_1002199_pt1 | contig 11331 bp, 8 predicted proteins | sample AntAceMetag02UKJ_FD_69789 | JGI IMG/M metagenome (GOLD analysis project Ga0075117, IMG submission 69789) | Saline lake microbial communities from Ace Lake, Antarctica - Antarctic Ace Lake Metagenome 02UKJ | ecosystem: Environmental > Aquatic > Non-marine Saline and Alkaline > Saline | place... | reverse complement strand
GTAGCGTCTGTTATTTCTAATGCCATTTTAATTTACTTTTATTGATTACACAAAGTTAGTCAATTAATTTAGTTGTTCCTTACTGCGCTTACATATGTTTTGATTATTAGGCCATTGGCGTAGACTATCTTTTTTAGGAACGTTTAGGCTAGATTGAAATTAAAATAATCGTCCATACCAGTTTATAAGTCGATGCAAAGATAAAAAATAGTAAAGAGTCATCTTATTTAGGATTGATGACCCTTTTAATTTACTTTGCTGTAATTAGCATCTAATTTAAAAAATTCACTTTACCGGTTTCCATATCGTAGACAGCTCCCACAATTTTCAGTTTTCCTTCAGCCTCCATACTCGTCATGGTGGGTGATTGTGTTCTAATATCGTCTACTGTCTTGGTCACGTTGCGAGCAATTACCTTATTTACGAAAGGTTTATTTTTAGAGCTAACTTCCTCACCATTTTCTGCCACCACGGATGGTTTTATTTCATCTAGTAAGTTTTGTAATGAAGCCATTCCCATAGCGTCTGCGTCGGTCGCATCAATCGCATGATGTACAGCCCCACAAGCGGAATGTCCCAAAACGATAATAACTTTTGATCCTGCCACGGCACTAGCAAATTCCATAGAGCCAACGATATCGGCATTTTCAATATTTCCTGCTACGCGTGCCACAAATATATCGCCAATACCTAAATCAAATACATCTTCTACAGGGACCCTACTGTCTACGCAGGATAAAACGAGTGCCTTAGGGTATTGACCTATCATGGCAAGTCTGCGTTGTTCGGAGTGATCTCTTGTTGTTAGATTGTTGGCGGAAAAATTTTCATTCCCTTTTTTTAGACGTCCAATTATTTCGTCAGGCGTCATACTGGCTTGTTCTTCCGCGGTCATTATGCTTTTAATAGGTTCTTGGCTCACTTCGGCTACTTCTGTCGTTTCTTTATCCGATTCCGTTTTGTAGGCATCCTTACAGGATACTGCCATCACAGCAATCATGGTCGTTGCTAGTACTAATTTTTTGCTATTCATAGGTGTTATGTTTAATGGTTATTTGTTATAAAGTGTGATGTAGGCTAAATTGTAACTGACCTTTGCCCCAGTTTACCGTCTTTTGGTTCATCCATCCCAATTGAATACGGATTTTGGAAGATAGTACATAGCCTAGCCCAAGATAGGTTCTATTGCGGTCAAAAAGTTCTGTTGTTCTACCATCTCCTATATCCGTTTGGCCGTTAATAAAAAGCTCATTATATAAAGCCAAATAGATGGCGTCTTTTTCCAATTCTGTTTTGTTAAAAGGTACATTGAAGAATAGCATGTAACGGTATCGTGTTCTAAAATCTTGGTCTTCTACAAACCGCTGTTCGTATCTAAATCGATGGGTCAAAAAGTAACGGCTACCCAGTTTCTGTGGAATTAAAGCCTCTTGATAGATTCTGTTTTCTGCGGATGTATCACTAATTTCCCCCGGAACTCCGGATGTTACATTGGCATAACCTAGGGTAAACATCACGTTTGCGTCCTTAGGTTTAAAGGTTAGACCACTTCGTAGCAAGAGTTGTTCCATATCTCCAAGCCCCGCCCAATCACGGTACTGGAAATCTCCCTGTATTCCCCATTGACTATCCTTAAACTGCTTGTTGAAAAAATACATATACCAAGCTCCCGTTTGGGATTCGTCTACTTGGGCAGTTCCTTTTACGGTGCTAAAGAGAATAGCTAAAACAAATAAGAGTTTTTTCATTACTAATTTATTTAGAACAAATATATATAATTAGTAATACTATGTTAAAGGATTGTGATACAATTAACTTTTGAAAGTAATACTATTGATAAAAAATGATCTGAGTGTGATTTTAGGATTTTCTTTGTGTTTCAGGTTCAGGGAATCTGGTTGTTAAACTGTACCGTATAAGATTTAATAAAGATGTATTATAAACTGAGTTTAAAGGTCTTTTTTTACGCTTTTTTTTCTTGTAAATAAAACAGAAAATATGATTTCATTAACTCGCTTAATCCCGATTTAACAACAGTCACGCGTTTTGGCACTTAAAATGTATCGTATCATGTTATTTTATGTTGCATTTTAGGACTAGGGTTCGCTAATTTTCCAATAAATATAAAACAAGAGGGTCGCCTTATGAAAAGGCGACCCCTGTTACAATAAATACACTTATATTTTAGGTACTAGAACTACATGTTAGCGTTGCTAAACTTCCTTCTAAGCATTCCTTTTCATAGATAATTTCTTCATCTTTATTTTTAACGGTTATAAGAAACCCATCACCGGACTGTATGGAGTTTACGGATAAATTTGAAGTGTCTTCAAAAACCACAACTTCACATGCAGTTGTTAAGGTACACGATGCCTTGGAATCGCTTTCACCAGTACTTGTTGGATTATCAGAGTTCTCAATATCGTCATTAGTTGATATTAAATCTGATAATGAGTCTATTTGACAAGAAATAAGACTTAAAAGGAGTATCGAACATAGAAATAAATTTTTCATAATATAAGGTTTAGGGATTGTTTATTTTATAACAATTTCACATTAAAAAACCCTACTTTAAGCTTTTAATTCAACTTAAAATGTACCTCTTGCTTTTCTAACTCTTGTAACAATTCACTACTAATCTGCACCTTCTGTTTTCTACTGGATAGGTTGACCTTTATTTCTTCCTGCATTTCATAGACTACAAAGTTGATGGAGTGATCGCCCTTGTGTAGTGTTAGCGTATCCTTTAATTGATGAATCCCTTCTTCTTTTAAAGTGTCAATATTTAGCTTGATGGTCAACTTTCTCGCATAGGTTTCCATTACTTCCTGTAGCAATATAAAACCATTGAATTGCATTCTTGGGTCTCCTTTTTTACCGGTATCGCGATTGACCCATCCTTCCTTGATAAATATTTTCGCGTATACAAAGGAATTGATCATTAAAAAATGCCTGAATTTCAGGTACTCTTCCCCAAAGATTCGGAACTCAAAGGAGTCCGTATAATCTTCCATGGTGAAAGCTGCCCAGCCCTTTCCGTTTTTAGAGATGCGATGTTGCACATCTGTAATTACTCCGGCTACCGTAAGCTCACGGTTCAGGTAGCTGTCCATATCGGTAATGTGGGAAATGCCGGCATTACAGAAAGCATTTATTTCGGTCTTAAAATCATCCAAAGGGTGGCCAGAAATGTAAATACCTACAACTTCCTTTTCCCTTCGTAGTTTTTCCATAGTACCCCACTCCTCGCAAGGTGGTACTACAGGTTCTGGAATTTGTGCCTCACTAATACCCCCGAACATATCCATTTGGGAGGAGTTCTTGTTCTCTTGATATTTGGCGGCCGACTTAATTACCTTTTCTAAAAAAGTGATACTATCTCCTTCGGTATGAAAATATTGCGCTCTGTGCGTTGTTCCAAAAGAATCAAAACCACCAGCAACGGCCAAGTTTTCAAACGCTTTTTTATTCGCAGACCTTAAATCGATTCGCTTAGCTAAATCAAAAACCGAATGGAAATTCCCATCTTTCTTACGATGTTCCACAATGGTTTCGACGGCAGAACGCCCTACGCCTTTTACGGCACCCATTCCAAAACGCACGGCACCTTCTTTGTTTACAGCAAATTTATAGTAGGATTCGTTTACGTCTGGCCCCAAAACATCCAAGCCCATACGCTTACATTCCTCCATAAAGAACGTCACCTGCTTTATATCGTTCATGTTATTACTCAAAACTGCCGCCATATATTCAGCAGGGTAGTGGGCTTTTAAATAAGCGGTCTGGTAGGCGATGTAGGCGTAGCAGGTAGAGTGACTTTTATTAAAAGCATAGGCGGCAAAAGCTTCCCAATCTTTCCAGATTTTCTCTAATATTTCCGTCGGATGACCATTTTCTGCGCCACCCTTTAGAAATTGCGGTTTCATTTTTTGTAGTACGGCAAATATCTTTTTACCCATGGCTTTACGCAGCACATCCGCATCACCTTTGGAAAATCCTGCCAGTTTTTGGGACAGGAGCATCACTTGCTCTTGGTATACCGTAATACCGTAAGTTTCTTTTAGGTATTCTTCCATTTCTGGAAGGTCATATGCAATTTCTTCGCTCCCGTTTTTACGCGCTACAAAACTTGGAATATACTCCATCGGTCCCGGTCGGTACAGGGCGTTCATGGCAATAAGGTCATCAAAAACAGAAGGTTTTAAGTCCTTCATGTGTTTTTGCATTCCGGGCGATTCATACTGGAACACACCTACTGTTTCTCCTTTTTGGAATAGCTCATAGGTTTTTTCATCGTCCAACGGAAAATCATCTGGAACTAAATCGATGTCATGCTTCGCCTTTACGATTTTAACCGTGTCCTTAATTAAGGTCAGGGTTTTGAGTCCCAAGAAATCCATCTTCAGCAAACCGGCACTTTCTACGACCGAGTTGTCGAACTGTGTCACATAGAGGTCGGAATCTTTGGCTGTAGCAACGGGGACAAAATTGGTGATATCACTAGGTGTAATAATCACCCCACAGGCGTGTATTCCCGTATTACGAACCGAACCTTCCAAGGTACGCGCCATTTTCAGGGTCTGTCCTTCTAGGTCGTCGCCGTCATGTATATTAAGGAGTTGGTAAATTTTCTCCAAATCCTCTGCACGGAATTTCTTTTTTAAGTCAGCATCGGACTGTCCAAAAATCTTACTCAATTTGGACATGGTGGGTATCAGTTTGGCAATCCGATCCGAATCTCCCAATGGCAAATCCAAAACACGGGCGGTATCCCTGATAGAGGATTTTGCCGCCATGGTACCGTAGGTGATGATCTGCGCGACTTGGTTGGAACCGTATTTCTTAATGACATAGTCCATCACACGACCACGACCTTCATCATCAAAATCGATATCAATATCCGGCATGGATACACGATCAGGATTCAGGAAACGCTCAAAAAGAAGATCGTATTTTAAGGGGTCTATATTGGTAATGGTTAAACAATAGGCAACTACAGAGCCTGCCGCTGAACCACGACCTGGCCCTACGGAAACATCCATATTTCGCGCTTCACGGATAAAATCCTCAGTAATCAAAAAATACCCCGGATACCCCGAGTTTCTAATGGTATCGAGTTCAAAATCGATACGTTCTCTAATGGCATCCGTTAGTTCTGGATAACGTTTTTTGGCACCTTCATAGGTAATATGTCGCAGGTATGCATTTTCACCACGGTTTTTACCATCGATTGCATCCTGTGGGTCTTTAAAATCTTCTGGAATATCAAAGACAGGTAAGAGTACGTCCCGTGCGAGTTCAAAAGGCTCAATTTTATCAACGATTTCTTGGGCGTTTAAAATGGCGTCCGGAACATCTTTAAAGAGTTCCTTCATCTCGTCCTGAGATTTAAAATAGTATTCTTGGTTAGGTAAACCATAACGGTAGCCACGACCACGACCAATTGGGGTTGCCTGTTTTTCGCCGTCCTTTACACAAAGTAGAATATCGTGAGCATCGGCATCTTCCTTTGCGGCATAATAGGTATTGTTAGATGCGATTAACTTTACCTCATGTTTTTTGGAAAACTCCAATAAGACTTGGTTTACACGGTCTTCATCTTCCTGTCCGTGGCGCATCATTTCAATATAAAGGTCGTCACCAAATTGGGCCTTCCACCACAATAGTGCCTCCTCAGCCTGATTTTCACCAACGTTCAGTACCTTTCCGGGAACTTCTCCGTAGAGGTTTCCCGTGAGTACGATGATATCTTCTTTGTACTGCTGAATTACTTTTTTGTCGATACGTGGCACGTAATAGAATCCATCCGTATAGGCAATGGAAGACATTTTGGCTAGATTATGGTAGCCCTTTTTGTTCTTGGCCAACAATACGATTTGATACCCGTAATCCTTTACGTTTTTATTGGTGTGGTCCTCGCAAACAAAGAATTCGCAACCTAAAATGGGTGTGATTTCCTTGGCTGTGGGCTCTTCTCCATTTTCAATAGCAGCAGCATTCTTTTCTTTAACCCCTTTATTATGACTCCCTACTTCTTTTACAAAATGAAAGGCGCCCATCATATTGGCGTGGTCCGTAAGTGCTACGGCTGGCATATCGTTTTCCGCCGCTACCTTTACCAAGGATTTTATATTGATCGTAGATTGTAGTACCGAAAATTGGGAATGGTTATGAAGGTGCACGAAAGTAGCATCCTCTAGCGTTTTTATGTTCTCCTTGATTTCTTCCTGACTAACACCACCTGTATCCTTATCCCAAAGGGCATCGGCAATCTTTTTAGATGCTTTTTTAAGGTTGATGTGTTTGAGGCCGATGAGCTGTATCTCTTGCGGATTCGCCTCCGAGAAATTTTTGAAATAATCAGGTTGCACATCTAACTGTTCGGTGGTGTACTGTCGTAAGCGAACCAATTCCAAGAAACAACGCGTGGTTGCTTCCACATCTGCGGTGGCATTGTGCGCCTCACCAAAAGGTTTATTAAAAAGATGTTGGTGCAGTTCCGTTAGTGTAGGTAGTTTAAACTTACCGCCACGCCCCCCGGGAATCTGACACAACTTAGCGGTATGCTCCGTACACGTATCCAAAACAGGCAATTCCTGTAATGGATTGTCAACACCCAAACGATGAAACTCCGCACCCATAATATTCAGGTCGAACTTTACGTTCTGACCAACAATAAACTTGGTCTTTGCCATGGCGGAATTGAACTTTTCCAATACTTCATTTAGTGCAATACCTTTTTGTTCTGCCAGTTCTGTAGAAATACCGTGAATCTGCTCCGCATCATAGGGGATGTTGAAACCGTCCGGGCATACTAAATAATCTTCGTGCTCTATAACCTTTCCCATATCGTCATGCAATTGCCATGCAATTTGGATGCAACGCGGCCAATTGTCCGCATCCGTGTATGGTGCGTTCCAGTTTTTGGGTAATCCGGTGGTTTCGGTGTCGAAGATTAGGTACATGTAGAGGGTTTCAAGTTTCTCTTGTTTCAAGTTTCATATCTTACAATTCTAGAAGATTAAAACCAAAAAAGAGCAGTTAATACTGAAGCTATAAAAGTAGATAAAACTAGTATTTGTAAAAAGAGTAGTTGTAAAGAGTTATTAACCTAATCAAGAGATTTTTAATAATTAGTACCTTACCATTTCTAAAACTAGGTAACTTATGAAAAAGCAGTTTTGTTTGATTCCGTCTTTTATATTTTTCGTGCTAGTAAACCTTTGTAGCGTGATAGCTCTTCGTGGTCAAACAAAAACAAATAAACCACCCAACTTCATCATCATCTTCGCCGATGATCTTGGATATGGGGATTTGGGTGTCTTCGGACATCCGTCTATAAAAACACCCAGCTTGGATAGAATGGCCTTTGAAGGTCAAAAATGGACAAATTTTTATGCTGCAGCTAGTGTTTGTACGCCAAGTAGGGCAGGATTACTAACAGGTAGACTTCCGGTAAGGAGTGGTATGGCAAGCAGCAAGGCAAGGGTGTTGTTCCCAAATTCTAAAAATGGTTTGCCAGCTTCCGAGATTACTTTGGCAGAACAACTGAAAAAAGTCGGTTACACTACAGCGGCTATTGGTAAATGGCATTTAGGCCATAAGAAGGAATATTTGCCCACTAATCACGGTTTTGATACCTACTTTGGTATTCCTTATTCCAATGATATGGATAGACTTCAGGGCGAAGAATTTGATGACTATTGGAACCGACCGGATGATAGTATTAAGACCGAGCATTTTAATGTGCCTTTACTCCGGGATACGGAGATCGTTGAAAGACCCGCAAACCAGAACAATATTACCAAGCGCTATTCCGATGAAGCCGTTTCCTTTATCAACCAGCAAGACGAAACCCCTTTCTTTTTGTATCTCGCCCATAATCTACCTCATATTCCCCTTTTTGCATCCGAAGATTTTAAAGGGAAAAGCAAACGAGGTCTTTATGGTGATGTGGTTGAGGAAATTGATAATGGCGTGGGAAAGATAATGGATGCCTTAAAAGCAAAAGGACTTGCAGACAATACTATTGTAGTTTTTACTTCGGATAATGGACCTTGGTTGCCATTTAAAAACAATGGTGGCACTGCTGGATTACTTCGCGCAGGTAAAGGAACTACTTGGGAAGGTGGTATGCGGGTACCAACAATTTTTTGGGCTCCTAAACTTATAAATCCTAGGGTGGTTTCTGATTTAGGTTCCACATTGGATTTGTTTACCACGTTTAGTGCCATGGCAAATACCAACATTCCAACCGACAGAATTATAGACGGGGTTAATTTGAGTAAAGCTTTATTTGAAGGAACGCCGAGTGTTAGAAAAAGTATACTCTATTATCGTGGCTCCGAATTATTTGCTGCAAGGGTAGGGGATTACAAGGCACATTTTACTACACAGGGAGCTTATGGAGAATTTGGAGAGCGCAGTGAACATAGTGTTCCCTTGCTTTTCAATGTAGCTTTTGATCCTAGTGAACGTTTCAATATTGCTGATACCCATCCAGAAATTCTTAAGGATATTAATGAGCTCGTAGTTAAACATAGGTCAAAACTGGTTATGGGAAAAGATCAGTTGGCGGAACGTGAATAGTGGAATGATCCGGCCCTAAATTTACTAGTATTACGTAGTGATGTATTAAATTGAAATTTATATATTTGCAGCCCTTTAAGAGGTAAATTTAAAAAGAATTAATAATCAAGGGTCGGGCACCCTACAAATTAATGTGATATGCCAGTAAAAATTAGATTACAGAGACACGGTAAAAAAGGAAAACCATTCTATTGGGTAGTTGCTGCAGATGCAAGAGCTAAGAGAGATGGTAAATTCTTAGAAAAATTAGGAATCTACAATCCTAATACCAACCCAGCTACAATCGAAATAAATGTTGATAATTCTGTACAGTGGTTGCAGAATGGCGCACAACCTACAGATACAGCAAGAGCTATTCTTTCTTATAAAGGGGTTATGTTGAAGAATCACCTTTTGGGAGGTTTGCGTAAAGGAGCTTTAACTGAAGAGCAAGTGGATGAGAAATTTAACGCTTGGTTAGCAGAAAAAGAAGCTTCTGTTGCTGCTAAAGTTGGTGGTTTGGATAAAGTTAAGGCAGATGCTAAGGCTGTAGCCTTGCAAGCTGAGAAGGAAGTAAATGATAAGCGTGCTGCTGAAGCTGCCGCTGCATTGGCTCCTGAGCCAGTTGCTGAAAAGGTAGAAGAAGATGCTGAAGCCGTAGCTGAAGAAGCTCCTATTTCTGCTCTTGACGCTGCCGTTGAAGAGGCAAAGGGAGATGCTACAATTTCTGAAGAGAAATAAAGTATAAACGGAGATGCAGAAGGAGGAATGTTTCTACTTGGGCAAAATCGTTTCAAAATACAGTTTTAAGGGTGAGGTTCTGGTTAAACTAGATACGGACGACCCCGAATTATATCAAAACATGGAATCAGTATTCGTTTCTTTAGGAAACAATCTGGTTCCATTTTTTATTGATAGATGTCGACTGCATAAATCTGATTTACTGCGTATCGATTTTGAAGAGGTAAAGACCGAATCTGATGCGGACCGCATTATGGGATCTATGCTCTACTTGCCTCTTACTATGCTTCCTAAGCTAACAGGCGATAAGTTCTATTTTCATGAAATCATCGGGTTTACTTTGATGGATGCTGTCCATGGCGATATTGGCATTGTACAAAGTGTAAACGATAGCACACCACAGGCACTTTTCGAGGTTCAAAAGGGGGATAAACAGCTTCTTATCCCTATAACGGACGAAATTATTGGGAAAGTAAACCGAGAGAATAACACCATTTCTGTTACTACCCCAGAGGGTTTGGTTGAATTGTATTTGGATTCGTAAACTCCTCTTATAAGTATTTTTTTTGTGGATATGCATTAAGATTTGTTTCTTTAATCCTTGCATATGAAAAACAGGCTTGGCGTTTAATGATCTGTTTTTGTTTTAATGTTTGATGCGAACATTTATTATACAATATAATACACTATGTTGTTTGAAGGTTAATAGGGCAACTGTTTTAGGTTGCTGTATTTAGTTCTGTATCCCTGCAGTGCGATACTATTTTTTATTACACTACAAAAGGCAATTTTTAAAGGATTTCATTTGTTTAGGGAAAGAACGCTTGTGGTTTGTTTATTTTCTCGCACACAATGGTATACTTCTTAATAAGGTGGAAAAACAGACTAAATCAAAAAAAAGAGTTATTTTTCAATTTGATGCAAAAATTAATGAATGGCGCTTTACAATACAACAATTCAAGATATCTATTCGGGTAGGGTTTCGGGTCAAAAATTGTATCTACATGAGAAAATATCATGTGTCGATATGGCTAGTTTGGAACCCTCGGACGAAACCCGTATTGCGATTTTAGGCTATGCATGTGATGAAGGTGTGCGTAAAAATAATGGTCGGGTTGGTGCCAAAAAAGGTCCGGATGCCATCAGGCAAAAACTGGGTAAATTACCAAATCATTTGGATAATAGAACAGCCTTGCTAGATGTAGGGAGTATCCATTGCTCAAAGACTGAATTAGAGACCGCCCAAGATACATTATCACAGCAGGTAAAAAGGCTATTGGATTGTAAGCTATTCCCTGTAGTTTTAGGTGGGGGACATGATATTGCTTATGGTACGTATAACGGGATCAAAAAGCATTTGGGAAACTCAAAATCTATTGGAATAATCAATTTTGATGCGCATTTTGACCTTCGTTCCAACGAGAATGGAAGTACTTCTGGCACGCCTTTTTATCAAATCGCCAAAGATTGTGAAGCATCAGGTGTAGCATTTCACTATTTATGTCTAGGGATACGCGAAGATGCCAATGATAGTTCCCTTTTTAAGACCGCGAAAGAATTAGACGTAAAATACATCTTACGAGACACTTTTCGAATCGAATTCCATAACGAAATTAATGCGTGGATAAACGCTTTTATAAAAAATGTAGATGCTGTTTATGTGACCATTGATCTAGATGGATTCTCCTCTGCTTATGCACCTGGAGTTAGCGCACCTTCACCAATGGGCTTTACTCCAGATGTAGTACTAGCCTCATTGAAAACAATTATAAGTTCAGGGAAACTTGCTGCCTTGGATATCGCCGAACTAAATCCAGGATTTGATATCGATAACCAAACTGCACGATTAGCGGCGTCACTTGTTCATACGATACTGCATAGTATTTAGAATCGCTAAGTAACTATTCAAAACAAAAAAAGCCTTCCTTAATGGAAAGCCTTTCATTGGTTACGACCGATACGTACCGATCCACACAATTTGCCCCAAACGGTGTTTGGAACACAACACAACCCTACAAAGAT
>Ga0075117_1002192_pt1 | contig 11359 bp, 7 predicted proteins | sample AntAceMetag02UKJ_FD_69789 | JGI IMG/M metagenome (GOLD analysis project Ga0075117, IMG submission 69789) | Saline lake microbial communities from Ace Lake, Antarctica - Antarctic Ace Lake Metagenome 02UKJ | ecosystem: Environmental > Aquatic > Non-marine Saline and Alkaline > Saline | place... | reverse complement strand
TCACGCCGTTGCAGTCGCCGTTCCATCGGCGGAAGATTTAAGCCATACAGGCCACGCTAAACTATTTCAAGACTTGTGTAGATACCAATGCCTCCAAACCGTGCGTGCGGTTCTCCCGCACACGGCTATCCAGTTAGTCGTTGACGGATTGATCGAAACGGAAGTGGGCCTCGCGCAGACTGTAGAGACCCGCTTTCGCAAAGTAGGCATTAGGCCAACGTTGATTACGGGGTAAGTGCTTGGGGTTCGTCCGATGACGCTTCAGCAGCAACCGCCGTAGGCGGGCGCGGATTCTGGCGTCCAAGTCTTTGTAGATCGTCCAGCGGCAGTGCCGAAAGTAGCCGAACCAGCCCCGAAGAATCGGGGTGAATTCCACAGCAATCGACTCGATCGAGCCGTTCCTTTTGCGAGGTGTCAGTTCGACGATTCGCGCTTTCATCTTCGCAAGGCTCTCGCGGCGGGGATAAATTTGGTCCCCGCGAAACGAGTCACCCAGAAACGCGAAGCTGTTCACGCGACTGTCAACGATCTTCGTCTTCGTCGGATGCACAGTCAAACCGGCCTCCGCAACCCAAGCGGTGATCATCTGCAAAGCGGATTCGGCCTCGACCTGACTGCAGCACAGAACGACGAAGTCGTCCGCGTAACGCACCATTTCGAAACCCTCATCTGCCATTTGATGATCCAGGGGGTTGAGATACAGATTCGACAACACGGGCGAAAGAACGGCCCCTTGCGGAACGCCGGCAGCCGGCGACCACTCGCGGAGTTCTTCCATGATGTTCTGATCAAGAAACAACTTGAGCAGCTTCAACATCCGCGAATCCGAAAGATGATTCTTGACCAAAGCCAACAAACGGTCTTTCGGAATCGTATCGAAGTAAGCTTTCAGGTCCGCATCGACCACGTAAACGAAACCTTCCTGAAGCTTCTGCTCGACGATGCGAAGGGCATCATGAGCACCACGTCCGTGGCGGAAGCCGAAGCTTCGTTCATGGAACTGGTGATCCAGAATCGGTTCCATCACGTTGACCATCGCCCGTTGGACGACGCGATCGCGGACTGTCGGAATGCCCAGTGGGCGAGTCTCGTTCAGTCTTCCCGGTTTGGGGATATGAACGCGACGAACCGCACTCGGGCGATAGGTTTCCGCTTTAATCTCTTCGCACAGCTTGCGTGTTTCCACTAACAAGTGTTCTTCGAATACTTCGCTGCTTTGCCCATCAACTCCAGCCGCTGTCTGCTTTCCGGTCACCTTGCGGGCGGCCGTGAAAAGATTCAGCGGAGCATAAACTTTGTCAATCAAAGCGTGCCATTTGCTTCCTTTCACTTTGTTTTCTAAAAGTGTCGTCAACATTCGGGCCGTCCAAACAACAGGCTGAGCCCACCGGCGAATGTCCGGTGTCTCTCCAGTCGGTGTAGCCGAAAACGGCACTCGTTCTGGCAAACGTTCTTTCGCCCGGGCTTGATGCCCTGAGGAATTCTGTGTTTTCATGGGTGTGGTCTTTCCGAATCTACTTCCCTGCCTCCCTTCGCTCGCAGCGGGTTTGGTTCCCGCCGGTCAACACGACTATGAAGGCTCTGACTCCTCAGCCCAACGCGGCACAGGTCTGCACGCGGCTGAGGTCTCCCTGCTTATCGCGATTGAACTTCCGAACATTCCGTCTCTAACAACACGACTGCCATTTCACTCGCCTCGGTTTAACACGTTACGGTTTCTATGCACCGTGCGAGCCGTCTCACCGCCCTGCGGACTTAACCGCCACCCGGAGTTGGGCCTCGTCTGGGACGTGGCGTGAGATCAGGGGTTCGCGACTTACTAGAACGCTCCCCGACAGGCTTGGCCAAATCGAGTTCGCTTCCGCTACGGACTGCTCTTTCGTCTTTGGTTGCTCTCCACCCTTTCTGTTGAAAACGCAGTTACCATCAACTACGGTGAGGTAACGACTTCCCCGATCGGGACTGCCACCCGACAATTCAATCGCCTTCACAGGCGCACTTGCGGAACTCGTCAAGACTTTCGACACTCCGCCAACGCTCGACGAAAATCTTGACGACTTCCGCTACGGAATCTTGGTAGGCGTTGCCTGTACCCTACGGCTTTGAAAAATAACCAATGACAAATCCGCCTCTCATTGTCGGCGTCGGTGCTTCCGCCGGTGGTCTCGAAGCATTTCAGAGATTGCTGACCGCGATCGGTGATGCGCCGAACATGGCGATTGTCTTCGTGCAGCATCTTGATCCGACCAGTAAGTCGTTGCTCGCTGATTTGCTTGCCAAGTCAACAGCGATGTCGATCGTCGAGCTTGCCGGTCGCCAAAAAATCAAGTCTAACACCGTCTATGTCTGTCCGCCTCAAACACTATTGGAACTGAAAAACGGATTCGTGTCGTGTGTTGAGTCCGAGGACGAACGGCAGGCCGGAGCGATTGATCACTTCTTTCACTCCATCGCCGAAAGCCAAGGCGATCGCGGTATTGGCGTGATCCTGTCGGGAAGCGGTAGCGACGGGACGCTGGGACTAAAAGCGATCAGTGATCGCGGCGGGCTGACGTTTGCTCAATCCGCCGAGTCAGCGAAGTTTGATTCAATGCCGCGTTCGGCTGCGACCACCGGTGTGGCGGATCATGTCATGTCGCCGGCGGAGATCGCGACGGAACTGCTGGCCTATGTCAAACACCTCGATGGCCTGTCGACCGAAAGTTCCACAGGCAACCTGCAAAAGCAGATCGAAGATGCGATCCCAATGATCGCTGATTCGTTAATGAAGGCGACCAATCACAACTTCCAGCATTACAAAATCAACACACTGATGCGGCGAATTCAACGTCGCATGCAAGTGTTGAAGGTCGGTGACGTCGCGGAATATGTCAGCCATCTGCAGCACAACGAAGACGAAGCCCAGGCTTTATTCCGCGAACTTCTGATCGGCGTGACGGCGTTCTTTCGTGACCCCGATGCATTCGATTCACTGCGTACCAGCGTCTTACCAAAACTGTTTGAAAATCGAACGCACGGCGACACCGTTCGCATCTGGGTGGCCGGCTGCGCCAACGGCGCAGAAGCCTACACGATGGCGATTCTGTGCCGTGAAGTGATGGAGGAGTTATCCGGGGTAGCGGAACTCGTCAAGAGTTTCGACGGGGACGGGAAAGACTCGCGCAGCCCGAAAGTCTTGACGACTTCCGCTACGAAGTCGTTGCCCGAAGTTCAGATATTCGCGACCGACATCGACGAACGTGCTTTGCGGGTCGCCCGTAACGGAATGTATCCGTCGGGCATCGAGGACCACGTTTCGCCCGAACGTCTGAAGCGATTCTTCGTCAAACGCGGCAAGAAGTATCAGGTCAACAAAGAAGTCCGTGAACTGGTTCTGTTTAGCGAACACAACCTGATCAGCGATCCGCCGTTCTCGCGACAGGACTTGATCAGTTGCCGCAACCTGTTAATCTATCTTGGCCTGCATCTGCAAAACAAGCTGATTCCGCTATTCCATTACGCGTTGCGACCGGGCGGCCATTTGTTCCTCGGTCCGAGCGAAAACATCACGTCGCACGGTGAGCTGTTCCGCGCCGTCGACGCGAAGAACCGCATTTCGCAGCGGAAGGGCACCGCGATGGGCAAGACGCCGACGATGAGTCTACGTCAACACAGCGTGACTTCATTGGTCGCTGGCCCGCGACAGCCAGACACAGCCACCGACCTGACTGCGATACGACAGCGGATTCTGATCGACGAGTTTTCACCGAAGTCATGCATCGTGGATGACTCCGGGCAAGTGCTCGATGCCGCTGCGAATCTGGAAAAATACCTGTCGATCAACGATGGCGCATTCCAGAACAACATCTTAAAGATCGCCGCCAGCGGACTCAGGATCGGGCTCCGGGCCGCAATCGCCGAAGCCAAAAAAACGACTCGCCGCGTCACTCACGAAAACCTCTCGGTACGCGTAGGTAACGAGATTCAGCGGGTTATGATCACGGTTCAACCGATGCCGCGACTGGGTGAAGACAAACCGCTGTTCATGATCGTCTTTCATGATGTCGGCTTACCGGTGAATCGAGACGATCCGGACAGTAGCGGAAGTCGTCAAGACTTTCGAGACGGTGACGAAGAATCGAAACTCTTGACGAGTTCCGCTACGTCCGAAGCCATCATCGCCCAGATGGAACGCGAGTTGGAGACGACTCGCAGTGATCTTGAGAAGACGATGCAGGACATGGAGGCTGGCAATGAAGAACTGAAATCATCCAACGAAGAACTGTTGTCGATGAACGAGGAACTGCAGTCGGCCAACGAAGAATTGGAAACGTCTAAAGAAGAAATCCGCTCCGGCAGTGATGCGGTTGCTCGAGCGAACGACGATCTGGAAAACCTGCTGCGTAGTACTGAAATTGCAACGGTGTTTCTGGATAACGAACTACGTATCCGCAGTTACACGCCCGCGATTGCGGAAATTTACGACTTGATTCCGACGGATATTGGGCGTCCTCTGGAGAAGTTTGTGCCCAGCGTTGTCGACATGCCGCCGCTGCCCGATCCCAAAACGGTCGTAGCGGAAGTCGTCAAGACTTTCGGGCGCGACAAGGACGTCACAGGTGATGCGTCGAAACTCTTGACGAGTTCCGCTACGACGGGCGCGGACGTCACGGGTGATGCGTCGAAACTCTTGACGAGTTCCGCTACAAAAGCATCCTCGCAGTCGCGTGGCATTGAACATACGGTCCGCGCTCATTCCGGCAAATCCTACATTCGCCGCGTTCTACGTACCGCAGCCATACCGGCCTATCCGAAGACATCGTCGTGACCTTTACCGACGTCACGGAACTGAGCGAAAACGAAATGCGGTTTCGCGGTACGTTCGAGAACGCCGCCGTCGGTATCGCCCATGTGGCCCTCGATGGTCGTTGGTTGCGTGTCAATGATCGACTCTGTGGCATCGTCGGTTACTCGCGCGAAGACCTGATTGCGAAGACCTTTCAGGAAATCACGCATCCCGATGATCTCGAAGCCGACATCGTGCAGTTGGAACGACTGATCACGGGGGAGATCCCTACGTACTCAGTGGAAAAGCGTTACCTGAAATCATCCGGAGAACTGGTCTGGGTCAACCTGACGGTGTCGCTGATCCGTGATTCGGGCGGCCAGCCGGAATACGCGATTGCCATCATCGAAGACATCACAAACAGTAAAAAATCTGAACAGCAGTTGCGCGCCAGCGAAGAACTCGTTCGCACTATCGCCGAAAACTCGACACTTGCGATGGTCATGATGAATGATCGCGGTTATGTGACTTACTGTAATCAAGTGCTGTTGGATATGACCGGCTACGACGCCGAAGAAATCCGTTCGGCACCGCTGCATGATTTGGTGCATCACCATTATCCCGATGGACGCCCGTATCCGATGGCGGAATGTCCCATCGACCGGGCGCTTCCCGAAGACTTCTCCGTTCGTGCTCATGAAGATTTATTCTTCCGCAAAGACGGCAGCACGTTCGAAGTCTCCTGTGCAGCCAGTCCGATTTTCAAAGACGGAAAATCGGTCTCAACCGTCATCGAAATCCGCGACGTCACTCAGCCAAACGCGGCCAAACGAGACCTGGCCGACCGAGAGGCTCACCTGCGCCGCGTCATCAACAACATGCTGAGCTTTGTCGGAGTGTTGGATACCGACGGTACGCTGTTGGAAGCAAATCAAACAGCACTCACCGCCGGAGGTGTGAGTCGCGACGAAGTGATTGGCAAAAAGTTCTGGGATTGCCCGTGGTGGAACTACGATCCGGCGATCAGCGAACAATTGCAGGTCGCGTTTGAAAAAACTCTGACAGGAAACATCGTGCGTTACGATGTCGAGATCCGCACGGCGGGCGATTCGCAAACCATGATTGATTTCATGCTGGTGCCGGTTCGCGACGCCGACGGTCACGTCACCCATGTCATCCCTTCCGGTATGGATATCAGCGAGCGAGTTGCAGCCGAAAAGGCGGTCGTCGATTCGGCGGCCAAGCTGCGGGTGTTGTTCGATCAGGCGTTCTTTTACACCGGTATTTTGGATCTCGAAGGCCGATTGACCGAAATCAACGACGCGGCTTTGACAGCGTTTGGATTCCGGCGTGAAGACGTCATCGGGTTGCCGTTTTGGGAAACGCCGTGGTGGCGAGACCTGCCGGAATCACAGCGCGCCTTGAAAGAGAATTTCTCGCAGGTACTGGCGGGCAACAGCTATCGTGAAGAATTGCGGTTTTTCACGCCCGACAATCCCGATTGCATTTCGGATTTTGTCTATCAACCGGCTTTCGATGACGATGGTAACGTGATGTTCGTCGTGTGCAACGGCAGTGATGTGACTGAGCGTCGTCACGCAATGGATCTGATTCGTCAGGGAGAAGATCGGCTGCGGCTGGCGATGAACGCCGCCCAGTTGACGTTGTGGGAATGGGATATCGTCAAGGACAAAATTTCATGGGCGAAAGAACTGGATGACCATCAGGCGATTGATCGTGCGGACAACATTGGTGGGCTGAATGATTTCCTTGCCTTGGTTCATCCCAAAGATCGCAAGTCGGTTCGCGGGGCGATCAACGAGTGCCTGTCCGATGGTAAGCCGTATCATATCGAGTTCCGCACACGTCGCAGCGATGGTACATATCGCTGGGTACTGTCGATGGCCCATCTTAGCGTAAACGACGCAGACGCGCCGATCAGAATGGTGGGCGTCGATATGGACATTACCGAGCGTCACAAAATTGAACGCAAAGCCAGTGATCACTCCAAGCGTCTGGCGATGGCGCTCAAGGCGGGGGATATGGCGGCCTGGGAATGGAAGCCCAACGGCAGCGTTTGGACCGCCGCAGTTTACCAGATGCTGGGCATTCCGTCGGACCAGACAGCCTCACCGGAACTATTCTTTTCGTGCGTGCATCCCGAAGACATCGAGGGCCTGAAGAATGCCTGGCAAAACGCAACCGACGGTGCAGATGCATACCATCATGAGTTCCGTATTATCCGCCCCAACGGCGAAATTCGCTGGATGGTCGGCGTGGGTGAAGTGGTCCGCGATACGCAGGGCGAAGTTGCCAGCGTATACGGACTGAACTGGGATTCAACAAAAGAACATCTCATCGCCGAGCGACTGCGCGAAAGCGAACGAGCGGCCGTTGCCGCCAATGCGTCCAAGAGTGCTTTCGTCGCCAACATGTCGCACGAAATCCGCACGCCGATGACGGCGATCATTGGCTATGCCGATTTGATCCGCGAATACGTCGACCACCCCGAAGCCACGGAATACCTGCAAACCATCCGCCGCAATGGAGAATTCCTACTGGACATTATTAACGACATCCTTGACCTGTCGAAAATCGAAGCGGACATGCTGAAGATCACATCAGAACGATTTGCCCCGGATAAGGTGGTCGAAGATGTTCGGTCGATCATGGAAGTGCGAGCCAGCGAGAGCAACGTTCGACTCAGCGTGAATTATCGCGGCAACCTTCCAGCAATCATCAACAGTGATTCCAAACGGCTCAAACAAATCCTGATCAATCTTGTTGGCAATGCCATCAAGTTCACCAAGCAGGGGAGCGTTGAAGTGACGGTGTCCTATGTCGCGGAATTCGTCAAGAATTTCGACGGTGACGAGCAAGACTCCGTGAAAACGAAAGTCTTGACGACTTCCGCTACAAAAGACGATCGAATGATTCGGTTTGAAGTCTCAGATACTGGCATTGGTATCTCAGCGAAGCAGCGGGAAAAACTGTTCCAACCGTTTTCGCAGGGGGATGCGAGCGTGACTCGCGAGTTTGGCGGCACCGGTCTGGGGTTGGTGATCAGCAGACGACTGGCACAGATGCTGGGCGGCGAAATTACCGTCGAAAGTGAACTCGGCAAAGGCAGCACGTTTACGCTGGCGATCGCCGTCGGTGATCTGACCGGAATTGAAACCGTCGATCCGGAACGCATCAGCCGAGAACCCGATGCAACACCGAATGACGCGGAAGTCAAACTGAATTGCCGCATTCTGTTGGTCGACGATCGGCGAGACGTCCGCTTCCTCAGCAATCGCATTTTGTCGAAGGCCGGGGCCACGATCGTCGAAGCCACCGATGGCCTGCTGGCGATTGCAGAGGTTGAGAAGGCGACCGCCGCAGGTGAACAATTCGACTTGGTCCTGCTGGACATGCAAATGCCGAATCTGGATGGCTACGGCACCGCCGAAAGACTGCGAAAGATGGCCTTCGACAAACCCATCATTGCACTGACCGCCGATGCCATGCAGGGCGACATGAAACGCTGCTTAGAATGCGGCTGCAACGCCTATCTCAGCAAACCGATCGATGTGCAGCACCTTCTGCAAATGGTTCAGCGATTCACGTAGGGTGGGCCGCGACCCTCCATCGTTTTTCAGACCCACCATTATTTTTCAGTATTATTTTTCACCTTCCACCGGTGGTGGGTCGGCACGGCTATCGCCGTTTGACCCACCCTACATCTACTGCACCTACAGCCATGCCGGATTATCGACGCAACTTTGTACCCGGAGGAACCTACTTCTTCACCGTTGTCGTGCATCAACGTTACCCGTTGTTTAATCTTCCTGAGTCGCGGACATGCTTGCGAAACTCAATCATCAGTGTTCGCGAGGACTGGCCGTTTGAGTTGTTTGCCATTTGCCTGCTGCCGGACCACTTTCACGCGGTCATGACACTGCCGAGCGGCGACAGTGATTATCCGACTCGGATGCGGAAAATCAAAGAACGATTCACAACACCGTGGGGCAAAAACGGCGGATGGGAAGGGACGCTCTCACAATCTCGCCGCAAAAAAGGCGAACGTGGTGTCTGGCAGCGGCGATACTGGGAGCACACGGTTCGCGACGAGGACGACCTGAAACGTTGTGTCGATTACACGCATTGGATTCCACGAAAACACAACTTGGTTGCACGAGTGCGTGATTACAGGTTCTCAAGTTTTCATCGTTTCGCTGGTCAGGGCGAATACGAGCTTGACTGGGGCGGCACTGACCCCACGCCCGGCTGGAACAGCCCCGACGACTGGGGCGAATAGACGTATGGTGGGTCAAGGAGGAACGACGTCGACCCACCATTGTTTTTTCACTTCCACTGATGGTGTGTCGGCACGGCTGTCGCCGTTTGACCCACCCTACATACAATTCCAAACAATGCTCACATCCGAACAACAGCAGCATGCTGACGATGATGTCTGAGATGGCAGTCGAAGATGCACCGCCGCTCATTGCAGAAATTGATACTGACGTCGCTGAGGGCCGACTGGCGGATGCCGCCGCAAGTGCCCATAGCTTGAAGGGGACACTCAGCACCTTTGAATCCGGATCACCCGTGAAGGAGTTGCAATTGATGATCGACGCAGCGCGAGCGGCACAAGTCGACGAAGCAGCGCGGCGGCAGCAGTCGCGCGTCGCAGTTCAGAGCCTGCTGTCTGAGATCGAGGCACTTAATACTAATGGCTGAAAACGGACTCCAATCTCGATCTTACGTGCACGCGGCTTCGATTCTTCTGCTGGCAGCATTGTTCATTGTCGCCGGAATCAATCACTTCCTGAATCCGGCATTTTACGTCAACATCATGCCGCCCTATTTGCCGTGGGCGTCGCTGCTGGTATTCGTGTCCGGTGTTTTCGAGATCATCGGCGGTGTGGGCGTGGCTGTCCCAATACTTCGTCGGGCTGCAGGTTGGGGTTTGATCGCTTTACTGGTTGCGGTGTTCCCGGCGAACATCCACATGGCAATTTACCCCGAGGACTTCGTCGAGGTTCCAACTTGGCTGTTATGGCTGAGACTTCCTTTGCAATTCGTCCTGATCGTCTGGGTTTGGTGGACGACGATCCACAAGGCCGGGGCGTAATCGGTTCAATAAGTCAGTCAACTCACCAACTGCAATCGGTTTTTGCAGATAGTGGTTCAGGGAATGGCACAGCAGTCCATTCGGCAATTCGCACGATGAATTCCTGCATGCGGATGCGTTTGCCGATCACTTTAAACGGGTTCGGCGGCGCGGCTGGCGGCTCCGTCGCGTTGTCAGCGGAACGTTTCGTTTGCCGCTGACAACCGCAGTCGGTCTTTCAGTCGGTATCGTCGTATCCCTTGTGTGATATCACTTGAAATGTTGCGATTCGGACAGTTTAGGTGGACACGGATGCGGTGAACCCGACTCGAAAAATCTCCGAGACCGCAGTCGGGTTTTTGGCACGGTCTTCGCGACCAGGCGTTCGGCGAACGATCGCATGGCCGCATCAAGAACCTCAGAGAACGTAACTGAACTCGATGATGCGGACACCTTCCGTGGACGTCGAAAGCGGACGCGGCTCATTGATTTGTAACGACTTGCCTGTTGCGATTCTGGATCTGCCTCGACGGCCAGGTATTTGTTCCGCTGGAACTTGCTTCCCTGTCATCAATCGTGCCGTTGCGCGGTGGCCTCCTTTGAAAACGAGGGTGGCTAGGAAGCATTCGAGCGTGTCCTTGAATTGGCTCGTCTGCGGGTTTCGTTTCCGATTTTCGCCCACACGTTCTCGATGACAACGCTGGCCTCGCCTCGGTACGATCGGAATCGACGAGCCCTGATCCGCTAAGAGTCCTGGCAGCGATTCGGCGAACAGATAGCCGAAAATGCCCACCACAAGGCTGGTTCAGACGGTCGGCGTAAACAGAGTTGGATTTACAGGGCATTTCTGTGATAGAATGTAACCATGAGTACCAAGTCCATCAACGAAGTCGATATCTGGACCGGCATTATCAGCCCGGACAGTCACGACATGCCCGCTCCCGAAGCGAACGCTGTTTTGCGTTGGTCGTTCAATGACGACGCAAAATCCCGCATGGAAGAACTTGCCAACCGCAATGGTCAGGGCGAGTTGTCTGATTCCGAACGTGAAGAATTGGAAGCTTACATCAACGTCGGGCAAGTCATTGGCATCCTGCAGGCGAAGGCTCGCCTTTCTCTGAAGCAGACCAACGGAAACAGCACCGCTTAAAGTATGCCGACTTCGTTACGCCAGTAGGTCGTCGAACGAGCAGAAGGATGCTGCGAATACTGCCAGCTTCCAGAGGACCACGATCCGCGCCCGTTTCATCTCGACCACATCCGGCCACAGAAGCATGATGGTCCAACCGTCGAGGAGAACCTTGCGTGGAGCTGCGCCGCGTGCAGTTTGTTCAAAGGTCCAAATCCAGCCGGTTACGATCCCGAAACCGATGAACTGCAGCCGCTGTTCAATCCGCGTCAACAGACATGGGCCGAACATTTCGAATGGACGGGTGCAACGCTCAGTGGTCTCACTGCAATCGGTCGAACAACCATCGCTGTTTTGCGAATCAATG
>Ga0075117_1002186_pt1 | contig 11389 bp, 6 predicted proteins | sample AntAceMetag02UKJ_FD_69789 | JGI IMG/M metagenome (GOLD analysis project Ga0075117, IMG submission 69789) | Saline lake microbial communities from Ace Lake, Antarctica - Antarctic Ace Lake Metagenome 02UKJ | ecosystem: Environmental > Aquatic > Non-marine Saline and Alkaline > Saline | place... | reverse complement strand
CCAGGGTGCGTCCGGGAGAAGACAGTCTGATGGCGAGGTCAGATCGGCCCTGATTGATGCGTAGATAATAGGTGTGACCCGCCTCCACATTGAGTAAAAAGCGTTGGGATCTGTTTTGCATGATCCGGTGAGACTGCGGTCGCTGAGGGAAGAGGTGATAAATAAGCGAGGGTTGACTAAGACCAAGCCCTAAAAGCACTAGCCAATACCAGGTGAACCTCATCATGGCTGAGGGTTACTGTGCGAGGCGAAAGGTGGCTGTATAAGTGCCCAAGAGGGTGTCTGTACCATCGGCAACACCATAAATCTTAAACACCCAGGTATCGCCGTCACCATTGCTGGTGAAATCAATAGGGAAGTTACCATTGAGGTCCTGATTCACATCGCAAGTGGATTTCCCTCCTTTGGAGTCGGTGGTTAGCATATAAAAGCGCTCGTAACTTGGTGCAGGTGTGCTGTTAAGGGATAGGTGCGCGGTTCTGCTGGAAAAAACAAGGGTTTGCTTGTTAGAACGCATTGTTTGCGAGTCTGGGGGCAGGTTCTGGGCAACACCACTGCTAACGGAGGCAACCCCGGTTGGAAGGGATAAGTCTTCTTTGAGCAGGGGGCCAAGAATCGCTGCGAGCAGGAAGCTGGCAGCAAGGCTGTAGGCAAAAGAAAGGCGTCGAAAGAAGGGGATGACCTTCGCGGTGTTGTTGGGCGCGGCCATTCGTTCCTCAAGATTTCGCCATTGGGCTTCAATGATCTCCTCGGGGAGGGCGGCTTTTTCGTTTACTGAGCTTGTTTCATCCATGGCCGCAAAATCTAAAATCAGCTCGCTGCATTGGCTGCACCAGGTCAGGTGTTCGGCGAGGGGTACCGCGTGTTCAGGAGCAAGACGGTTGGCCATATAGTCGATGAGTAGATTATCATCGGGGTGAAGGATACGGGCATTTTGTGTTTCGGCTTCACAGGATTCTAATCCCAACCGTAAGCTCACATTGCGCTCCACCATGATGGGCTCCTTTGCTCAGCGTTCTTCCAACAATACTACTGGCACCCGCTCTTCGTCAATCCCCGTGGGCTTAAATTGGAGCAAAATAGGCCGAACGGGGTGGGCGGGCCTAAATTCGATCGGGGCAGCCTTTCACGGAAGCTGCTCTTTTCCCTTCGGGGAAGTACATGATGAATGTCGCCCCTTTGTCCAACCCCTCACTGTTGACTTGCATGGAGCCGCCTAACTCATGCATCCAGTGACAGGAAGTATGCAGTCCAAAACCATGGCCGGTGGGTTTGGTCGTGAAGCCGTGCTTGAACATTTTTTTGAGGGCATCAGGTCCGATGCCGTGGCCGTTGTCTGTAACGGCAATGTAATAACGTTCGCTTTCGGCGCCAAGTTTGATCTTAAGTTGGCAAAGACGCCCCATTTCGGCGTTACCCTCCATGGCTTCACAGGCGTTTTTGATCAGGTTGATAAGTACGTGGGTGAGTTTAACACGGGGGTAGTTGCCCACTTCCCTCACCTGAAAATCACGAATGATATCGGCATGACAGCGCTCTAGTGTGTGTTTCTGGAGTTTGATGGCATGTTCCACAATATCGGCCAAGGCCACACGTTCGCTGTTGTCAACCTGACGCGCGTAACTCTGCTGTGTGGTGATGACGTCACGCATGATGTCGATGCTGTTGGACAGAGAGGCGATCTCCTGCTTAAGTTGCTCGTATTCTTTACTGATTCTCTTGCCGACGGCTAAAAAGTAGTCTGGAATTTGGCGACCTTTAGGGTCATTGGTAAGGTAGTCAACCAGGTTGTCGCGGTGCTGGTTGAGCAATTCACCAGCAACAACCAGGCTCCTAATCTTGGAATTCTCCAGGCGCGACGAGACCTCACCCGTGGAGACGTTGAAAGAAGTGAGGATGTTGCCGATGTTGTGAATGGTTCCCGTGGCGATGTCGGCCATGCCAGCACGCTGGTTGGCGTCTTCCAGTTTCTCGCGGGTAGCTTCCAATTGAGCCGTGCGGGTTTGCACGCGAATGGCCAGTTCCTGGTTGAGCTCGCGCACGCGCCTTTCTGCCAGCTTGCGTTCAGTAACATCATTGAGAGCAGTGACCGTTAGGGTTCCCAGGGTCATTACCTTCACTTCCACATCGCGGGTGTTGCCGTCACCCCGTGTGATGCGCCATTCAATAGTGGCGGAGGAGGCAAGACCACGCACGGCCTCGCTCCAGATGTCCATAGCTGCAAGACGCTGCTCCTCGTCTGGGAAAGCGCACTGCCAAAAGCGGCTCATTTCAAGGATATCGCTAGCCTCGTAGGCGAATTGTTCCATGAAGGCCCGATTGATATTTTCTACGCGGGTCATGGCATCTGTGATGATCATGGGAACAGGGTTGTTTTCAAGAATAGCACGAAACTTTTCCTCGCTTGCCTTGAGAGCGATTTCCGCTTCCTTCCTATCGGTAATGTCAAGGTGGGTACCGGTAACGCGTACGGGCTCGCCGTTTTCATCTCGGCTGACAACGCGACCACGGTCCATGACCCAACGTACAAAACCATCCCTGGTTTGCACCCGGTACTCGCACTGGAAGTGGGGAGTAAGCCCTTTTAGATGGGTGTCCAAGGTGTGGCGAGCCACTTCAAGGTCTTCTTCGTGTACATGGCTTTCCCAGGTTTCCACGGTTTCTTCAAGCTGATTGGGGCCATAGCCGAGAATTTCTTCGGAACGCTTGTCAAAGATCATGGTGCCCAATGGTACGTTCCAGTCCCACATGCCCAGGCTTGCGCCTTGTAATGCCAGCTCCTTGCGTTCCTCGCTTTCTTTTACGGCCGTGGCGGCCCAGGCTGCAGCTAGCGCTTCGCCGCTATAGGAGGCCAACACTGAACCGATTTCTTTGTCTTCCATGGTGAAAGAATGATTTTTGCGGGAATGGAGGGAAAGGAGGCCAATCACCTTGTCTTCTTCACCCAGAAGAGGGAAAACCAGGGCCGAGCCACTTTCGTAGCCAAGCCAGCCACTGCGGCTCTTTTCCCATTGCTCAACGTCTTCAATGAGTAGGGCAGAAGTAGTAGTGAATGCATCGAAAAGTATGGACCCTCCGGGAGGGGGCAGGGTTATCGACTTAACAGCGTGACCGGGGTCAAGGCTGTGAACCAGTTCGAAGCCTTCGCCTCTGCGCACGTATAGGCTGCCACCGCTAGCAGACATATGGAAGCCGAATTCTTCCAACAAACGTGGGCCGAAGCGGTCCATCCTGGAAAAGCCGGAGATGTGCCGGGTGGTCTCTACCACGCGATGTAGCCTGTTAATCAAGTTTTGTAATCCTTGATTGGCCTCTTCTAGTTCGCCGGTTCGCAGGGCAACAATCTCTTCCAAGTGCTCCCGGTATTGGCGGTTTTCGCGTACGAGCCGCGCTCGTTCCATTGCTTTGTCAAGGGCATGCTTTAGCACAGACAAGTCTTCAATAGGTTTAACCAGGTAATCCCAGGCACCCAAGCGTAATGCTTCTACCACGTCGCGCATGGCACCATTACCACTAACTACAATCACCGGAACTTCCGGGTCTGAGGCCTGAATTTTAGACAAAACCTCAAGGCCGTCTACTTCGGGCATACGCAGGTCCACTAAAACGAGGTCAGGGCGATGCTCGTGAAACATTGCGAGGCCGATTTTTCCGTTCTCTGCTTCGATAACATCGTAGTCGCAGTCTTCAAGGAAATAACGAATTGATTTGCGCACATACTGTTCGTCGTCAATGGTCAAAACGCGGATGGGTGCATCAATCATGGGTAGGTTCTCCTTTGTAGCAGCATTGGGAGAGGTTACCGTGTATGCTCTGTGCAACCAACGATGAAGCTAATCTGTGGTTGTGATTCATTCTTGCACCATTTTCTTTCCTTTAAGGATTACAAGTTGTTATCAATTACTTTAAATAATTAATAGAGTTCAGTCAAGGAAATATACGGGCCTCTGAAAAGACGTTTGACTTACTTTGACCTGATCAACTTCGGTAAAGCTTGTGAATTCGAGCTTTTTGCCCTGTATTGCCTATGACTTCGCCAAGAGAAGCTTGATGGTCGTCACAAACTGCTGAAGGTCATGAATCGGTTTGGCAAAGAGCTGATGCGCACAGACGCCCATCTCCATCAGCTCTGAAGAAATACGGTAGTCTACGGATCCCGTATGGATGATATAGCGCAGCCCCGGCATGATGTCGCCCGCTCTGAGGATAAAGGCTTCGCCATTGATTCCTGGCAAGCGCAAGTCCACAATGGCAACATCAAAAGACTTTCTTTGAATGGCTGAAAGGGCCTGCTCACCGCTAGAAACTTGTGTGACATCATATTCATAGTCCTCCAAGAAATTTGCAAGGGACTTCCGGATGGGGGCTTCATCATCGATGATGAGTAGGGATATTCGGGTCATGGTTCACTCCTCTCAAGGGGTAGGTGAATGATGAACTGGGCACCATTCCCCGCAGACGAAACGACACTCATTTTTCCCCCGTGGTTTTCTGTAATGATGAAGTAGGAGACGGACAGGCCAAGACCGGTTCCCTTGCCAACTTCCTTGGTGGTGAAGAAGGGTTCAAAAGCGCGCTTGCGCAAGGGTTCGTCCATGCCCGGGCCATTGTCTTCAATTTCAATGCGGGCACTGTTTTCTTCGATGCCAATGCGCAGTACGAAGCGTGGCGTACGTTTCTCATCATCGCGAGCAAATCCAGCCATCGCCTGGGCGCCGTTTTGTAGCAGGTTCAGGAATACTTGTTGAATTTTGGCCGCTTCACAGGGAATCAGGGGCATATCTGTCTGGTACTCGCGGTGGATTTGAATGCCCCGGAAGTCGAATTTCTTTTTCAGGTCGTAATCGTTGGATGCGAGTTCAATGGTTTTGTCCAAAAGCATTACCAGGTTCTCCCTTTCAAAGCGATATCCACCCTTCCGGCTAAAGGAGAGCATGTTTTCAACAATCGCAGCGGCGCGAATGCCTGAGGCCATTATCGATTCAATCATGTCATTGATTCCACGTAGCTCCAGGTAACTGGCAAGTGCTTCCATGCCGATGCCACACTTTCGTGCCGCTAAGAGGTTGCGTTCAGGTCTGGTGAAAAGCGATTGCGCACCACCTGCATGTTTTGTAGGATACCGGCAAGTGGGTTGTTTATTTCGTGAGCCATGCCTGCTGCCAGACCGCCTACACTCATCATCTTCTCCGTTTGGACCATCATTTCTTGCATGCGCACACGTTCAGACACATCGTCCACCCGGATAACTGCCCCTTCCACATTGTCAGTAATTAGGGGGTAGATGGTGATGTCCACAAAACGTTCGCCATCTTCGGTGGACCAGCGCAGTTTGGGTTCTTCGATTACCCGTCGTAATTTGATGGCCTGTTTCACTTTGTCCATATGATCGGCAAACGGCTGAAATACCCGGTCAAGTGGCCTGCCTACTGCTTGGTTCTGTTTTAATCCTGTCACAGATTCCGCTTTGTGGTTCCACAGGTTGATTCGCCCATTGGGGGTGACCCCGATGAGAAGAGAGGGCATGGAGTCGATGATATTGCTCAAAAGATTGCGCAGGCGGTTGAGTTCCTCTTCCGTTTCCTTGCGGGCGGTGATATCTGTAATGGAGCCGCGTACAAGGCTACCCGCTCCACCTGGTAGGCGCACGAGCCGTACTTCGCAGGGAATCTGCTTGCCTGATGCATTGCAATGCACCCACTCAAAGACCGGCATGGCCCCCTCCTGAGCCATTCTTATGAAGCGCTTGGCACTTATCTCTGAGAGTTGGCCATCAGGCTGGAAACGCGGCGAAACATCGATGGGGGTAAGCGTAAGTAGGTGTTCTTTTGGGTATTGGAAGAGACGTTCTGCCTTGCTGTTTATTTCCATAAATTGGCCATGTTGAGAATCTAAAACAACAATCGCCTCGGGTGCCTGCTCCACCAGAATGCGGAAGCGCTCTTCGCTTTGACGCAGTGCTTCTTCGGCCAGTTTCCGGTCTGCAATGTCTTCCAGCGACACACCCAGCCTACTTCCAGGCATACAAAAAGCATGAACCCGATACGCACTCAGAAGTTTACCATCATCATATTCCAAGTATTCTGTTTTAAGGGTTTCACCACTTCGTACTACTTCCAGCCAGGCTTCTACCCAGCCATTTTGTTCTGCCTTGGGCCATGCATTCTCCAGGATTTGTCCCTGATATGTGGTGATGTTCATCCCTGTGAACTGCTCAGCCACCTTATTTCCATCCAACAAGATCAACTGGTCGTTTCGATATTGAAATATAAAAATGCCAGAGGGCGAAGCCTCCATAATATCTACGGATACTTGTTGAGATTCACGCAACATACGCTCGCTCATGCGTTGTAGAGAAATATCTTCAACGGTTGACCAGATAAAAGACTCGCCTCCTTGCTCCAGAACCATGCTGGTCACCCGCACGGGTACACGGGAGCCATCCTTGTGTAGGAACTCCTTCTCGAAGGGGCCATATCGGCCCATTTCAAGAATTACTTCAAGAACATACCGATCACGAATGGAATAATCTTCCGGCGTTATTTCCCAATAGCTGAGGGCCATGGTTTCCTCCACGGAACGGCCCATAATTCTAGCGTAGGCCTGGTTGACAAAAACCATCTCGCCATCCTGACGGTTTAAGGCCAAACCAAGTGGCACCTGCTGAAAAAGCTGGTACTGCATTTGTTCCTTGTTTCTGAGCGCTGCCCTGGTGCGCTCGTTTTCCTCCAGGAGGCGGTTGCGGCCCTCTATGTTTTCGAGGGCGCGACTCATATTTTCGCGTTCACGTCTGCGCTCATCCAACAGCCGACCTTGCCTTTGATATAACACAACCAGCCAGCCCGCAAAAAACGCGAAAGGCAAGCCTAGCCCAAGAACCAGCCAACGCAGTGGCGATACTTGCCAGCCGTTGACGGGAATCACCCCCAGCTTCCAATAATTCCCAGCCAGGTGTATCTTTACCACCGCAGGACTATGGTGGTAAAGATGTGTGTTTCCATAAATCAAACGATTTTTATGGTCGTATAGGGCAAAGGTGAGACCGGATGTTTGTTCCTTCCTGGCCAACTCCTGGAAGAAGGGATCTAAAGCAATCACCAATCCTGCATATCCCCAAAAGTGAGGGGTTTTGGGCTCGCCTTCCGTTTGGAACCCGCTATAGATTGGAATAACATAAGAGAGGGAGGCAGGGGTGCCGGATTTCCCCTTCATGAAACAAAAAATACGGCTCTTCCTGTCTTTGTTTTGGATAGTCTGCATAAAGTTGGGGTCGTCTCGCAGATGGTTCTTGATGGTATTGAAAGACTTGCGAGGAAAGACATAGGAAATCAAACCATTCGGCGCAAGAATCAGGGCAATCCCCTCATGTTCATGAACGAGGTCTAAAGCGAATTTCTCGAACTTTATTGGATCGACCTGGTTCTCATAGTGAGCCAGAGCGGCCAGTCCGGCCAATAAGTTCATTCGTTCTGAGAACAGCGACTCCAATTCTGTTTCTACAATTTGGGCCTGGCTGGTTACATAAAGTTTCTGTTTGCGCAAGGAGCTGGAAACAATGAAACGGTCGATGAATAGCATCAGGGCACACACCAATAGGGAAACTAAAACGCCTGTAAGTCGTGAGATATTGGGAGGGCTTGTCTTCCGCAAGTCTGGCCCACCTGCGGTCATGGTTTGGTTCACTGACCCGGTTTTTGTCATAGGCGCTTCGAAGCCTCAAGCGCTGCTTCTTTCAAGCGCTTTTTATTGAGAGGCAATTCGAGCGTGAAACAAGTACCCAAGCCAGGAGATGAGATGACGCCCAGGCTACCACTGTGGTTTTCGGTGACGATAAAGTAGGAAACAGAAAGACCCAAGCCAGTGCCAACGCCCACAGGTTTTGTGGTGAAAAATGGTTCGAAAACGCGCTTGCGCACATTCCGTTCCATGCCTGGACCGTTATCTTCAATTTCCACATGGAGGGAGTCGTTTGTGGCATTGATACGCACAATAAACTTGGGCTGCCAGTCTGCGGGTGCCTTCCAGTTCTGCATGGCCTGCGCACCGTTTTTGAAAATGTTGAAGAAAACCTGCTGGATTTTTGAGCCTTCACAGAAGATATAGGGTAAGTCTGACTGATACATTCGGATAATCTGAATATTGCGAAAGTCGAACTTCAGTTTCAGGTCGTAGTCGTTGTCTGCCAGGGCCAGGGTTTGGTCCAGCAGCTCGCGTATGTCGTGCTTTTCAAAGCGCTCTTCACCCTTTCGGCTAAAGCTAAGCATGTTGTTGACAATTTGAGACGCACGTCGCCCAGACCCCAAGATTGCCTGAATCATTGAGGGGATATCGCGGGCTTCCAAGTAGCGCGCCACTACATCCAGCGAAACACCACACACTGCCGCAACCTGATGGTTCTTTTCCAATTTTTCAGAGACACGATTGGCGATTACCTGGGCGTTTTGCACAATCCCAGCCAGTGGATTGTTTATCTCATGGGCCATGCCAGCCGCAAGCCCGCCCACACTCATCATTTTTTCCGTTTGAATCATAATCTCTTCCATGCGCGCTCTTTCCGTTATGTCGTCCAATAGCAAAACCGCGCCCTCCACCTTGGCATGGGAAAGGGGATAGATGGCCCACTGCAACAAGCGGACATCACCTCGGTCGTTAGTTCGCTGCAGTTCGCCACGTTGAATGGTGCCATCTTTCAGAGCCATCTCAATATTCAGGAAACCATCGCCAAACCAGGGCAAGACTTCTATCAAGGGTTTAGCAAGCGCGGCATCCGTGCTGATGCCAGTCACCTGGCTCGCTTCTCGATTCCATTGGTTCACCCGGCTGGAATGGTCGATACCCACGATCATAGAGGGTATTGCGTCAATAATGCCGCCCAGCAACATACGTAGCTTGGTTAACTCCAGCTCAGTCGTCTTTTTTGGGGTAATATCCTGGTAAATACCCAAAATACCCATCACTCTGTTGCTGCCATCCAGCAAAGGAACCTTGGTCGTCTTGACCCAGTTAATACCTGTTGAAGTAACAACAGGTTCTTCGTAGTCCAAAGAGGGCTTCAGGGAGTCTATCACACGTCGGTCGTCTGTTTGGTAAAGGCCTGCGTGTTGGCGCCAAACCATATCGTTATCTGTTTTTCCAATGAGCTCGCTCAAATGGGCCAGGCCAGTGTCTTTAATAAAAAGCAGGTTGCCGCCCAGATAACGCAAGCGGGTGTCCTTCCAAAAAACGCGTGCAGGGATGTTGTCAAGTACCACCTGCAGCATCTCCTTTGCTTGTGCCAGATTGCGTTTGTTTTCCCGATAGGCCATTTCCGTGCGGCGCCTGCGCGTGATATCTTCGTAAGTACCGAGAATGCCCACCACCTTGCCATCCGCATCACGCATGGGTATTTTGGAGACCCGAAGCCATAAACTGAGTCCCTTACTGCTGGTAAAAGGCTCTTCATAATCAAGCTTGGGTTTGAGGTTTTCAATCACGTCGCGATCACTGCGTCGTTGATGGTCTGCACGGCTGTTCCAGGGCATGTCTTCATCGAATTTCCCTGGTAAATCCTCGGCAGGCATTTGAGCGTCTTCGAGAAACAACCTGTTTCCGCCCATGTACATCATGTTGCGATCTTTCCAATAGACGCGAACGGGAATTGTGTCCAAAACAAGGCGCATCACACGGGTCGTGCGCTCTAGTTGCCTTCGCTGTTCTAGCAATTCGGCATTGGTGCGCTCGTTATTAAGCCAAAGCGACTCCTTGTCTATCTCCAGGCGGTGCAGCTTGCGGTCTCGCGATAACAGTGCCTGATCTCGCACACGCACCATGGTCAGGCACTTTCTCCATTGGAGGATCAACCAACAGCTGATGAATATAAGCAGAACCAGGCTGGCCAAGATCACATTTTCGTTGGGTAGAGGGAGAATTGCAGCCAGACAGCCTGGCGGCGTCAGGTACTTCAACATTGGATCACTCTCTGCAACAAATGGGGTACTGGGCATCAGCGTCCCTGGTTCACGCTAGGCATGCGCGAAAGTAGGATATGTGAAGAAGCGAAAAGCTCGTCAATTAAAAATTGTATCACATAAGTGCCACGGCATATGTTTTTGCGAAAATGAGCGTGTAAGTTATTTCCTGTATGCTGCATGAGGCAGGAGGAGTCGCGTTTTGAACCTAAAACAGTTCTCACTGATTTGTGCTGCAAAGCGCGGCTCCGCCCTGCTACCTCGATAGATAGGGTTTACGGTTGATATTTTGCGTTGTCGTGCACCCCGTTTAAGGGTAGGTGGCTTAACAGCGCGCTGTGGTTTTTTAGAGCAGGTAAGTCTAACCGAGTGGATTAGTTGCCCTTTTGCCGAGCAGGTAGGGGCTGAATAGGGGCAATGGGTGCCACCTTTGGAACTGTTCCTTCAACTTCGCGAACGGTGCTTGCTCTTGGCGCTCTGGGTGCCACCTCTGGAAGAGCTGGCTTCACAAGGGGAACAGTGTTTGCTCTTGGCGCTCTGGGTGCCTTCATTGCAACAGGTACAACCACGGGAGTGGGACTAATACCAGCCAATCTTTGAGGTGTTGGTGGCACTGGTGCAATCGCTGGTGAAAGGTTTTCAGGGAAATTCATTCCCAAGTTTGACTTGGGCGTTTTGAGTTGTTTGGGCTCTTTGCTTTTCTTGTTTGGTTTGGCCTTGAGTTCTTTGATTACTTTCAACTCAGTCGTTACACGTTCCAATTCGGCTGAATCTCTCTTCAACTCTTTTGACACATGTTTCAACTCGGTAGCGTGGCGTTCTAACCGGTCAGCTTCTTGCTCCGAATCGGCAGACACACGTTCCAATTCGGCAACTTCGTGTTTCAGTTTGGCAGACGCATGTTCCATCTCGGCAGCATTGCTCTCCAGCTGGGCAGACTGGCGCTCTCGTTCCGCAGTTGCTCGTTCCGCAGCTCCTCGTTCCGTAGCCTCTCGTTCCAGCTCTTTCGCGGCTACCTCGGCCTTTACGATAGCTAACTCCATTTCGTGGGCTTTATGTTGCATGGCCCTGGCTTTTTCTTCCATTTTCAGGGCTTTTACTTGTAGGTTTTCGGCCTTCTCATTTTGTTGAGTCAGTTTTACGATAATGCCTTCAATCTCTTTGCGGTACGTTACAACTTCAGACAGGGCCTTTTTTTTGCCGTTAACCTGGAAGTCCACAAGTTTAAAGTCATCGAACTGAAGCGTCATCTCCTTGCTGCCATCGGAGAAGTTGACACGACCTTCGCCATCTTTTGGTATCAGAGGTTCAAGGAAATCAAGATCGCTGGTCTGCTCCTCAGTCTGGTTCGCAAGGGGAGATGCGTGTAAGGTTCCCGTATAACGAGCCATGAGCAGCACGCCAAAGGTTACCAGGGTGATGGTGAAGAGAGACTGGAAGGG
>Ga0075117_1002185_pt1 | contig 11389 bp, 4 predicted proteins | sample AntAceMetag02UKJ_FD_69789 | JGI IMG/M metagenome (GOLD analysis project Ga0075117, IMG submission 69789) | Saline lake microbial communities from Ace Lake, Antarctica - Antarctic Ace Lake Metagenome 02UKJ | ecosystem: Environmental > Aquatic > Non-marine Saline and Alkaline > Saline | place... | reverse complement strand
GGCAGAACTCCTTAGCCGAAATAACGGTAACCACCACAAAACTTCCTCAAAAGGAATCTCAGCTGGCCAAATCAGCTATTATTTTAACAGACTCTATTTTAAATGCTCATGCAGGATGGTCTGTGTCAGATTTACTTCAAAAACAGGTAGGCATTAGCATTGTAGGAGCTTCACAGTCTTTAGGGAGTATTCAAAGTGTTTTTATGAGAGGAGGTAATTCTGGCCATACATTGCTCTTGCTTGATGGTGTACCCCTTTATGACCCCTCTTCTACAGAAGGTAATTTTGATATCAATCTTATAAACCTGTCGGATATTGAAAGAATAGAAGTATTGAAAGGTGGACAGTCTACACTTTACGGCTCAGATGCACTGGCAGGTGTTATTAATTTTATAACGAAGAAAGCGGGGAAAGAAAAGTTTAAGCCCTCTGTTAGAATAGCCTATGGTAGTTTTAGTACGCTAGATGCAGGCTTAAGCCTTAAAGGAAACATTGAAGGATTTACTTACAATGCCAGTTTTAATAATATCTCTTCGGAAGGTATTTCCTCGGTATTATCGGAGGCCAATGAACCAGAAAATGATGGCTTTAATAAAACGAATTACCAGCTTCAATTAAGCAAAGCTTTTGGTCATTTAAATATAAGAGCCTACGGCAGAAAAACAGACTATACGGCAGACATAGATGCGGGTGCTTTTATAGATGATTATGATTTTACACTTGCTTCGGGAAATACACAGTTTGGTGCAGGAGTAAACTATATCAAAAACAAGGTGGCAGTTAACTTGAACCTTAATGCCTCCACCGTAGAAAGAACCTTCGAAGATGACTCTACCCATGTGCCAGAAGCGTCGTTTAATAAGTATTCCATATCAACCTTTGAAAGTAAGGCCAACTTTTTAGAGGGTTATGCCTCGTATGCTCTTTCAGATTATTCCAGTCTTCTGCTGGGTTTAGATTATAGAAAACAATCCATTGCTCAAACGTACTTTTCTGTCGGAGCTTTCGGGCCTTTTGAGGGTACGCCAGTGAAACATGAAGACGCCAATACAAAAAATATCAGCCTTTATTCTACGGTTCTATTAGCCAATGATAAACTTGGTTTAGAATTAGGAGGTAGGCTAAACTCACATTCGGAGTATGGAGCTAATTTTTCGTACACATTAAATCCTTATGTTAATATTACAGAGGATCTAAGTTTATACGGTCTATATGCTACTAGTTTTAAAAATCCGTCACTTTATCAATTATACTCCATTTATGGAAATATAGATTTAACACCTGAGAAATCTGATAATATTGAAATAGGTGCAAAGTGGAACCATAAGTCCGCTGGCCTAAAAGCTGGTCTTAGCTGGTTTAATAGAAACCATGAAGATAAAATAGGCTTTTTGAGCTCAGATGCTCCTCCTTATGGTCAATATTCTAACATCGATTGGGAAAAAGTACAGGGTCTTGAAATTTCACTGAATAAGTCGTTTAAGAATTTCACTTTGAACTTAAATGAAACTGTTCTAGATGGGAGTTTTGGTTCAATTGAGGGAGAAGAGTTTGAATTGATAAGAAAACCTAAAAGTCAGCTTAATGTAGGTGCTACGCTTCATCCGAGCGTTAAGTGGAATGTCTCTTTAAATTATCAACACCTGACTAAGAGAAACGACCGGTTCTATAATAACGACACTTTTAGCACAGAAATGGTAGACTTAAAGGCGTATGGCTTGGTAGATGTAGATTTTAATTATAAGCTAAAATCTTCTTTAAAGGCATTTGCTAGTGTCTCAAATGTGCTTAATAAAACATATACAGAAGTATACGGATATCGGTCTAGACCTATCAACTTTAGAGTAGGAATAAGTTGGAATTAAACTAGCGAAAAGCAACGGTGGTGGTAGTGCTATCTGCCACCACTTCTTTTTTGAGGTACAGATTTAGGACGTTTGAGGCTACTGTAATTCCTTGCAAAGCTCCGTTCGTGGCAGACATTCGGTAATTAACACCAGCGTAAATAGGTGCTACAGTAGCTTCTTTGGCAAATGAACTGAAGGTCTTAAATGCTCTTTTCTTAGTATTATCAGCTTGAGAAATGATTTCAAACGTATAATCTTCGCCAAATTCATTTGCTAGAATAGTGGCCACCGCCGAAACCAAAGTGGCTTGATCTGACGTGTAATCTGGTACTGGCGTTTCAGGAAGATTTGGCTGCCAGTTTGGGTCTATCGCTTCATGTATGTAGCTAGACGGACGCATAATATTGCTTTCGTATTTGTTTTTGTAAGAGACTACCAAGGCATCATGCATGGCAAAAGTGACTTTAAGATTGAGCAACAATGCCTTGTCTAGTTTATAGTTTTCTTTTGATAGTAAGTTTAATAAAAGGCCTAACTGATTTCCGGCTTGAGTCACAGAGCGTTCTGGTATATACCAGAAGTTCATTATGGCTTCTTGTGCTATATTTAGATTGTTCGCTGTGGTATAAACATCGTTTACTTCTGAGAAAAACGCCGTATTATTTGAAAAGGAAAAAGTTTTCGCTTGTTCTACGGTTAAATCACTGTTTCCTGGTCCGAAAGTCCTTACTGTGCCCCAATTAGGCAATAAGGGCCTTTTTGCCTCTCCCGTAGGTTGCCATTTTCCAACTCCAGAGAATTCATTGTTGCTTTTTGGGTAATTATTATCATATGCGGCATGTCCATTATCATTTTGGGAATAATTCCAAACAGCTTGAGCTACATCTGCACCAAACCTGATTGACCTTTCCACGATGTCACTACCTACTCCAATTTTATAAAATGTTTCATATTGCTCTTTAAATGTATCCATTCTTGATTTAAGAACATCGCCCGTAGTTCCATAAATTTTCTTCATCAAAGTATGCTGAGAGGCATTTATCGCCAGAGGCCAGTTGTATTCTAAAGACTTATCAATTTCGGGAAGATTATTAAAACCTTCCAATGTCCCGCCAAGGCTTTTCGTGCCTTCAATTCCATTAACGCCGGCTTCGTATGCCGCCAGAGCCAAATATGCCATACTTCTAGCAGCCACGGGGGTTTCGTATCCAGGTGTATTAGGAATGAGTTTAATCTGCAAGGCACTATAGTCGCTAATAACGTTAGCACTATAACTGGAGACAGGCTCTGAAAGGCCTTCTGTAGTTTCTGGATCAATTTCTTTGTCACCGTCTTTCTTACATGAGAGGCTTAAAAAAACAGAAAGGCTTATAAACAAGAAAGCAATTTTCTTTGTCATTTCTAATCACATTTGTCTTATGAAGATTTCAAGAACCTTGCCAAAGGGCGTAGGAGAATAAAGCTTTATAGTAAATTCCAAACCGCAAATGATCATTCTTTAGGGCGTCTAGATAAAGTTTATGAATTGTAAACAGTAAATTTGAGAATGATTCCTCAGGACACTATTCAGCAGATTCTTCAAGCCTCAGATGTGGTAGATGTGGTAGGGGATTTTGTGTCCTTAAAAAAACGAGGAGCCAACATGATAGCCTGTTGTCCTTTTCACAATGAAAAAACTCCTTCCTTTTCAGTCTCTGTAGCTAAACAAATCTACAAGTGTTTTGGGTGTGGGAAAGGTGGCGATGCTGTTCGTTTTTTGATGGATCTAGAAGGGCTTAGTTATCCAGAGGCTCTTAAATGGCTTGCCAAAAAATATGGCATAGAGATACAAGAAAAGGAGTATACGGATGAGGAGCTATTGGCTCAAAATGAACGAGAGAGCCTATTTATAGTCACGGAATTTGCACAAAAATATTATGTAGAACAGCTGCATTCTGATGAAGGCAGGAGTATAGGATATAGTTACTTCAAAGAAAGAGGCTATAACGACACCACCATTGAGAAGTTTGGCCTAGGCTATAGCTTAGATGGCTGGGATGCCTTTACAAAGCACGCCCTTAAAAAGGGGTTCGCTCTCAATATATTAGAGAAGGCGGGTTTGACCATCATTAAGGAAGGAAAAGACCCGATTGATAGGTTTAGGGGTAGAGTTGTTTTCCCCATTAATAATGTGGGAGGAAAGCCCATTGCCTTTGGGGCAAGAATACTTAAAGTTAATCCCAAGTCTCCTAAATATCTTAATAGCCCGGAGACAGATATTTATCATAAAAGCCGAATCGTCTATGGCATTAATACCGCCAAGAGTTCTATAAGACAAGAGGATAGTTGTTTTTTAGTAGAAGGCTACACAGATGTGGTAAGTTTAAATCAAGCAGGTGTAGAAAACGTAGTAGCCTCTTCTGGTACCTCCCTTACTAAAGAGCAAATTCGCCTCATTCGGAGGTTTAGCAATAACATTACGGTGCTTTATGACGGCGATGCCGCAGGGATAAATGCTTCTTTAAGAGGAACAGACTTGATTCTAGAAGAAGACATGAATGTTCGTGTGGTGGTTTTTCCGGATAATGAAGACCCAGATAGTTATGTTCAGAAAGTAGGATCAGAGGACTTTAAAAAGTACATCAAAGAGACTCAAAAAGATTTCATTCGTTTTAAAACGGAGATAAGCCTAGAGAAAATCGGAAATGACCCGGTTGCTAGAGCTGGTTTAATATCAGATTTGGTGGGCACCATAACTAAGATTCCTGATGCTATTAAAAGGTCTGTTTTCTATAAAGAGGTGGCTCTTCTATTGCAGATTGATGAAGCTGTACTTATCAATGAGGGGAATAAGTTTCTCAGGAAAAACATAGCCGACAAAAAGAAAGAGGCCTCCAATCAAAACAGGAATGATAATCAGTTTCCACCTCCAGACTTTTTTGTGGAGGAAACTGTTTCAGATGAGTTTCTTGACAATTTCCAGCTTTCTAGTGATTCTAATTCTATTTATAGGAGAAAGTATATTCTCGAGGAAGAATTTTTGCGATTAATAATTGTACACTGCTGTCTAGATAGTGAAGATAATCAGATCTATTCTGATGAGCAAAAAAAGGCTCTAGAGCTTCTTTTTGAACATATATCCGGAGAGTATTTTTCTATAGACAACCCACTTGTTGTCGAAGCGGTACAGTTATTTTTGGACATATACGAAGAGAAAGGATTTGTTTCTCAAAGTATTTTTAAAAGTAATCCAAACGAACAAATTAGAGAAAAAACTATCAACTGGCTTTTGCCTCCACTGAGGATTAGCCCGGGTTGGGCTGAGAAAGAAATTGTGGTAAAAGAGGAGAGCGAAATTCTTTTCAGACTATTCAAAGAGACTTTGGAGAGGATTTTTATAGAGTTTTTTCGGATCAAAGGAGATTTAGAAGCGGCTAAACTTGAATTTGAAATCACGGAGGCTGAGGAGGCTCAAATCTTTAAGCGACATAGTGTTTCCAAACAAAAGGAAATGGAATATGCGGATAAAAGAAAGTCGGTTATTTAGCTTCTAAATACTTTTTCACATTATTATGAAACTGACTAATAATCATCCCATGTAAAGGTGGATAAAGCCACTTGTCTCTAAAATTAGATTCGCTTTTGTAATAGGTATGATGAATCACCTTAGTCTTATCGGCTGCTAATTTCTCAAAACAGAGGTATTGCGAACCTGATGACTTTCCGCCTTCCACGTAACAGAGTTTTACTTTCTTTTCGTCCTCCGAAATAGTATGAACAAAATGTGTTACCGCGAGCTTAAAAATCCCAAATAGCAGTTTAATGACAATAAAGACCAATTGGTTTTCTTTCATGCCTTCGTAATGATCTTCCGAATAAGAGATTTTACCGGGTTGAGAATCATAGGTAAACGAGAACATAAGGTTACTGCCAGACCAGGCCGTTTTAGGAGGGATATTTTTGTACGCTTCCCAAGTATCTTTTAATGAATGATTAAACTCATAAGCCTTTTGGTGCAAATGAAAATCCCCGTCTTCTGTATGGCAAATAGGCAATACTTTGTCAAGGTCTTTAGCCGTATTTAAGCAGTGGGTTTGGAGGTAGTCAATGGTTTGTGTTGCCCTAATACGTTCAGTATCAATAATTACATCTGCTTTCTTAATGCCTACAGCCGACTTTACCTCCATGGTCTTCTTTGATTTCTATTTGGATATGAAGCAGCAAGATGCTTTATTTTGGCAAATTAACCTACGGACAGAGTGGTTTCATCTGTAGTTTAGAACTTCTTATAGCCGCTTTAGACTAATTAGACTGTTAATTATGGATTCATCAATTGTGTAAATTATATTGCAAAAGTTAGAAGCCTAAGCAGCAATTCAGCTTTGGTGTGGTCTTTATTAATCAATAACTTTTAACGATTAGAAATGCAATTAAGAAAAACGCTACTCATAGCCTTGAGTATATTATTTTCCTTTGGAGTGCAGGCTCAGCAGAAGAAAAAGAAAAGAAAGAATAAAGAGACAGTTATAGAAATGGCCTCAGATTCATTGAAAAAGGAGGCGGCTCCAAAAAAGAAAGAAGAGGAAAAGAACCCTAAAAAATTCAAGGACTTTATTGACAGCACAGCTGTAAGTCAAGAAGGGCTTTTAGGTGTTCACTTCATGAAGAATAAATGGTACTTTGAGGTATCAGACTCTATTTTAGGAAGAGAAATCATGGCTGTTTCTAGGTATTCTAAAACAGCGGCAGGAGGACGTATTTACGGAGGCGAGTTGATTAATAAGCAAGTGATTAGTTTTGAGAAGGGCACTAAAGACAAGCTCTTTATGAAGTCCATTTCTTATATCGTAATGAGTCCGGACAGCACAAAACCTATAGCTACGGCGGTTTTAAATTCAAGTGTAGATCCTATTATAGGGGCTTATGAAGTATTGGCCATTAAATTAGATTCTGCCACAGGTCATAAAACGTATGTCATTGATATGACTTCTACTTTAGAAGGTGACGAGCAGACTTTTTCTCTTAGCTCTATTGACAAGCAGCGACTTAAAATAACAAGCATCAAAAAGGACAGGTCTTATATTGAAAAAATCAGCACCTATCCTATAAATACGGAAGTAAGAACGGTCAAAACTTTTGGCGTGTCACCACCTCGACTTTCGCTTTCTTCAGGCCCATCTATTGGAAGTTATTTGCCGGCTTCTAGAGATGCAGGAGTGGTAACTATGGAGTTTAATACATCCTTTCTTTTGCTTCCTAAAGTACCTATGCGGAAAAGGCTATATGATGCACGTGTAGGATATTTTGCAAATAAAGTTGGTGTTTTTAAAGAAGAATCTCAAAAGGCTGATACCGATGTTTTTGCGGTAAGGTGGCGATTAGAACCTAAAAGTGCCGCTGATGCCCTGCGTCAAAAAGACGGAGAACTCGTAGAGCCAGCCAAGCCCATAGTTTATTATATAGACCCTGCTACACCCGCTAAATGGAAACCTTATATAAAACAAGGTATAGATGACTGGCAGGTGGCTTTTGAGCAAGCAGGATGGAAAAATGCTATTCGAGGAGAATACTGGCCAGAAGATGACAGTACTATGAGTCTGGAAGACGCACGTTTTTCAGTTTTGAGATATTTTGCTTCACCAATTGCCAATGCTTACGGCCCTAATGTGCATGACCCGCGAAGCGGTGAGATCCTAGAAAGCCATATTGGATGGTATCATAATGTGATGAGTTTGTTGCGTAACTGGTATTTGGGACAAACCTCTGCCGTAGATGAAAGAGCCAGAAAAATGGAATTCGATGATGACTTAATGGGCGAATTAATACAGTTTGTCTCTTCTCATGAAGTAGGGCATACTATTGGTTTAAGGCACAATATGGGAGCTTCTTCAGCCACTCCTGTGGAAAAATTACGAGATGATGCCTGGTTGGCAAAGAATGGCCATACGTCTTCTATTATGGATTACGCTCGTTTTAATTACGTGGCTCAGCCAGAGGATAGTGTAACACACCTCTTTGGGGCGATTGGAGATTATGATAAGTGGGCCATAAAATGGGGTTATAGTTATTTTCCAGAGGCACATAATGAAGTGGAAGAGAAACTGCTTTTGAATGAAATGGTAAAAGAAGCCTACAGAACTCCAAACCTAAGATTTGGAACAGAAATAAGCCCTTATGACCCTAGATATCAAACAGAAGATTTAGGAGATAATGCCATGCTGGCTTCTAGTTATGGTATCAAAAATTTGAAAAGAATCATTCCTAATTTGGAGGAGTGGAGTGCTAAAGATGCGGAATCGTATAAAGAATTGGGCGATCTTCATACATTTTTGATAGGCCAGTTTAGAAGATACATGGGCCATGTGACCAAGAATATTGGTGGCGTTTATGATGATCCTAAGACTTATGATATGGAAGGTGCACAGTTTACAGTAGTTCCTAGAAGTATACAGAAAGAGGCCGTCACTTTTTTAAATAATCAACTATTTAATACGCCAGCATGGCTTTATCCTCAGTCCATTTATGAAAAAACAAAAATAGAGACGGGTGTCGAAGCATTAAAAAGCTTGCAGTCTGGAGTTATTGGTGAAATCCTTAGTGGAGAAAGACTCGCAAGAATGATGGAACATAGTGCTATTAGTACTCATAATTACAGCCTAGATGAGCTTTTGACAGATATGGAAAGGGGAATATTGTCAGAGATGAGGGCTGGCAGAGTGGTGGATCATTACCGGAGAAACTTGCATAAAGTTTATGTCTCTAAACTGATTGATTTATTGAGTCCTGGTAAGTCAATTATTCGCTCTATTCCAGTAGGGGTTACTTCTGGGTATAGTACCACATCTGTGGATCTTGAAGAAACAGATTTGCCTTCTATCGTTAGAGGTCATTTGATGATTATAAAGTCCAACCTTACTTCTGCCAGTAGAGTTTCTGATAAACTTTCTAGATATCATTACCAAGATTTACTGAAACGTGTAAGTGATGCATTAGACCCTAAATAAGACTAAAAGGTGTCTTGAAAAAATAGCGTCAATTTTTGGCGATATTTTTTTACGTAACACTTCTTATGAAGGCACGATTTTTGCACAATCTTGCGTTGAAACCTCGAACAATAAAAAAACATAAATTGAAAAGGCTTCTTTTCGTGTTGGGAATACTTTATGGCTCTTTTGCGTTTGCCCAAACGGGAAATTCCAGAGTTGATAAGCTAAGTGAGAGTTATGCAAAGCTCGCATATCAAGACGTCATAGATCATGCCAAACTTTTGCTTCGTAAAAAAAACCGCTTAAATGAAGTGCAGCAAAAAGAGGTATATACTAAAATTGCTTACTCGCTATTTAATATAAACGACTACAAGCAGGCAGAAATTTACTTTCAAAATCTTGTCAATTTTGTGACCGAAGACAGAGAGGATGCAGGTATTCTATTGAAATATGCTCAAGTTTTGGCGGGTAATAGTAAATCTACTTTGGCTTCAGAGGTTTGGGAAAGGTATAGTCATGCTATAGAGGATAATGAAAATGCCAAAGATTTTGCTGCATTACTAAAAAACATAGACCCGATAACGCGAAATGGAGGGAGTTTTGAAACTCAATTTTTAGGAATAAATACCAAGTTAGCCGAGTTTAGCCCTGTCAGATATGACGGAGGGCTCGTTTTTGTTTCCAATAGAGCTAGGAATACTCCGATAAAAAGGGTTTTTGCGTGGGATGATTCTCCTTTCTTGGATTTATATTTTCTGGAGGATGAGAACCTAATTAAAACAGGAACAATTACAGCCAACCTCAGTTCCAGTACAATCAGGAAAACTGAGAAGACAAAAAGGACAATAGGATCTGATTTTTACACACCTGAAACAGCTAATGATGGATCGGTTTTGGGTTATAAGGGTACTACTGGTTTTTTTGATAAGCCAAAGATTGATTCTGATAGGTTAAGTAAAAGCCTTAATTCCATTTACCATGAGGGTCCATGTCAATTTTTCAACGATGAGAAGAGTGTGATTTTTACACGAAATGAGGTTAAAGGACTATCATATAACGCTACTGACGAGATAAATAGGGTACATCTTTTTCTTGCGGAAAAATCGGATGATAACTGGGGCAGTCTTGCCGCTTTTCCGTTTAACTCGTCTGAGTATTCTACGGGGCATCCGGCTTTTATGAAAAATGAACGTGTTTTGTTTTTCGTGTCTGACCAGCCCGGGGGGGTTGGAGGTACAGATATTTATTATTCAAAATATGAAGACGGTAGATGGTTTGAACCAGTAAATGCAGGCTCCAGCATTAACTCTTCTGGAAATGAAATGTTTCCTTATGTCGACGAGAATAACATCCTCTATTTTTCTTCCAACGGTCATCCGGGATTAGGTGGTTTAGATATCTTTTCTATCCCACTATCTTTTAACGCTCTTCCATTAGGTTTAGTTAGGAATTTGGGAGCTCCTTTAAACTCGAGCTATGATGATTTTGGGATTTTGACAGATGGAGATTTGGAAACGGGTTATTTCAGTAGTAATAGAAAGCGTGGTGCTGGAGATGATGACATTTATAGCTTTAAAAGACTTGGAGAAAAATATGGCTGTAAAGATGTTCTTGTTGCTTTAAAGGCTAATGACACTCAAAAATCCCTTGCAGGGCTTAAGGTAAGTTTCTATGAAATTTCCAATCCGGATGGTAGGGAAGAACAAATATTGAACTCAAAAGGGGAGTCAACCCTCTGCTTGCGTTCAGATGCTGAATACTATTTTGAGGTTACTGAAAAGGGTTTCGAACCTGTAAGGCAATACTTTTCCACGTCCAATCTTTCTGATTTTAAAGTAACTGATTTGTCTATTTTCATAAAGGCGGAGGCAGAAATAAAAAAAGTAGAAAACTTAGAGCTACCACCAAGAGTGATGGGTAGAGAAAAGGACTTAAGTTCAGAGTATAGGTATAGGGGAGTTATTTACGACAAAAGCATTTCAGGTCCTTTACCTGGGGTTAAAGTTAGGTTTGTAAATAAATGTTCTGGACTATCTGTAGAGATAATTACTAAAGGTGACGGAAGGTATGATTTTAGTAGAAACATTGAATGTGATTATGAGTTTATTGCCATGAAATCTGGCTATGCTACTAATTATGAGTTTATACCTTATAATAAGAGGTTAATAATTAAGGAGATAAGACCGATAGTATCAAATAAGAAAACTACAGAATCATTCTTCGACCCTAAAATTTTCAAGGTTGGCGATGTAGTAAAACTTGACAATATCTATTACGAAACTAAAGATTATCGGCTGGCTACGTCATCAAAAAACGACCTGGATCAGCTTGTGAAAGTGATGGATGCTTACCCTCAAATGATAATTGAGATTTTTTCGCATACTGACTCACGAGGGAACTCAGAAGAGAACCTAGAGCTTTCTCAAAAACGAGCAAATGAGGTTAAAGACTACCTAATTAAAAAAGGTGTTTCTAAACTCCGTATGCGAGCAATAGGAGTAGGAGAAAACTTCGCAGTGAATAAATGTGGTGACGGTATTCAATGTACTGAAGCAGAATACCGCCGAAATAGACGCA
>Ga0075117_1002179_pt1 | contig 11406 bp, 8 predicted proteins | sample AntAceMetag02UKJ_FD_69789 | JGI IMG/M metagenome (GOLD analysis project Ga0075117, IMG submission 69789) | Saline lake microbial communities from Ace Lake, Antarctica - Antarctic Ace Lake Metagenome 02UKJ | ecosystem: Environmental > Aquatic > Non-marine Saline and Alkaline > Saline | place... | reverse complement strand
ACTGCCAGCCTTGAAGCTGACAACGGCGAGATAACATTTCGTCACATATTTCAGGGCGATGTCATCCGCTTTACTTTTTTAAGCTGCTTTGCCATTTTTTGAACTCGGGAGAATTTGTGAGTTTGGAATAATTCTCCAGTTCACTCAGGTCCAGGTCTTCAAATGTGAAACCAAACTTGGCTTTTAACGTGTCCAGGTATTTGGTGGTATCATCGAATTTGGTTTGCATCACTGAAATTTTAATCAGATTCAGATAGGGATGCAGGAGATCTGGTTCAATTTCAGCTGCTTTTTCAACATATTTTCCAGCTAAGTTGATGTCTCCTGTTTCGATCAAAATTTCTGCGCGGAGAGAGTAAAGATAAGGATCGACAGTTTTGAGCGAGGCATTCAAACGATCGAGGGAATCCAGTGTCGGCTTATATTCTCCCAATAAATTGAAGTATTCAACATTTAAGAGTTCCACGGTAGGATCGCCGGGATGATGCTGGCGAAATACGTTGACCACTTGCAGGTATTTTTTTTGGTTTTCTTTTGCGATCGTGTCATGAGCCAGGACCAACAGGACGGTTTTTTCCCCTTTGTATTGTTTGGGAAGAGCCTGGTAGGCTTGAAACGGGTCGGTTTTCTCGTCTGAAATATTCAGAAAGTCATATCGTTTTTTCTGGTCCCGAATTCGATCGATTTCCTGCTGATTTAGTTTGTCTTTCACACTTAAATGTGCTTTATAGATTTCGGGTAAGTAGAGCTTCTTCAGGGATTGTGAAATGAGCTCGCCGCCTGAAAAGTTGTCGATGTCAATGATTTTTAATTCGCCTGATTTCTGTTTCTCGATGATCAGGGCGTGATAATTCAAGCTACCATCGGGAGTGAGAAAACGGAAAATGACTTTGAATTGATCCTGTTCTTTTCGCATCGCCAGGAAACGGTAGTCACCACCGTTGACGATTTCGCTTAGAATTTCTGTGTCGATTCCCTGGTTGCTACCGGTATAGGATGATTCCAGTTGATGACGGATCGGTTGAAGTGCCTGTTTTATCGCTGGATTCTGCTCATATTCTGTCAGGACTCTGTTTACAAACGTTTTCCAGTCGAATAGTGCCCGGAATTTGTCTGGATTCTGAGAACGTACGATTTCCTGGATTTGTCTGCCAAATGCCTGCAGCTCTGTGGGAGACATTTTTGGGGACGCGGCAGGATTCTCTTTGGATTGTGCTGCCAGATTCCTGTGTGAGAATAGAGTCACTGCTAAGATGGTAAGACTGAGCAGAAAATGCAGGCATATAATGCGTTTGAAACGATGATCCATCATAACGATTCTCGAATTCCTGAGTAATTAGCTAAGCTATGAGTGTACTGACGTCTTATTCTTTGAATTGAATATTGAATTATCACTCTTGATATCGTCTGATCTAGCCCCTGTAGCTTGACAGTTGTTTTGAAAAATGCATAGTATGTCCGATTCCTGTAAGAAAAACTGCATAGAGAGCTCTCCGTGCGCTTACCGGATGGATAAATTACGTTAAGTTATGTAACAGGTATAGTTTAAGTTAAGTCAGGTGTTTTAAGGCGGTCTTTTTCATGGCAGTTCCTAAAAGAAGGATGTCCAAATCCAATTCTCGTAAGAGACGTAGTCACAATGGTATCAAGGCTACTAAGCCTACATACTGTCCACAGTGTGGAACCGCGTCCCCATCCCATGCTATTTGTCCTCATTGCGGTCATTATCAGGGCCGTACCCTCGTTGATACTGAGGACTAAGCATCGATGCGGATTGCACTGGATGCTATGGGGGGGGACGATGCCCCTCAACCGAATATAGATGGAGCAATCGCCGCGTTGCAGGCTGATCCTGCGCTGAATGTCGTGTTGGTTGGTCCGCAGGATCAAATCGATAAAGAGATCGAAGCGTCTGGATATAATGGTGATCGGCTATCGATTGCCCATGCCACGCAAGTCGTTGGCATGGAAGAAAAACCAACGGAAGCAATGCGTCAAAAGCCAGATAGCTCGATTTCGATCTGTTGGAAATTGATGGCTGCCCGGGAAGTGGATGCTATCGTCAGTGCCGGGAATACTGGGGCAGTTGTTGCATCGGGTTTGAAAACCCGGCTCTTTTTGAAGTCAGTTAAACGCCCTGGTATTGCAGTCACGTTACCGACCACTGCCGGTCATGCAGTTTTAATGGATGTGGGTGCCAACCCTTCGGCACGTCCCTCACACCTTTATCAATATGCCGTCATGGGCGAAATTTATGCCCGTGAAGTGCTGAGAATTAAATCTCCCAAAATCGGGTTAATCAATATCGGCAGTGAAGACGTTAAAGGGAACGACTTATACCGGGAAACTTTCCAGCTTTTGAATGAAAGCCCTTTGAAAGAGAGTTTTGTAGGAAATGTCGAGGGTCGAGGCCTTTATCAGGGAGAGGCTGATGTTCTGATTTGTGAAGGTTTTGTCGGGAACGTGATATTGAAAGTCAGCGAAGGGATGGCTGATTTTTTGATGCAAGCAGCTTCGAAACAGATCTTAAGCAGTCTGAATGTTGAGCGTGATCAGGCCAAGAAAGCATTTCAGGATATGGGTAAGCGTTTCCGATATCACGAAACTGGTGGAGCCCCGCTGTTGGGAATTGATGGAATCTGTATCATTTGTCATGGTTCCAGTGATGCCCACTCAATCTCGAATGCATTGAGGGGGAGTGCCATGTTTAAGGATCGCGGCATTAATTCTCAAATTGCCGAACATTTAGCTCAAAAACCTGTGGCCTGACTCGATTCATTAGTGTCAGCGCAATTTAATAGATAGTAGAGGGATCGACTCGTGAGCAGAATCGCTTTTTTGTTTCCCGGACAAGGCGCTCAGCATATTGGCATGGGCAAGACAATTGTCGAAAAATACCCAGCGGCCAAAGAGCTTTTTGATCGCGCTGCTGAAATTCTTCAGTATGATTTGGCCAAGGTTTGTTTTGAGGGCCCGAGCGAAGAATTGGATTCTACCGTTGTCAGCCAGCCAGCGTTGTTTGTGACTAGTTTGGCTGCATTAGAAATGTTACGTGCTGATTCTCCCGATAAAGTTTTAGCCTGTGAGATGGCAGCTGGTTTAAGTCTCGGAGAGTATACCGCATTGGTTTTTGCTGGTGCGATGACCTTTGAGGATGGCTTACGAGTTGTGCAACGTCGTGGTGAAGCAATGCAGGCGGCCGCTGATGCGAATCCTTCTGGAATGGTTAGTGTTTTGTTGCTGGATCGCGAGAAAGTGAGTGAGATTTGCCAGGCGGCTTCTTCGGCAGGGAAAATCTGGATTGCCAATTACTTATGCCCCGGAAACATAGTGCTTTCTGGAGAAAATAGTGCCTGCGAACGAGCAGCAGAATTGGCAGAACAAGCGGGAGGCCGGGCAATTCCGTTAGCGGTTGCGGGCGCCTTTCATACCGAAATTATGAAACCTGCTGACAGTCGTTTGTCAGAGGCGTTGGGGGGAGTGGGACTTAAAAAACCTGAAATTCCTGTGATTTCGAATGTGGATGCGGAAATTCATGAAGATTCGGATGAGATTCGCGAATTGTTGATACGTCAGGTGATCAGCCCTGTTCTCTGGGAAGATTCGCTCCGAAAGATGCTGGATGCAGGCTTTGACGAATTTTATGAAATCGGTCCGGGTAAAGTTCTCAAAGGTTTAATGAAGCGAGTCAATCGTAAGATTTCCTGCGAAACAGTGAATGATTCATGAGTCATGGAAGGCAGTTTGAGTCAAAATCCCGTAGGGGGGCTGTTGGTGTAAATCCAGACTGATGTATTCAAGTATATTTTCTCGGATAAGTCAGAGCTTGATCAATTCTATCAATCTGTGCTAAAACAACTTACGGGTTGCTGCCAAGGAATATGGTAGAGAACTTGAATTCGTGTGTTCCCAGACTGGAAAAGTAATCCCAATCAAATTATGAGGTAACTCTGGGTAAGAAGACAAGTCTGTTACTTCTTGTCGCAATTTAAGGTTTACAGAATTAGGGAAACAGGATATATCATCGCTACGACGAGTTGCGAATCAATCCAAGTTGGTTTGATGAAGATGTTTCCGGCCATATAAATAAGTTAAAAATCACTAAGATGGTGAAGGAGAAGAAGAGTGTCAATTGAAGAAAAAGTGGTTGGTATCGTGAGCGAGCAATTGGGCCATCCTAAAGAAGAGATCACGCTAGAGAGCAAATTTATTGATGACCTCAAAGCCGATTCATTGGACATCGTAGAACTTGTGATGGAATTTGAAGACGAATTCGATGTCACAATTCCGGATGATGATTATGACAAAATCAAAACAGTAGGTGATGTAGTTGGATATATCACTGAAAAGGCCAGCTAGTCAGTAGCTGGTGAAGTTTCAGTCAACGCGGCGGATGTTTTGATTCTATAGAGTCCTGTCTTGTCATTGTAGGAAGAGTTTACTAATGCGCAGGCGAGTTGTCGTTACGGGGGTTTCAGTTGTAACGGCTCTGGGTTTGGATGTCTCAGAGTTTTGGGACAAATTGTGCGCTGGCAAAAGTGGCGTCGGTTTGGTGGAGCGCTTTGACTGTAGTGATTACAAGGTGCGATTTGGCGGTGAAATTAAAGACTTTAATGCCAGTGACTATACTAATATCACAGCGAAAGACCTGAAGCGTGTTGATCGCTTTGTGCAGTTTGGCCTCGTTGGCGCTCACATAGCTTACCGACAGGCACAGCTGGAAGATTTTGACGGCGATCCTTACCGCAGAGGTGTTCTGGTGGGAAGTGGGATTGGCGGATTGAATGAAATCGAAAGTCAGCATGACCGCCTTTATAATCAGGGACCCGCGCGCGTTTCTCCTTTTATGATTCCCAAATTGATGGTGAATGCTGCCAGCGGCAATATTTCCGTCACCTATGGTCTGAAAGGTCCGAATAGCGCTGTAGCGACTGCCTGTGCGTCGGCGACCAATGCAATTGGTGATGCATTTAAGCTGATTCAGCATGACGTCGCTGATATTATGGTAACCGGCGGTAGTGAAGCTGCCGTGACACCTATGGGGCTTTCTGGCTTTGCTCGGATGAATGCACTATCGACTCGCAACGATGATCCTCAGTCAGCCAGTCGTCCTTTTGACCGTGATCGTGACGGATTTGTGATGGCTGAAGGTGCCGGGATCATTGTGCTCGAAGAGTACGAGCATGCTAAAAAGCGTGGTGTTCCCATTTTGGCAGAACTTATTGGTTATGGAATGTCAGCTGATGGGACTCATATGACGGCTCCCGATCCTGAGGGGCGAGGCGCAGCACGTGCCATGCAACATGCCATAAAAGATGCCGGCTTGAATACCGACGACATTGATTATATCAATACACATGGAACCAGTACTCCTTTGGGGGATGTGGCAGAAACGGCTGCTATCAATTCTGTATTTGGGTCTCGAGTGAAGTCGATGCCCGTTTCCAGTACCAAAGGGCATTTAGGGCATTTATTGGGTGCTTCAGGGGGAGTGGAATTTGTCGTTGCCGTTAAGGCACTTCAGGAGCAGGTCGGGCCGCCGACGATCAATCTTGATGAACCCGACGAACGGTGTAATCTTGATTACATTCCTAATGAGCCTCGTGAGATGAAGCTTGAACGCGTTATGAAGAATAGCTTCGGATTTGGCGGGCATAATGCCTGTCTGGTCCTTCAGAGGGCTCCTTAACAGTCATTTGTGCTGAATGAGATGAAGTCACTGAGCGCATGATTATTGATGGCTCCCATTTTTTGCTCTTCCCGGGAGAAGTAGAATTTTCCCGAAGAATTCTTTAGCTGAGTGTCGCCTCAGGCTTGAAAATCATGCCTCGATTGTCTTAGCTATCCCCTGTTACAGCTGTTTATTTGGGTCTGGGTAGTGTATACTTGCTTGTTTTCTACTACTAAGCTGGGTCAAGGCAAGTAGAAGCCGTTAGAGTCTGGAAATCTTCCTGTCTGCAACCTGAGTTGTTTGGGCGGGTTTATTCTCCTGAGGCTGGTAGAGAGGGGTTGTTCTGGGATGAACGCTCTCTACGATGAAAGAACAAGATTCAAAAGCAACTGTCAAAGTGTGTAAGCGGGACTTTCTAAAGAGAATCAAATGAATAGAGATTCAAAACGACGAATTCTGATAACGGGGATGGGAATTCTCAGTCCCATCGGAATCGGAGTAGACGCGTTTCAAGACAGTTTGATATCGGGTCGATCAGGCATTAAAAAATCGGAAATGTATTCCTATCTGGCAGCACCTGATGCATGTGTGGCAGAAATTACTGATTTCAATGCAACAACGATCAAAAAACAGTATCTTAAGAATCAGCGGAAAAGCCTGAAGGTTATGTGCCGCGAAATTCAATTAGGAGTTGCTTCCGCAAATCTGGCGATGGAAGACTCTGCGTTAGATCTGGATGCTGTTGATAGTGAGCGATTCGGAATTGAATTTGGCGCCAATTTAATGCTGAGTCCGCCTGAAGTGCTTTCAGCTGCTTCTGTCGCTAGTTCTGATGGAACGGAATTTCAATACCAACGCTGGGGTGCTGATGGCTTGCCTAAGATGGAGCCACTCTGGTTGTTAAAGTATCTTCCCAACATGCCCGCATGTCATATTGGTATTATTATTGATGCACGTGGTCCAAACAATTCAATCACTCAAGCAGAGGCATCTGGTAATCTGGTATTAGGGGAGGCGCAGCGCGTGATCGAACGTGGCTGGGCTGATGTGATGATTGCAGGTGTGACGGGAACTCGCGTGCATGAAATCAAGTCAATTCACGCCAAGTTCTGGGATCAGCTGGCAGATTCGCCTGCCGAGCTTTCTCGGCGTTCTCGTCCCTTTGACAGCGCACGCACCGGCCAGGTAACAGGTGAGGCGGCTTGCTCACTGCTGCTGGAAGAAAAGTCGCATGCAGAAAGTCGTGGTGCCAAGGTTTGGGGTGAGCTTTTAGGTGCTGGAGCCTCTTGTGTTATTAATCGGGATGGTATACCAGATATTCGAGCGGCTATTTCTAACTCGATCAGATCGGCATTAAAAAACGCCGGAGTCGAGCCAGGTGATATTGGTCATATCAATGCACATGGCTTGGGAGAGCAGGTGTTTGATGTAAAAGAGTTTCAGGCAATTCAAGATGTCTTTGGTGATAAAGCCACTGAAGTCCCAGTAACTGCACTAAAAAGTTACTTTGGAAATTCTGGATCAGGTTGTGGCATTGTCGAAGCCAGTGGTTCGCTGGTTGCACTGCAGAAGGGGGTCATTCCTGCGACATTGAACTATGAAACTTCCGACGCCGATTGCCCCTTGAATGTGGTTCATAATGAGCCTCTGGCAACCAGTAACAAGCTGTTTTTGAAAATCAGTTCAACAACATTCGGACAAGCCAGTGCTTCCGTGATTTGCGGCGCATGAAGTCATCTGGCTTGCGTAAGAAAATAAACAGCCTCGGAATGCATCTCGCTGCTTTCCGAGGCTGTTTTTCCAGATTGTGTATAATTTAACTATAGTGGCTACAATACTATGATGCTCGATTTTAAATGGCCCAGGCGACGTTATAGGTAACCTGGAAACCGACTCTAGAATTTCTTGAGTGCGTACTGAGCACCACGATAAGCCGACAGGTTCTTCATGTTAGTATTCAAGGCTTCCTGGAAATTTTGAGTGGCGGTGGCAGTGTCACCAGCTAGAAGTGCTTTTTGTCCAATGAAAAAGTAAGCTTCGCAGGTTTGTGCTTTTGCGCGTTCCTGATCTTTAAGATCAATTGATTTGATCAGGTCTGGTTGAGAAATCGCTCCTATTAAAAATGCAAGGAGATTATCAACAGAGTCACGCGAGTCTGGTTTTTGTGAAACGATCGATGAAAATTTAGCATCTGCAGCAGGTTTTTGATTACTGCGTACCATTGCCAGGTAAATCCAGGGGTTTAATACTTTCATTTGCTCGGGGGCTAACTTTGTCGCCAGGTCGAACTCAGTAATAGCTGCAGGGAAATTCTGGCTGAAAAAGTAGGAAAAGCCCAGGTCTGAACGGAGTGCTGCATTTTGTGGATCTAGTTGTACTGCTTGTTTCTGATCTTCAATTGCCTGTGTAATCTTTCCCTGCAGAAGCCGGGCTTCTCCTCGCATTCCCAGGACGAATGGTTGATTCGGGACAATCGACAGAGATTGTGTCAAATCTGCTTCAGCAGTTTGCGGTTTTCCGCCTTCTAAATATGCAAAACCTCGATTTGTAATTGCATGGTGATATTTAGGGTCTATCTGAATCGCACGAGAGAAATCGTTAATGGCTTCCTGAAGCTTGCCTTGCTGCTGGTAGTACATGGCACGGTTATTGTAGACAACAGGTGAATTTGGTTGTTTCTGCACAACTTGGTTAAAGCTGGCGAGTGCCATCTCGTTATTTCCCGCTAAGGCATAAGCGTCAGGTAGTGCTAACAGGGCTGCGAAATGGCTCGGAGAAAGCTTGATTGTTTCTGAGAAGTCCTTCGCTGCATCCTGTGGTTTATTCAGAGGCAGGTAGATCATTCCGCGCTGGTAATGGAAATTGGCTCGTTCTTCCGCAGTCAGGTTCGGGCGGACCAGGATTTGATTGGCAACACCTAAAGCTGTCTCCGCATGGCTTTTTTTGTTTTCCATGACCGCCAGGTTCATCATTCCATATAGATAAGGCAGGTAGTAGTTCACGTTTTGATTGCTGCTGTGACGGATTGCTTCACGTGCATCGCCGACACCATCTCTGATCGTTTTTGCATTTCCCTTTGCTCTTCCAGATTCAACACGCGCGCTGGCGCGAAGATAGAAGGCGACATGGTCATCTGGTTTTTGCTGCAAAACCTGCGACGTCAGTTCGATGGACTTCGCATAGTCTCCTTGTTGCTGGGCTTGATCAGCCTGAATTTTTTGTTGGGCAAATGGATCATTTGATTCGGGGGGGGCCTGTGCAACTGCAGCGAGTGGGATTCCAAGGCAGAAAATCAAAAGGGGCAATAAACGTGACATTATGGGACCGTCCTTCAGAGGTAGGGAGATATTTTCCTGATTACTAACCCGGCAAGATCGAAAAGAGATCGTATCCACCGGAAATTCCTTCCAGTATTCTCTATACTATATTAGATTCCTGTTTTGATGGAGACCAATCTTTACTTCATCATAAAACTATTGGATGAAACAGGTCACTCCCACTTTTTAGATTCACGTCGTCGGATTCTGCGAGAGTGCATGTAGGTATGAACAGTGTTGGCCTGGGTTATCGGATTCTCGAATGAAGGTACTAAGTCGTTCTGAAATAGTTGCCTGCGGTGCTTGACATCTGAGCGCGCGGTGATTAATTTCAGTTGACGATAGGGTATCCTCTTGAGGGTACGTTATGCGCAATTGTTTTGCATACTGGTGTTCAGTGTGTTTGCAAGGGGGAATAAGCCATTTTGGCTGTTTGTTTCTTTGTGATATATCGGCATTCGTAAACTCGAATGGAGTCCTCTGAATATGTAGGCTGGTTGGAACTCGAGCTTTAGCTCACCAATCCGATTGTCGTGGATTGTTGTTTTTATAAATGACAGTTGCGACACTACCTGGCTACCGTTTTACGGCAGTGGGGGTAGTCATAAAGTGGGCATGTTCCCACTTTTTTTTGTTAATGGTGGTACTGTTAAATCTGGTTTTCAGCAGTGTCAGAAGAATGAAAATAGATTTGACCGGTTCAGGTCTTGTTTGAGTAGTTTTCGAGTCAGTTGAGCTAATCGGCTGTCGAATGAAGGAAACACAATTATGGACGGTAAGGAAGTTCTCAGGATCGTTGATGCCATTCAGCGCGACAAAAGTATTGATAAAGAAGTCGTGTTTGGTGGGATTGAACAGGCGATCTTATCCGCTGCGCGCAGGCACTTCGGCGATGATCATGAGCTTTCTGTGAATATTGATCGTGAAACAGGTGAACCAACTGTTTTTTGTGATGAGGAAAAGTTGGCACAGGATATTCTGGGTGAGATCCTGGGGCGTGTTGCAGCGCAAACAGCCAAGCAGGTCATGATTCAGAAAATCCGCGAAGCGGAACGTGATACCGTCTTCGATGAATATATGGAAATGCAACATCAATCGGTTTCGGGCAGTGTCTCCCGAGTCGAAGGTGGGGCCGTGTTGATCAACTTGGGGAAAATTGAAGGGATTCTTCCTCGAGGCGAGCAGATTCCTGGAGAATCGTTTCGAGTTGGTGATCGCGTGCGTGCAATTGTTCTGGATGTTCGCAAAGCGGGTAGCCGTGTTAAGATAATTCTCTCACGAACTCATCCTGATATGGTACGTCGATTATTTGAATTGGAAATTCCTGAAGTCTCAGATCGAATCATCGATGTTCGATCTCTGGCCCGCGAAGCCGGTTATCGCTCAAAAGTAGCGGTTTCCTGTATGGACAGCAGCATTGATTGCGTGGGTGCCTGCGTCGGAATGCGAGGAGCCAGAATTAAGAATATTGTGGATGAGCTTGCCGGTGAGCGTATTGATATTGTCCGTTGGAATGACTCGCTACAGGTTCTTGTACCAAACTCGTTACAGCCTGCGGAAGTGGAAGACGTCATTTTGTGTCCGATGTTAGGCCGTGTGATTGTGCTTGTACGCGAAGATCAACTCCCTCTGGCAATTGGCCGGAAAGGGCAGAATGTGCGTCTGGCATCCAAGTTGGTCGGCTGGGACATTGAAGTGATGACTCAAAATGAGTTGGATGAGCAATTAGATAAAACAGTGGAAGCTTTTTCTTCGATCCCTGGTGTTTCTGAAGAATTGGCTGAAAGTTTAGTATCACAGGGATTTTTCAGTTACTACGATTTGTCAGTGATTGAACCTGACCAGTTAGCAGAACTCGGCGGTTTGAGTGCTGAGCAATGTGCAGAAATTGTAGAAGTTGCTGATCGGGAAAGTGAGCGTGTCGAAGCTGAAGAAGATGCAATGCGCGCCGCCAAGAAAAAGAATCCAGAAGCCTCAGCTAATGCAATTTCAAAACCTGAAGCTGCAGGCAGTGATGCAGCGGAAGCAGTGGCTGAATCAGTAGTTGTTGAAGAAGTCGTTGTTGAAGAAGTAGGTACTGAGGAAGAAGAAGTAGTTGCTGAGGAAGTAGTTGCTGAGGAAGTGGTTGCTGAGGAAGTGGTTGCTGATTCAGAAACAAATACAGATGCAGCGGAAGTCGCCGACACTGCAGAGGTGCCGGTGATTGCAGAGAATGCTACTGAAGAGTCTACAGAGAAGCAGGAATAAATCGTTTGTTACGAGTAAGTGTTGTGAGGCAGTAGTCTCATCAAGTGATTCGTTTGAATTTTATTGGATTGAAAACGGATTGCAGAATTGTTCACGGGAGAAGAGCTGTTGAAGATACGTATTTTTGCTCTTGCAAAAGAGTTGGGAATGGACAGCAAAGTGCTGATCGAT
>Ga0075117_1002178_pt1 | contig 11406 bp, 11 predicted proteins | sample AntAceMetag02UKJ_FD_69789 | JGI IMG/M metagenome (GOLD analysis project Ga0075117, IMG submission 69789) | Saline lake microbial communities from Ace Lake, Antarctica - Antarctic Ace Lake Metagenome 02UKJ | ecosystem: Environmental > Aquatic > Non-marine Saline and Alkaline > Saline | place... | reverse complement strand
GGGGGCCTACAAGCATTTTTCTATAAAAAAGTGCCTTAAAACCTCAACTGAGAGTGGATTGGTTAGCTTTCTATCAGCTAAAGGTCGTTTTGTATCAGAAGTGCTGCAATGTGGGTTAAATAATCCTTCAAGTGCGTAAATTTTTTCTCAGAATAGACCGTCCCTAACATTTTCCGCACGGCATTATCATCTTTACTCTGATGCTCCCAAGATTTCAATTTCCTTAATTCATATGTCAATGCATGAATCCAGGCCACATGTCTATAAACCAGCCTTTTTACAATAACTGAAAGATCATCTTGTTTTAACTCCGCTTTATCTGTATTAAAAACAAAATCACGAGACATGACCGTAAAAGACCTAGAAGTATTAACAATTCCACCCCCAAACCTTCCTGGCTTGCCACATCCTATCGTAAGAAGAGTTATTCTTAAAACCCAAATAAAACGCAACAGCTATGCCAATGAGTGAAATGGGCTGCCACGGTATATGTAACCATTCCCAACCCAAAAAGTGATATAAAACCACCTGCAGCGTGTCTAGAATGATGAAAACTAATAGGTATTTCCTACCCCACATGAGGGTGCTAAAAAGAGAATATCGCCTTCCAACCTGCATATTTAAAGTTTAATCTGGTGAAATTTAGAAAGAATAGGCCGAATTAGCCTTGATACGTAAATAAATCCAATTGACTTTTGCAAGACTAGAATTTGATTTGAATTCTTTTGTTTAACAAAAGAATTATTTTTGTTAAACATTAATTATCTTTGTCCCTCAAGAAAGTTTGAATATGAAACTATTAAAATTACCCCTACTTGTACTTTTGTTTTCCTCCGAGATAATAGCACAAACAGGTTCCATTTATGGTACCGTGACAGATAAGAATACGGAAGAACCGCTTATAGGAGCCACTATTTCTGTAAACGGAACATCCACCGCTGTTTCCGCAGATATCGATGGCAAATTCACTCTAGAGTTACCCGTAGGAAATTATAACATAAAAGCCTCTTTTGTAGGCTTTACAGAGATAATTAAATTCAATATTGACCTGAACTCAGGTAACGCGGTTTCGCTCAATTTTCAACTCATCCCGTCTGAAGAGATTCTTCAAGAAGTGACGGTTACTAAGTCAAAAACACGATCTGTTCTGGTCTCGGATGTGCTCACACCTCTATCTGTTCAGCAGCTCACCACAGAAGAAATAAAGAGCAATCCAGGGGGAAATTTTGACGTTTCCAAGGTCATTCAAGCTCTTCCCGGTGTGGCAGGAACAACTGGCGGAGGTGGTTTTAGAAATGACATTATTCTTAGGGGAGGTGGGCCAAACGAAAACGTATACTACCTAGACGACATAGAGATCCCGATTCTTAATCATTTTACAACTCAAGGAAGTGCCGGAGGCCCAGCAGGAATTATTAATATCTCCTTTATAGAAGATATCAAGCTCTCTACTTCTGCTTTCAATGCTCAATTTGACAACAGCCTTTCAGGTGTTTTCCAGTTTAAACAACGAGAAGGAAACTCAGAAAAACTTCAAGGAAATCTTCGATTAAGTGCAAGTGAAGTAGCCGCTACTTTTGACGGTCCTATTGGTGAAAAAACCACATATTTAGTTTCAGCTCGGCGTTCTTACTTGTCCTTTTTATTTACCCTTTTAGACCTTCCTATCCGTCCAGACTATTGGGATTTCCAAACTAAAGTTTCACACAAAATAAATGATAAAACGTCTATTGACCTTTTAGGTGTGGGAGCCATAGATTTCTTCAAATTTGCTGTTCCTAAAGATGCCTCGCCAGAGAACGTCTACATCCTTCGTTCCAATTCATTTATAAATCAGTGGAATTATACAGCAGGTGCCACACTTAAGCATCGCATAGAGAATGGTATTCTTAGTCTAAGTCTAAGTAGAAATCATTTCAATAATGAGCTTGAGCGTTTTGAAGACAATACCATTAAGGACCCCGCTACTCGAAACTTCCTAAGTACTTCTAATGAAGTGGAAAACAAACTGCGTCTAAACATTAAAAAATATAACAACGGCTTTACCTACAGTTACGGAGCCATGCTTCAAAATGTCAATTATGACAACGATTTCTTTGCTTTGATTCGTCCAGAAATCCAGAATGATGCAGGTCAAATAATACAATCAGGTATAACAAATACCTTCAATACGGCAATTGATTTCTGGAAATATGGGCTCTTTGCCCAAGTGGGGAAGACCTTCAAAAATCAGGTCAGCGTTTCCGCTGGAATCAGATCTGATATGAACAGTTTTACTGATTCTGGAAATAATGGGATAAAGACACTTTCTCCTCGTCTTTCATTTTCTGCTCCTATTTCTGAGAAGTTAAGATTTAATGCGGCTTGGGGTTCTTATTACAAGCTGCCAATTTACACCGTTTTAGGGTTTCAAGATGCCGATGGCCAATTTGCCAACAGAGACAATGAATATATCAATACCATTCATTATGCCACCGGTTTTGAATATCTACCCAGAACAGACCTCCGCTTTACCTTAGAAGGGTTTTATAAGGACTATAGCAACTATCCCGTTTCAGATTTTGAGAATATCTCTCTAGCCAATCTTGGAGGTGGCTTTGGAGCCATTGGAAATGAAAAAGTGAGCTCCGTGGGTGGTGGCCGTGCCTATGGACTTGAACTTTTTGTTCAGAAAAAACTCACTAAAAAGCAATTTCTTACTTTTTCATATACTTATGTAAGAAGTCTTTTTGACGGTGTAGATACCGAATTGTTTCCTTCTACTTGGGATAACAAACATCTTCTATCTTTTATCTATGGATTAAAGCTTAAGAACAACTGGGAACTCGGTGTAAAACACCGCTTTGCTGGAGGCAGCCCCTATTCGCCATTTGATATAGAAGCTTCACAGAGGAATTATCTAAGTATAGGAAGCGGTATTTTTGATAACAGTCAGTTAAATTCAGTTCGTCTCCGTGCCTTCAATCAATTGGATGTGCGTATAGATAAGCAATGGAACTTTGAGAATTGGTCGTTAGACCTTTTCCTAGATATTCAAAATGTTCTTGGAGCCAAAAATGAGTCGGTACCTAATTTTACCTTTCAGCGAAATGAGGCCAATACCGATTTTGCTACAACAGATGGCTTAAGCTTAAAGCAAGATGGCAGCAATGCTATTCCACTCATATTGAACGAACCAAGTGGGCAGCCTACACCAAGTATTGGAATTATCGTCGAGTTTTAAACTTTAATTAAGAATCATAATTCCAAAAAGTCGAATATTCTGAGCATTGAAATGGAAAACTGGCTGATCTGTAGGGGAAGGCTTTGAGATGGCCGTCTCTTCTGGCATAATCACTGAATGAAAACGTAAGGATAGACCATCTTTCAAAAATTCAGACTCTAGGTTTTGGGGGTAGAAAAACTCATTGGAGGTATGATTGTCTAATTTTATCAAATATTGACTACACCCTCTAGTGCAAATAAAGTTTTTAATTTCTCCCGTTTGATTTATGAAAACACGGTCGTTAAATTTTATTGGCTCATTTGATGCTACATCGAAAGATACGGCATAGGCTCTTAACAGACCTATAATATTTGATAACTCCTTTGGTTCATTCCCGTATTCGAAAGTGACTTTAGAGGTCTGCCCGTTTCTTCTTATTTCCACCCACTCGCCACCACCGTCTGCACAATCTGGACAGCCGAGAACCTCGTCTAGTTTTTTGAATTTATTAAAGTCTAAATACCTAGTGAGCTCTTCAAAGTAAATTGAATTTACGACTTCTATTCTTTCAGTTTTTGGCAACTCGCCATTTTGATTCCAGCCCTTAGACTTTTGCTGAATCGATTCCCTCTCAATTTTAATCTCTGTCTGACAATAACCCAAGCATTCTCCAAAAAAGGACCCAAACCTAAAGTATTCAAAACCATCCACAGGTTCAGGACTAACAGCACCGGTGCAAGCAGAGCATATCAAAAAACTAAAAAGTAAGAGCGGTTTTAATCTCATGCTATTTCCCAAATCTAAGACCAAAAGTGTAAAGCGGGGCCGAATCTGAAATTCCTAGTTCAGAGACTCTAGAACCGTTAATATTAGCCGCAACTACTTCTGTGCTAACATCACGTCTTCTTAAGTAGCTCACTTGTGCAAAAAGGTTTACTTGTCCAATGCCCAACTCTCCTATTAGTCCATAATTTAGTGGAGCATAGTTGAGGTTGGACTGGATAACTGGATTTCTGGAATTAACCGTTTTATTACGAACCCTGGTAATCATATTTAAACCGAAAAAACCTCCCAAACCTACATTTAATAATCTCTTGCCAGACTTACTCATGAAACTCACATTGGGTACAAAACGTAGATTTAGGCCGCTATTAAAAACACTATAAGGCGGCAAATCGTAATTTACATAATCGCCATTAGTACCTTTCGCTTGCCAAGTTATCCCTTTGGTTTCAGTATTATAGTTGAAAGTAGAAAGCGTATCTACCACACCTATTATAGAAGGTGTACCTGAAGCTTCTACAAAAGGAAAACTCTCCCCTAACTGATCATACACCAAACTATTGGCACTAAAACCAGGCTTATAGGCCACCTGCTGAAAGGAAGCATTAATTTCTGCTGCCAATCTTGTTCTAAAAGTGAATCTATTGGTTCTTAAGACCTGAGGATTTCTACCGACACTAAAGCCAAAGTGAGGAGACCTGAAAAAGCTATTTGAAGTCTTAGTGCTGCTAATTCTAGTATCTGTGATGGCATAGCGACCATTCGGAAATCCATAGAGATCATTGGCAGCTATAAAACCTTCACCTATTGGGGGTAGCGACTTACTATAGTTAAACCCAACATAATAGTTCAAATCCAAGGTCTTGAAAAAAGGCTCTTTCGACTTTTCAAATGTATCACCATCAAAATCCTTTATGAACGTTTTAGAGGTCTTGGTAGCCTTTAATTCTTGATTCATTTTTTTCAGAATTTTATTGAAGTCATACTTCTGTAAATCCCTTAAACCTTGTAAGTTCTCCGCATAAAAAATCACCTTTTTACTTTCTCCTATCTGGACTTCAATGGTATCTCTTAGACTCTCTAAGCCAAAACCGCAAAAGGGTAAAAGGCTCAAAAATAGTATGTATAGCTTTTTCATAATTGAATGTCCTTCTATTCTTCTTTCTCACTTTTAGTGCTCTCTTTTAAATATGCCCAGATAAGCTGAGGTTTCACGTCTACTTCTTCCCAATCAAACTCTCCCTCTGTATTAAAGCGGCCTATCTGATTTAGGAGCCTTCCCACTTTAGAATAGCGTTCTTTCTCTCCCTTCTCAGGAATATATAAATAAATACTTTTGGCTTCTTCCGGCTGGGCTTCTTTGACGAGAGCTATCTCAAAAGCACTTTCTGATAGAGCCAAACCAGAAGTGCTCAAAGGTTCTATCGGCTCCACAGCCCATACTGTTCTTTCTTTTCGAGTTGGAACCTCCACCACATCTAGTCTAGAACGAGTGTTCTCAAAGCTTTCGTTTTGAGGTATTATCGTCGCCAATTGAGAATTATTGGGTAGAGCCTTTACCGCTTTAGCCATTCCCCTTTCTACGGATTCTGCTTTAATCGTTTCAGGTGTTTGAGGGCTTACCAGTGTCACTGGACTTTCCTGTTTTACTCCTTCTGCAACTTGACCCGATGGCCTGTCACTCAGACTCATCAAATACCCCGAAAAGCCTAAGAATAGAAGTACTATCGCAGCATAATAATACCACGCCTTTTTCTTCTTTTCTTGTCTCTTTTCTACAGCCCTCCATAGCTCCTCCTTTGGCCAACCTCCGGAAAGAGAAGCTTCATTTACCAAAGCCGCTACTCGGTTATCAAATACTTTTTCTTCTTTCATTGCTTCGCAAAATTTTCTTTTTCAGTAGACTTCGTGCATGACTTAACTGAGATTTTGAGGTTCCGACGTTTATAGAAAGCATTTCTGCTATCTCTTTATGTCCATAACCCTCAACAGCAAAGAGATTAAAAACTGTTCTATAGCCCGTGGGCAATTCTTCAATCAGCCCTAATATTTCCTGAGCACCTAAGGCAGACAATGCGTTCTCTGCCATGCTATAAGACTCTGGCACTTCATCAAGTCTCAGATTAAAATTCCCTTTTTTTCTTAAAAAAGTGAGGGCCTCATTAATCATAATTCTGGTCATCCAAGCTTCAAACTGATAGGCATTTTCAAACCTTCCCTTTGATGCATTTTTGAACACTTTGAGCATGGCGTCTACCATGATATCTTTAGCCGTTTCTGTATCCCCTACATATCTGTTAATCAATTTATAAAACCGTTCACCATATTGCTCAAACACCCTCCGCTGAGCGTCAGGATCTGCCTCTTTGAGTTTTATTATGGTTTCAAGTAATATCAATCTAGCTCGTTTATTGTATAATGTTTAAAGCCGTTAAAAGGTTGTCTAGTGTTCAGAAATTAAAGTTTCTGTCTGTCCAAAAACTATTAACACTTGCAGACCACCTAGAAAACTGCCATTTTCAAAAGCCTTATCCTTTTTCTTGTCAAAAGAACTTTAATCCGCTTCTATTTTATTAATCTTGTCCTAGACAATTCAGCTATGAAAAAAAATTTCGCACATATTCCAGAGAAAGTACCTGAAAATTTAAAAGGCCTCATTAAATCTATCCCCGAAGAAATAGCCAATATGGTTTCTCATGCGATAGGTCTTCTTTGTTTTCTTATTGCCGTACCCTTGCTTATTCAACGTGTTCAAGGCTTAGATCGGGCTTTGATTGGTTGTATTATTTTTGGTATCTCTCTATTTATGGTGTATTGTTCTTCCACCATTTATCATAGCGTCTACAAACTAGAGATAAAAAGGAAGCTACGGGTTTTTGATCATATGGCTATCTACTTTTTAATAGCAGGAAGTTTTACTCCCTTCATTTTGATTCATTTGAGAACTACTCTTGGCTATTCAGTCCTATTTGCCCTTTGGCTCATGGTGCTAATTGGTAGCGTGTTTAAATATTTTTTCATTCATAAGCTCAATGTCGTTTCTACCCTCGCTTATGTTGGCATGGGAGCTATGGCATTTTTCATCTTAAAGCCCTTATCTGTAGAGATAGAGGCCTCTAGTTTAAACTGGCTTGCCGTAGGTGGTGGGTCATACCTAATCGGCGTAGTTTTTTACCTATGGAAAAAGCTCTATATGAATCATTTCATATGGCATATTTTCGTTCTGGGTGGCAGTCTTTCTCATTTCATAGCCATTTGGCAGCTCTTTTAAACTTCCAGTTAAGGAATCCTGATTTGTAAATGGCTGCTCTACTAGCTTGTTTTATAGTACAAAACAGAACAACTCAAAGTGTCATTACTCGGATCGAATATTTTATGCATACTTATAGAGCAGTAGCACATCATTAGTAAGTGATGAGTTCTTCAAACTCCCTTACCTTTTATTGCTTGGGTTTTTGGCTCCCCTTAGCCATTTTCATTCATATCGTTTCTATCATGAAATTGACACAGAAATAGTTAATAAGCTTATCGGCTATTTCTCGCCTATCTGATTCTTTTTTATCTATGTCCATCTTAATCAGATCCTTAAAAAAACAACCGGTAAAGCACCATGAGACTTAGATGTTCGTTGAAATTTATATCCGTTTATTTAACCTTTATGAAGTTTCATTCTCTCTTATTTCTTTCAGTATTAATCATCAACTTCGGTTGTCGATCGCCATCTACTACAGAAGATAAATTAGCCGAAACATCTAAAAGTGTGGTGAATTCTCGGTTCCAAAGTATACTAGACTCTTCTCTTGTAAGGGGCTCTATACTAATCTTTTATTCTAAAAAGCAAACATTTTTCTCTAATGATTTTGATTGGGCTCAAAAAAGCTTTCTGCCGGCTTCCACTTTCAAAATTGCCAACTCTATCAACGCTCTAGAAAACGGTATTGTCAAAAACGACAACTCCATGTTTTACTGGGATGGCGAGCCTAAATTCTTGAAATCCTGGGAGCAAGACATGAATTTCTACCAGGCATACCAACGCTCGTGCGTACCCTGCTATCAAGAAATTGCTCGTAAAACTGGCGTTGAAAAAATGACAGCTACTTTAAGTAAAATAGGATACCCGGGAATGGTTTTCGATTCCAGTAGCATTGACCAATTCTGGTTAGAAGGAGCATCAAAAATCTCACAGTTTGAGCAAATAGATTTTTTAAGACGTCTAGAAGCTAAAGAGCTAGCCGTATCAGAAAAGACGTACGGAATAATGAAGAAAATTATGCTGCTCAACGAAACTAAAGATTACAAACTCTTAGGAAAAACAGGCTGGGCTGTAAATAGAGATGACAATATTGGATGGTTTGTGGGGTATGCAGTGACTAAGGAAAACACTTATTTTATGGCCACCAACATTAAACCCACAGATGATTTCGACATGAGTCAATTTGGTGAAATACGCATGGAAGTTACGCTGAAGGCTTTGGCTGGTTTGAAATAACCGACCTTAATACCTAGACCCCTTAATTCGGGATTCCACATCTTTGTTAGCGATTGGGAATTAAGGTATACGATATTAAATCAGCCGACTGATAAATATCATTTTTTTTATGCTTACACCTCTTTAGATTTGTAATTCAATCACTCACTTGTATTATTCAAATGATAATTCTTGCATTCTTTATCGCCCACTGGTATCTATCATTGTTTGCCCAAACATTCTTTTTACATAGATATGCCGCTCATAAGATGTTTACGATGAGTCCTTTTATGGAAAAGTTTTTTTATGTGCTCACGTTTATTTTTCAAGGTTCATCATATCTAAGCCCTTATGCTTATGGCGTAATGCACAGGTTACATCATGCCCACGCCGACACAGAAAAAGACCCACATTCTCCGTCTTTTTCTAAGAACCTTTTTGATATGATGTGGAAGACCAAAAACTACTATAACGAGATTCTGAGAAAAGAAGATAGCATAGAAGCCAAGTACAAAAAGGGTGTACCCCACTGGCCGCTTTTAGAAAGACTGGGAGACTCTTGGATGATTCGCTTAGGTTGGGGAATATTATATGTTCTGTTTTATATTCAGTTTGCAGATCATTGGGCCTATTTCCTTTTGCTTCCTCTTCACTTCTTAATGGGGCCAGTTCATGGCGTTATTATAAACTGGTATGCCCATAAATATGGGTATCGAAACTTTGAGGTAAATGACACGGCAAGAAACCTTCTTCCTTTTGATTTCTTAATGATGGGCGAGGGATACCATAATAATCATCACAAATTTGGTGGAAGGGCTAATTTCGGCATCAAGTGGCATGAGTTTGACCCTACTTATCCCGTAATAAAGGTTTTGAATAGCCTAAAGTTGATAAAATTAAAGCCCAATAATGATATGAACTACATGTAGATTATAAGCCGTAATTACACTTTTGCGAATTAAAAAATCTCATTTAACTTATTCTAAATCTACGCGAATTCGAAAGCAAGCCCCTCACCTATGTTTAAAACACTGTGAGGGGTTTTGTGTTTTTCACAGGCTAAAACAAAGTTGGCAGGATCTTCTGTGTTAAACTCAAACATATCATAATGATGTGGAATCACGCAGCCGGCATGAATTTCTTTGCCCAATCTGGCGGCCTCCTCCGCACTCAAATTTCCTGCTACCTTGCGTTCGGGTTTATTTCCATTAATAGGCAAGAAAGCTACATCTGGGTTATACTTTAATACCCTTTTTTCTAACCCTTCATACCATAAAGTGTCTCCAGAATGGTAAACAGTAAAATCACCAAACTGAACAATGAAACTCATAAACTTGGCTCTTCCTTTTTCGTCTAAGTCTATTTTGTTGTGGGCCGCTGGCAAACCTATAATCTTAAAGCCTTTAACTTCTATTTCCTTATCAATATCCAAACTTATAGGAAACGACTCGTCGCATCCTAACCTCTCACAGATAAAGGCTCTATTGGCCTCTGGAATCACAAACTGAATTTCTGGATTAGCCTCAAAAAGAGGATTAAGCGTTTCGGCGTCTAAGTGGTCTGTATGATTGTGGCTGGAAGTCACCACATCTATCATATCAAGCTGAGATGGAGAAATACAGAGCTCGCTCATTCTTACATGAGGCTTATCTGTTTCTCCATATTTACGGGTCAGCGAATCGGATAAATAAGGGTCAAATAACAGAGAATTTCCCTGATGCTTTATTAAGAAACCGCTCTGACCCAACCACCAAACTTTAAACTTTTTAGGATCATTGAATGCCAAAATGTCCCTTCTAAGATTATCTCCAGATTGAAATGCTTTTATCATACTATTCTTTTTGTCTTAGAAAAGCTTACCTAAGTTCTCTGGCAGCGGTGCACATATTTTCAATCTTTTTCTTACTTGCCCATCTCGCAGTTTGTGAAAGTCCACAGTCTGGAGCTATCGCCAATTTCTCTTTGGGTACATACTTCAAGCATTTCCGAATACGCTCCTTTACGTCTTCCACTGTTTCTATGTAGTAGCTTTTGACATCAATAACACCTACGGCCACATCCATTTTCTCAGCAAATCGTTCTAACAGATGCACTTCTTGAAAATTGAGCACGCACATTTCTGTATGCAGTTCATCCGCATTCATATCTAAGAAATCTGGGAGCATTGGGGCTATCGTCTTTTTCCCAACTGACCTGCCTTTGAAATTCCCAAAACAGAGATGTGTTCCGATACGCGTTTTACCTACAATATCCTTTACTGTTCTGTTGAAAATATCCACAAAACGTTTAGTGTCTTCTTTAAATGCGTAGCAACTCATAGATGGCTCGTCTATACATATTTCCTCTGCCCCCGCATTTACTAGTGCCACTAATTCTCTACTCACCAAAGGCATAATGGCTTCGGTTACCTCCCATCTGTCTTTATAAAGTTCGCCTGGCAATAACCTCCCTGCCAATGTATAAGGCCCAGGAATAGAGGCTTTAAGTATTTTACCCTTCGGTGCTACTCTTTTTAGTCGCTCATATTCTTCTACCACGCCCAGTCCATCTGGAGCGGTCAGTTTTTCTATGATAGAGTGCTTTCCTCTTTGATCATGAGCCGGTGGCCCAAAGACTCTGGTCTCCGCATGATTGGCTTTAATACCTTTAATGAAACCGTAGAAAGACAAGTTGAAGTCTATCCGTGTTTGCTCACCATCCGTTATTACATCTAGGCCCGCGGTAGCTTGGTCATTTACAGCACAAACCACAGCATCTTCTATCATCTCGTTGATATCTGCCGGACCAAATTTGTCAAGATTTTGTGTCGCATGTTCTAGCCATCCAGGAAATGGCCAAGAGCCAACTACTGTCGTTTTAATAGGAATTTGTTGCATTAGTTATATAAGTATCGGTTGAAAATCTAAGTAAACGAAATTACAGAATTAATCTGAGGAAGACCTTTTAAAAT